>Ga0209634_1000806_pt1 | contig 23688 bp, 24 predicted proteins | sample LinPmetageLP40_FD_184043 | JGI IMG/M metagenome (GOLD analysis project Ga0209634, IMG submission 184043) | Marine viral communities from the Pacific Ocean - LP-40 (SPAdes) (version 2) | ecosystem: Environmental > Aquatic > Marine > Oceanic | place: Pacific Ocean | collected 2010-08-26 | reverse complement strand
CTGGTGGGCATAATCAAATAGTTATGGGTAGAGGTGCTGTAGGTAATGCTAATACATCATTTTGTTTTGGTGAGGGTACTACTGACTCAGCTATTGCTTTTGGTGCTACTTCAATTACAGCTCCTTCTGATGAAAGATATAAAGAAGAAATTACTGACTCTACCGCAGGATTATCTTTTATAAAAGATTTACGCCCTGTTACTTTTAAATGGAAAAAAGAAAAAGATATTCCTAATACACAAAGAGCGTATGTAGAAGGTTCTGATAAGCGTGTTATGAACGATTACACTAATCATGGTTTTATAGCACAAGAAATTAAAACAGCTATTGATGCTCATTCAGAATTAAAAGATGGTTTTGATATGTGGAAAGAAGACGATGCTGACGGCAGACAACGTATTGGTCCTTCTTCATTAATACCAATGCTTGTAAAAGCTATACAAGAACAAAACGCTTTAATAGAAGCATTAACAACTAGAATAACAACCCTAGAAGGGTAACAACAAAAAAGGAGAATAGAATGGCACAAACAGTAACAGAATGTTTATCAGCAGGAACTGATAGCGTAAACTTAATTGACGGTGTAAAAGCTGGAAGTTGGGACGTTGAAAGAATGACACAAACTGAAATAAACGAGATGGTTCAAAGAAACGTAGACCACCTTGAAATTATTTTAGAATATGCACCTGTTGATAGTGATGATGATACTCCAGACATAGCAGGAGCAGCAAGTAATTTAAAAACTACACACGTTGCAGCAGTTACTACTGGAACAGATTACATCGCAGCAAATTAATTAGAGCTATGGAAGTAACACCATATTTGTTTTGGAACATCTTCATAACACTGGTGTTAGCTCCTGTGCTTCTCAACATCAAACAAAACACACAAGAGGCTAAACGCCTTGACATACTTTTAAACAAAACCCGTGAGGAAATTGCAAGAGAGTATGTAACTAAAACAGAATTAAAAGATGATATGGGAATCCTCATGGATAGGATAGATAAAATTGGAGAAAAACTTGACAAACTCTTCCAAGTCAAGTAAACTAAGTATATAACTATGAAAAATAAAAAAACAACACGTAAAAAATATAATAAAGGTTCTAATAAAAGAATAGGCTATGCTCAAGGCGGCGGAGGTGGCGGAGGTGGAACTACTCCTATTACTGGTGCTCAAATGTTGGGAGACACTACAGCTACTCAAGAAAGAAATAAAAGAATAGCTAGAAGTGCTGAAATGATTGAAAGAGCAGCACAAGGTGAAGGCGTTCCTCAATCAGATAAACTACCTGCTGCTGAAAAAGTAGGGTTTGAGATGAATTCTGACGGCACAATAAAAACTGATAGTGCTGGTAATCCTATACGTATACCTACTCAGAAAATTAATCCAATGAAAGATAACACTATAGCAAGCAAAGAGTACACTGCAGAAGGTGTACAAGGTGAAACTGTAGATACTGTAGACACACTAGATAAAGGTGTAATAAAAGATAAAGTAACAGGTGCTACTTATACAGCTGATACAGCTGGTATTGCTGATGCTAATGCTGCTCAAGGAAGTGTTACAAGAGAAGCTAAAGTAGATGAAAAAACACTAACACAAAAAACAAATGCAGCTCAAGTTACTGATGTTAGTAACGAGTTAGCTCCAAACGTAACTGGAACTGTTAGTGACGCATCAACTTTTGAAGGTCAAAAAGGAACAAAAGTTCAACAAGAATTTGTTACTAGAGCTGACGAAGTAACAAGAACTGGTAAAGAAATAACTACTGCTGAACTTAATGTTTTAAAATCTCTTGCTCAAGAAAGAGGTGTAAAGCTTGAAGAGCTTCCAGAGTATCAAAAAGCTTCTGCAAGAACTGCACAAGTAGGAAGGGCAGCTACAAGAGAAGAAAATATAATAGAAGCAACTGCAGAAAAAGAAGCTGCTAAAGCTGTATATTATGGTGCTGATTATACTCCTGAAGCTAACGACACAACAATTGATGGTACTCCTAATTTTGAAAAAGCTGCTGTTAGAACAGCTCAAGTAGCAGAAGCTAAAACTAAAATAGCTCAAGAACTAGGAACTGCACCTCCAATAGATTTAAAAGGACGTGGAGCTATTACAGGAACTGCACCTCAAGGGGACGCTGCACAAATTGGTGGTATTCCTACTTTAGCAGCTGCTCAAATGGAAGCAGTACAGGGTAAAGAACGTGTTACAGCTGCTGCTGACATGATGAGAGTTATAGCTGATGTTCCAGAAGAAACAACTGCTGCAATCGCTGAAGACCCTGCAACTGTAGAAGCTCAGATAGATGAACAACCTGTAGAAGTAACAGCTGCTATTGCTGCTTTACCTATAGAAGCTTTAGTATCTACTCAAATGTCAGGACTATTAGCAGGAATGGAAGATGGAGAAACTCCACTATGGGCTAAACCAGCTGTTGATGCAATTAATCAACAGTTAGCTGCTAGAGGAATGTCTGTATCTACAGTCGGTAGAGACGCTATGTTTAATGCTATTATTCAAAGTGCTTTACCAATGGCACAATCTAACGCAAGTGCTTTACAACAAAGAGCACAACAAAATTTAAGTAATCAACAAACAGCTAACTTGCAACAAGCTCAATCTAGTATGCAACTTAGAATGCAGAACTTGTCTAATAGACAAACAGCTGCTACTCAGACTGCTGAAATGGCTCAACAAATTAAAGTACAACAAGGTACTTTTAATCAACAAGCTGCGATGACTACTTCTCAGCAAAGACAAGATGTAAATGTTCTTAATGCTCAGATGGGTCAACAACGTGCTCAACAAGAATCATCTCAGAGACAACAGGTAATAGTTTCTACTTTAAGTGTTAATGCCCAAATGGACTTAGCTAACTTACAAGCAGAAAGTACAAGAGCCGGTAAACAGTTAGATGCTGACCAACAAGTTAGATTAACTAAATATAATGCTCAAGTAAATAAAGTAATGCGTCAAGCAGATTTGAATCAAGATATGGAAAAAGCTATGCTTTCGGGTGAGCTTCAGGTTGAGATGCAAAGAGTTTCTGAAATGAATGCAGCTGCTAAAGATACAATGACAGCAGAAAATACGGAACGTCTTACAGAATTACAAACTTTAATAGATTTTAGAAAAACTGATGCTAACTTTGCACAGCAAATGGACTTGGCTAACATGTCTAATGAACAGCAGGTTGAACTTGCTATGTTACAAGAAAAAGCCGCAGCAGACTCTGCAAACTTTACAACTGATAATCAATTTAGATTATCTGAGTTAAACGCTGTAGTTCAAAGGTCTACAAGACAAGCAGAACTTAATGCACGTATGGAAGAAGTTAATTTAGATTCTAAACTTAAAGTAGAATTAGCTGAGTTATCAGAACGTAATACTACATCTAGAGCTAACATGAGTTCTGAACAACAAATGAGATTAACTAACTTACAAAACTTAGTAAATTTTAGAAAAGGTAATGCAGAGCTAGCACAACAAATGGACTTAGCTAACTTGGGCAATGAACAGCAAATGGAACTTGCTATGCTTTCTGAAAAAAGTGCAGCAGATGCAGCTAACTTTACAGAAGACAATAGATTTAGAATGCAAGAACTAAATACAACTGTTCAAGTTCTTTCTCAAAATCAACAACTACTACAAAATGCTGACATGGCAAAGCTTAGTACAAGTGAAAAAGTTTCTTTAGCTAATTTAACTTCTAAGAATCAAGCTGATAGTGAAAGTATGTCAGCTGAAAATCAATTTGAGTTAGCAGATTTAAATAAACGTATGGCTGCTGCTCAGACTAATGCACAGTTAGCACAGCAACTAGGGTTAGCAGAATTAAGTAATGACCAACAAGCTGCAATGAATAAAGCACAGGTCAATGCTGGTATGGACATGGCAAACTTTAGTGCTGCACAACAAACAGAATTAGCTAATAGTAAGTTTATGCAAACTGTAGCTCTTACTAATATGAACGCTGAACAACAAGCAATTATGCAAGATGCTACAGCTATGGCATCTTTAGATTTAGCAAACTTATCTACTCAAGAAAGATTAGCAGTTACAAATGCTCAAAGCTTTTTAACTATGGATATGGCTAATCTTAATAATAATCAACAAGCTAACATGATGAAAGCTCAACAAGAACAACAAAGATTATTGTCTGACCAAGCTTCTTCTAACGCTGCAAAACAATTTGGTGCAGCTAATCAACAACAAGCAGATACATTTATGACTAATCTTAGTGCACAAATGAGCCAATATAATGCTTCTCAAACTAATGCAATGGGACAATTTAACGCTACACAAAAAAACGCAGCAGAAGCTAGACGAGCTGGTAGAGAAGCAGAAACTGAAAAGTTTAATGCACAGTTACTAACACAAGTTGACCAGTTTAATAGTCAACAAGACTTTGCAAGAAATAATTGGAACGCACAAAACTCAGCTGCTGTTGAAGCATCTAATGTACAATGGAGAAGACAAACTAATACAATTAATACTGCTGCTCAAAATCAAATTAATGCACAGAACGCACAGAATTCTTATGGTATGACCATGCAGTCACAATCTTACTTATGGCAAGAACTAAGAGACCAAGCAGATTTTGATTTTAGAAGTGGTGAGAATGACGAAAACAGAAAAGCACAAATAATATCAACAGCTATAGCTAACGAAGGTAAAGCTGGTGAGCAGTATGACGCATACATGTTAGCTTTATTAACTAGCTTAGTTTCAAATTCAAGTTACACAACATAGGAAAAATATTATGGGATTTTTAAGAAAAATAGGTAGAAAAGTAAACAAAAAATTAAAGAAAGTTTTTGGTGCTAAACTAGGTAAAATTGTAGGTATGGTTGGTTTATACTTTGTAATGGGTGCTGCTGCTAAACAATTATCAGGGTGGACTCAAAGTTTGTTTGGAAAAGGGTCGGCTGCGTCAACGAATGTTGCTACTAAAGCATCTGAACTGACTGCACAAGCAGCAGAAGCAGCAGGGACAGCAGTTGAAGCAGAATCATTAGGTACAACCAGTGCTCTTGCTAAAGATGCAGCTATAACATTAGAATCAAAAACAGCTAAAGGAGTTGAAGCATTAACTAGTAATTTAGATAGTACATTAAATGAAAAAGCTATGTCAAGAATGGACTTAACTAATGACTTTATTGGTAAATCAGAAAATTTAGTAAAAAGCGGTCAGACAGCACCTAGTCTTGCTACTTCTCCTACAGATTTAATTATTGATGCTTCAGCTAATAGTGAACAAATTTTAAGTCAAACAAATGCAGATGTTTTTAAAACTTTAAATGAACAACCTATAGATTTTAGTACAGATGCATTTGTAGAAAAAGGCAACATATTTGAAACTAATCGTCTAACACCTAAAGAAGGTTCTACTTTTATGGACGCTGTTAACAATCCCTCAGAATATGCAAGGTTACCTACAGATGCAACTGTTGGAGAAAAAATAAACAGGTTTGCTAGTAACACTTTTGATAGTACTAAAAAGTTTACAAAAGAAAAAGTAACTGACGCACGTGAGTATATTAAAGGAGACTTTGTTCCAGACACTATTAAAACTGTAGGTTCAGGAGCAATTTCTAATTACTTTAATCCTCAAGAAGAGCAGACTGGTGGCGGTGGACAGGTAATGGGACAACCTTTATCAGAACAAGCTCAAGTAGCTCATATGCGAGATATGACTTCACAATTAAACGGTCTTGGTTTAACAAACATAAAAAGTTATACAGATATGGCAAATCAAACTTTATATGGAACAGGTTCTCCTAATCATATACAACATATGTACCAACCTCTTCCTAATCCAACAATAAGAACATAGGATAATACAATGGCAACAGAACAAGCAATGAATTTTATTCAACAAGGATTAGAAAGAGGGAAAGCTATTCCCGGACAAAGTTTAACTAATTCTCCAGACAAAAAATATAACTGGGAAAAACCAACTGAGTTTACTAACGCACGTGAAGCAATGTATGCTGTGTTTGAAATTTTAACAGTCCCTGAAACAACAGCTAATATTTTATTATCTTTAAGTAAAGGTGTAGGTGTTATTGACATTGCATCTATAACACTGTATAATGGTTTTACAGAAGGTAAATGGAATCCTGACTTAATGGTTTTATTACTTGAGCCAGTAATGTTTATGATTATGGCTCTTGCAGAAAAAGCAGACATAGATTATAGAATGGATGCTGACGATAATAATGAAGAAGAAATATTAGGTGATAAAGCTTTAGCTAAAATAGAAAAAGGAGTAGGTTCATTAGAGTCTGCAAGAAAACTAGCAGCTAGTAGAGTAAGTCCTCAATCAGTCCCAACAGAAGTTAGAAAAGTAATAGAAGAAACTACAATAGAACCTTCTATTTTACAAAAAGTAGAACAAGAAACAAATCAAAGCTTATTAGCTAAAGAAGAGGTATAAGATGATAGATTTTAAAAATTTATTAGGTAAAGAAAACAAGTCTAGCTGGCAAGATATAGCTCAAAGTTATTTTTCAAGTAAATCTAAAGACAGTAATAAAATAAGAAACTTAATGTTAGGTCAGCTTATTGTAGGTACAAAACAAAAAAACATGGAAAAGAAAGTTCTAAAAAACTTAGAACAAATTGAAAAAGAAAAAGTTTTTGAAATGGCTAACATGAATGCTAAACATAAAAAGTATGATACTTTAATGACAAATAATGAAAAGTATATAGAAAATCCTTCTTATTTTTATAATACAGCTACTACAGCGTTTAATAAACAACATCCTAATTATTTTCAATTAAATCCTAATAATAAAAGTTCTAGAGCTACAAAAGAACAAGAAATAAAAGAATACGAAAAAGCTTTAATAGAAAACCATGAAAGTTTAATTAAGAGTGGTAACTTTGAAGATAAAAGAATGACTAAAGAAGTATTCTTTAAACCTTTTGAAGATTACTATGATGGCAGAGCAGAAGAAGCTGCCTCTTCTAAAAATTTAAGTTTAATACACAATGGTTGGGATAAGTTTACAAATAAATTTGGTAAAAAAGATATATTAACACCGGCTACTGAAGAAGCTAAAAAACAAACTGCAACGCGTAGTGTCTATGATTTTTTATTAGACCCTGTTGCTTTTACTAAAGAAGAACAAATACCTTCAAAATCTTTTGACGAAGATACCTTTACTTATACACATACTGAAGGTGCAAAGTACATTATATCAGAAATGGGCAATGATAATATAGCTAGACAAAAAGCTATACGTACTCTTTCAGAAACAAATGATAACGGTGAAGCTAAAGTTTATACTCGAAATGAACTAGACTTACATATTATAGGAACTCAAACAAACTTTGATGCTATAATAGAAAATAATTATAGAATTAATAGAGCGTTTGATACAGAGTGGAAGTTAAAGAATAATAAAAAAACTACTCCTACTGCAGACGATGCCACTTATGTAAATTATTATTTAAGAAAAGCAAATAATTTAGATGCAGCAAATAAAGTAGATAATGTTGAGTCAAGAAAATTAAGGTCTGATATTTTTGAGTTAGCTGATTTAGAAAAGTTAATAGACCAAGATATAGCCGCAGGTAATTACACAACCAAAGAAAAACATCCAATGTCAGCTGATGTAAGACGGTTCGAAAGGGCTATTGCAGTAGCAGGTATAGGAAAAATAAACGCTGAAATGTTTAATATTGTTGCTGATAGTTTTGCAGACCCTTATCAAGCTGCACTTATCAATCCAACTATTGAAGAATATGCAAGAGAGACCGATACCTATGACGAAAATAAAACGTACAGATATAAAACTCAAAGTGAGTATCTAATGGCTAAAACTGCAGCGTTAACTGCAGGATACCAAGGGTATTTAGACGCTTATAATAATCCAACAGAATAATATGTTAGAAAAAAAATATTCTTTTGATGATGAAGGTAAATTACTTTTAAAAAATGGTGTTACTTTATCTGAAGAAGAAAAAGAAAAACTTAGGTCAAAATATAATTTAAATTTTGAGGCGTACGATAAAAATCCAGCTGATGAATTTAAAAGAACTATGCCGGGAATAGCTACACGTGTTGTAAATGAAACAGCAGACCTTTATAGAATGATGAGAGACCTAGAGCCTGTAAAAAAAATAGCAGACAACATACCTGATTTTAAAAATAAAGATAAACTAGTTAGTAAAGCTAACAAAGCTTTAAATCCTTTTTACCAACCACTTTCTGACAAAGCTGAGTATGCTTTAGATGATGCAGTTAATCAAAAATTAAAAACTTTTTATAACTTTGCATTAGGTGAAGATAATATTCGTATGGAAGACAGAGGTGATAGACCTCCAATGCCTATAGCTAAAAGTCCAGACGGTTTTGGTAAAGAACTAACTAGAGAAATGGGTGGATTTGTAGCATTAATGTTAGGAGCTGGTAAAACTAAAGCTATTAAAAATATTGGAGAAGCACCTTCAAAACTTAAACAATACTTACCTTCAAATCTTAAAAAATTTGCACCTTCTCAAGGCTTTAAACAAGGTTTAGTATCTGGTGAAGTTGCTACACAGGTAGCTTTTAATCCTAATGAAGATATATTAGTGCAATATATAGCAGATGCAATTCCCGCAGACTCAAAAAACTTTCAAAGTTTAAAAGAATTTCTTAGTACAGACACAAATGATAATGAGTTAGAAAAAAGATTAAAGTTATTAGGTGAAGGACTAGTCTTAACAGGAGCTTTTATTGGAACACTTAAAGGAGCTGGTGTTATTAGTAATGTAACAGGCTTAACTAAAGTTGGTCAATTATCTTTGAAAAAAATTAAAGAAGGTGGGGAAGGTTTTATAGAAATGTTAAAAGAAGTTAAACAAGGCGGACAAGAATCTATAGATAAATTTTTTAAAGGTATAGAAGACAGTACTGAACTTAACAAAGCTCAAAAAAGATTAGCATTAAAACATAGAAAAAAAGATATTGCAGATGGAAAAGTTGTGAGTGAAGGAGATGTAAATGCTCTTAAACCCGGACCCATTATAAGTAAATTTGGATTTAAAACTAGTTTAATGTTTAGTGAAAGTTCTTTAGCTAGAACTATGGAGTCTTGGAGAAGAAAACTTTTAACTACTAGAGGAAATAGAACTAGAGAACTACATGAAAAGTATTTAAAATCTGAAAATAAAAAAGAATCTTGGGATGATACTATAGCAAACTTAGGTTTTAACGCACAAGTAGCTATTGAAAATGTAGTACAAAATTTATCTAAAGGTAAATTTAAAAACAAAGAAAAGTTATTAGAGCAAATAAATACTGTACTCTACACAGATTTTAGAACTCCTACTATTGTTGGAGGTAAGCGTGGTCTGTCAGTTGGTAAAGGACAAAAACAAACTTTTGAAAAAGAGTTAAATAAACTACCTGAAGTATTAAGAGAACCTTTAAGAAATGCTAGAAAACTTCAAGATGATTTAACTGAAGCTATGATAGATAGTGGAACACTTACAGCAAAGCAACAAGAAATGTATAGAGACCAGTTAGGTTTTTATGTTAGACGTTCATACAAATTATTTGAAGACCCTAATTATATTCCTACAACAAGTGTATTAAAAGATGCTGAAATTTATTTAACAGCAGCACTTAAAAAATCTAATCCAAAGTTAGATGCTGATGAAATATTAACACAAGTTAAAGCAGAGATAGATGATATATTAGATGTAAGACAAGGAAGTTCACTAGGTTCTTCTATAGATAAATTTGAACGCGTTAGAAAAGAAATTTTAAAAGGTCGTAAACAAATTCCTAATGAGCTAAGAAGATTAATGGGAGAAATAGAAGACCCTATACAATCTTTTATTCATTCAACAGCTAAACTTTCTAATTATGTAGAAAATGTTAAATTTTATGATGACGCTTTTGAAAGCGGTGCTGGTATTTATTTTAGAGAAGAACCAGAAGGAGCTTTTAAAGAATTAATACCTGAAGGATTTGGTAATTTATCAGGTAGACATACTACAAAAGAACTTTGGAAATATTTTTCTGACTATAAAAAAACGTCAGAAAGTTGGTTAGCTGGAGATAATGTTCTTAGTGGAACTTATCGTAATGCCCTTATGTTAAAAGGTTTATCACAAGCTTCTAAAACAGTTTGGTCTCATACTACTCACGTTAAAAATGTAGCGGGTGGTGTTCAAATGTCTTTAGCTAACGGAGTAAATGTTTTTAGTATAAAAGAAACTAAAAAAATTGTAAAACTTTTAAGAGCTAAAACTTCTAATGATAGAGAACTACAAGAATTTCACGAAGAGTTAAGTTCATTAGGTCTTTTAAACAAAGGTGTAGTAGCTAGAGATTTAAAAGGTTTAGCTAATGATTTAGGTAAAATGAAAAAGGGTTTTGTATCTGGTAAGTTAGATTGGGTTTTTGATAAAACAGGTCTTAAAAAATTAGGTGAAAAAGCTCAGAATGCTTACGTAGCTGAAGATGATTTCTTTAAAATAAATATGTATTTAAGAGAAACAGATTACTTAAAACAAATGAATGACAAGCTTGTTGATGGCTCTAAGTATAAGATGACTGAACAAGAATTAAAAGAAAGAGCAGCTAAAATGGTTAGAGATACTTTACCTAATTATGATTTAGTACCTGAACTATTACAAGACTTAAGAAGAACTCCTTTCTTTGGAAGGTTCTTTTCATTCATGGCTGAGTCAGTTAGAATAACAGGAAACTCTGTTATGAATGGGATTAAAGAAGTTAAGCTAGGTCGTCAAATGAAAAAAGACGGAGACGTACTTGCTGGACAAGAAGTTATAAAAAGAGGACAAAAAAGATTAGTTGCTTTTACAGTTATGGCTGGAGTAGGAGCTAAAGGAGCTGAAAAAGTAAGTCAAGTTGCTTCTGGTTTTACTACAGAATTAGTTGACGCAGCTAAAGATTTTTTACCAGACTATATGCAAAACTCTAATGTAGTTGTAAGTGTTGCTCCTGATGGTTCTCCTGTAGTAGCTAATTTAAGTAGCTGGGACGCTTATGATTTCCCTAAAAAACCTTTTCAAGTTTTAATTAATAAATATTTAGATGCAGATAATATAGATGAAGAAGGACTAGCACAAGAAATAATGACAACTGTTCTTAGTGAAACTGTTTCTCCTTTTTTAGGTGAATCAATTATACAAGAACAATTAGGTGACTTCTTTTATAGGGGTGGTAGAACTATAGAAGGTAAAGCAATAAAAAATGCTTATAATAAAAATAGATTTCAAGACACAGGAACTTTTGCTGGTAATATTTTTAACACAAACAACCTTTCAATTTTACTTTCTAATATGACAGAAAGCATTACACCGGGTTCTATTACTAGAGCAAGAGATTTACATAAAACATTAACAGCAGATACAGATAAAACATCTTTTGACCAAGACATCTATGAAGCTCAAGCTTTTATGAAGTTTGTTACAGGCTGGGGTATGCAACCTTTAAACCCAGAATACATAAGTAATATGTATAAAATGAAAGCTAATCAATTTGTTACTAAAAAATCAACTCTTAGAAAGGAGTTGTTTGATGGTATAGATGGTACTTTAGAAGCAGATAAATTTACTAATAAATATTTAGATATAAATAATAGATACTATCAAGAAACTGCTAAGTTTCATAAACTAACAAAGTCTCTTAAAGCTTTTGAACTAGAACCATTAGCTGTTCTTCAAGAATCAAGATTATCAAGAAAAGATAAAATTCCTTTTTTTTCTGAAACATTTCAACCTTTAGGTTTAACTGATGACATGAAAGCTTCTCTTATAGATAAAACAAATGGAAACATAGATGTTTTTTTAAAAGTACTTTTAGATGTTAATACTATAGATTCACAAATGTCACAGTTACCTATATATTATAATCCTGAACACTATAAAACACAACGAAAAAAAGTAAAAGAAATTAAAGAAGACTTAAGAGAAAATTATAAAACTGGTGGGTTAGTTCCTAATGTAGAAGAAGACCCTGCTGACAGAATAAATCCTGTTACAGGTAAACCTTACTCAGACCAGATGGCAAGGTTAGGATTTACAGAAGGCGGAGGTTCTTCAACACCTAAAAAATATTATGGTTCTGATGCTGTTGCAGAAGTAGTTAAACGTGAAGGCAGTTTAAATACTTTACAAAAGTATGTGGTTAGTGAGGAAGGTTTTGTTGAGGGTAAATATAAAGATACTAAAAATATCTTAACAAGCGGTGCTGGTCAAACAGGTGAATTTATGGGTCAATCTTTTAAAGAAACATATAAAGTTCAACTGCAGAGAGTTAAAGAAAAAATTCCTAATTTTGATAATCTTTCTGAAGATAAACAAAAAGCTTTAATGTCTTTAGGATATAGAGGTGATATGAAAAAAAATCATACTTGGGTTAAATTATTTAACGAAAAAAAATACGAAGCTGCTGCTACAGAATTATTAAACCATAAAGAATATCGTAAACATAAAAAAATTGCTGACAAAGGTGGGAAAGTTAGTGGTATTGTAAATCGTTTAGAAGAAGCTTCAAACCTTATTAAAAATTAATATGGGATTTCCTTTTGAAATAATAACTATGTTAGCCTCTACTGTACTTGGTGGGGTTATGAGTGTATGGGCTGAGAGTCGTAAGGCTAAAGCAGAAGCACAAAAACTTCTTATAACTCGTGGTGAGTTTGATATGAAGTCAAGGAAACAATCACTTAACCACGGTTTGAAAGATACAGGCTTTGCTTGGACTAGAAGAATTATAGCACTAACATCTGTGTTTGCTATTGTATTGCTACCTAAACTTGTAGCTGTGTACTACCCTGATGTAGCTGTTACTGTTGGTTATACTAACTGGAATCCGGGATTTATGTTTTTTAAAGAAGGTAGAGAAATATTTGAGTGGATAACTTTTCAAGGGCTTGTAATAACACAGTTAGATACTAATTTAGTATCAGCTGTTATAGGTATGTATTTTGGTGGAAGCTTGGTTAAAGGTAAATAATGAAAGTAGTCCCTACATTTAAAAGCCATAAAACAATACGTAATTGTAATTGGTGTATAGCTTTTTGGTGTGCACTTGTTGTGTGTTTTTCTGTAGGTAGTTTATCAGACGAACTAATTTTTCGTGCTTCCATAAACTTAAATAACTATGAGGATAAAGTAATAAGACACGACACTCTAATAAAAAGTAACGTGTCCTTAACATTTTTAAAACCTATACATATTAAAAGTAAAGAAAAAACATAGAAATTTATACTATCTTTCAGTCATAACACGGGCACTTAAATAGTTTTCTATATAAGAATGAACACTATCTAATTTACCAGTTGCTTCTCGTATAACAGTATTTAAAGTATTATACTCTTCTTTACTTAAGAATTTTTCTAAACTAGTTATGTCTGTTGTAGTTCTTTCAGTAACTAACTTACCAGTTTTATCATAAAATAAAGCATAGCTTAAAAGTTTAGCTTCTGTTCTTTTTGTTTTAGCCATTAATCTATCCCTGCAAAAGTTACATCATTTTGTTTACCACGTAAACCTGCTTTCATATAACTAGTAGCTCGACCTTCAAAGAAGTTCTGATGTTCAACACCCATAACCTCATCAATCCAACCTAAAGGATTTTCTTTTTGGTCATAGTTTGTTTTAAGTCCTAGTTGAAGTAACCTTCTATCAGCAATGTATCTGTTGTAAGCATACATATCTTTCTTTGTAAGACCTTGTAGGTCTCCCATCTCAAACACTAAGTCTAAGAACTTATCTTCAAGCTCTACCATTTCTCTACATATTTGATATAGCTCTGCTTTAAAATCGTCAGTCCATATCTCTATGTTCTCTTGTATAAATTCTCTAAACAATTTAGTCATAGCTTCAACGTGCATTGACTCATCTCTTATAGAGTAAGTAACAATCTGTCCCATACCTTTCATCTTACCAAACCTAGGAAAGTTAAGGAGGATAGCAAAGCTACTAAAGAGTTGTAGTCCTTCTGTAAAAGCTGAGTAAACTGCTAGTGTTTTAGCTATAGTTCTTTTATCAGACTTAAGAGGTTTAAACGACCCAACATAATCATGTTTATCAGACATCTCTTCATACTCTGAGAAAGCTTTGTATTCTATTTCAGGCATACCAACTGTATCAAGTAGTAAGCTGTAGGCATCTTGATGTATTGATTCCATGTTAGCAAAAGAACTCATCATCATTCTTGCTTCAGGTTTTTTAAAGATAGGCATATACTTATCTATGTAGCCCGAAGCTACGTCAACATCTGATTGAGTAAACAATCTAAATATCTGTGTAAGTAAATGCTTTTCTTCTGGTGTAATGTCCTGCCAATCTTTTACGTCTGTATGTAACGGTACAGATTCAGGCATCCAGTGCATTTGGTTTTGTAGTTTATAGTACTCGTACATCCACGGGTACTCAAACGGTTTGTAGTAATCTCTAGTTTTTAATAGACTCATAACTTTTCCTTACCCTTCACAGGCGATACATTCCACATCGTCTAATCTTATACGTGGAACTTTGGTGTTTACATTCTCTACATTACGTGCTGCATTAGTTCTAAAGTAATACAACGATTTTAATTTATTCATACCATACCAATGAACATCACTCACATACTGCATATAAGCATCGTGTATCTCTTGAGGTTCTGTTGACTTCGGTAGAGTAAAGAATAAATTTACTGACTGTGCTTGACAAATAAACTCTTGTCTTTTGTAAGCGTGTTCTACAATCCATATTTGATTTATCTCATTAGCTGTTTTAAAGATTTCTTTTTCATCATCAGTTAATATATCTAACTGTTGTACTGAACCTTCGTTAGCTGATATGTCTTTCCAAATCTGTTCTAGTTCTTTTCCTTTTAATCCTTTAGACTTTAAAAGTTTTTCTAAGTATTTATTCTTAACTTGATAGCTTCCGGATAAAGTTTTGTGAGTATAGCAGTTAGCCCTGTAAGGCTCAATACTAGGAGAAGTCCCACTACAAATGATACCACTACTAGCGTTAGGAGCAACAGCAAGAAGATTAGCATTCCTATTACCAGTACCATGAATGTCAGGAGCTTCGCCCCTTTCAGCAGCCAATTCTTTAGTAGCTGCTTTTGCTTTGGTTTTGATGTAAGTAAATGCTTTGTGGTTAAAACCAGTTGCATATATACCTTCGAAAGGTATGTTCCTAGACTGGAGATAAGCATGGAAACCCATAGCACCAAGTCCAAGACTCCGTTCTCTATACGCTGAGTAGGCAGATTTTGTATACCCTTCTTTGCCCTCCTTAACATATTTTTGAAACCTTTTAAAATTTGCATTGTATTCTCCTAATTGCGTTGTGTCTATTGCGTTATCAATATAATGTTGTAGTACATTGTCAAGCATGGTTATTAAATCTTGTATAAAATTATCGTTCTTTGACCAGTCATCAAAGTGTTCTAAATTTACTGAGGATAAACAACATACTGCTGTTCTTTCCTCGTTAGTAGGTAAAGTAATCTCCGAGCATAAGTTACTCTGTCTAATTCTTAAACCTAAATCTTTTTGTTTTTGTGGTAGTGCGTCATTACATGTGTCTATGTTAATCATGTAAGGCTCACCTGTCTCTGCTCTTGCATGTATAATCTGCCACCATATATCTCTAGCGTTTACTATCTTCACGGCTTCGTTAGTCTTAGGGTCTATCAATCTCCAGTCTTCATCTTTCTCAACAGCCTGTAAGAATGTGTTGGTTATGTTTATACCATTGTGAAGATTAAGATTTTTTCTGTTTATATCACCACCTGACTCTTTTCTCATGTTAATAAACTCTTCAATCTCAGGGTGGCTTATATCCATGTAAGCTGCATAGCTTCCACGTCTTGTAGTGCCTTGATTAAAGGCTAGCATCTGTGAGTCTACGACATGCATGAAAGGAATTGAGCCAGTAGAACGACTGCCATGAGCAGTTGAAATACCATTGCTCCTAATATCGCCCCAATATCCACCAATGCCTCCACCTGAACTAGCCAACCATATGTTCTCGTCATAGTGAGCAGATAAACCACTCCTGCTGTCAGGAACATAATTAAGGAAACAACTGATAGGAAGCCCACGACTTGTTCCCCCGTTACTAAGTATAGGAGTGCTAAACATGAACCAACGAGAGGAACTGTAGTTATAAAGTCTTTGAGCCAACTCAAAATCTGTTTCCCCTTTGAAGGTTGCTCCGAAAACGGAGGCTCTTGCGAATGCTTCTTGTGCATGTGTTTCTTTCTCCCAAAAATATCTATCTTTTAATGTGTCGAGACTAAATTTATCAAATGTTTTTTCTTTATCGTAGTCTATTTCAATTCCTAAGTAAGGCTTAGTTCCTATCTTGTCTTCAATCATCTGCTATGTCCTGTAAATGTATAGCCATTATAGCATAATGTATAATCTTTAGCAAGTCTGTTTGGTTTTTATCTTCCATAGTTTCAGGGTCAGGTTTTTTACCATACCTCATAGCATACTTTATAATATTACCCATACAGAAACCATCACCATGTCCGTTATCAAAGATAACATCAGTTGCTTGGTACTCTCCATAAGCATAGTGTTGCTCATAAGTATTATTAATATATCTTTCTATTTGTTTTAATGTATTGTCTTCATTAAATTTATAATTCATCATCTCTCCAGTTGTCAGGTAAAGTATCTTCACTGTACCATGTAAAATTATTTGTCTCTGCCCACTCAGCATGACTTCGTTTAGTTCCGTTCTTTCTTTTCTTAGCCTGTGGCATAGGAGCATAAGGACTTAAAAATAAAAACACTAACTCTTGATTAGGTTTTAATGCCTTACGAACCCATATATATTTATTGTATTCTTGGTAGTCCCAAAATCTTCCTTTAGCTTCTAATAAATATTCTATAGCCCCAATCTTTTTTACAAAGTCAGGCTCATACTTATGTTCTACTATGTAAGGAACTTTGTTTGTGTGGTGTTCCCATTGCTGTAAAATAGTTGTATGTAAAGTATGTTCCCACTTAGAGTCATACCCTTTAGGAATATTTTTTTCTTTAGGTCTAACCTTTCTAGGTTTTCTAAAGCCTACCATTAGCTAACATCCGAGTAAGTAATGTCTTTTAATTTTTTAGTTTTTAAAACTTTTTTAATTAAACTACCAAACCATCTTGGTGTGTACGCTGATACCATCAATTTATTGTTAGCATAAAAGTGTGTGTCTTCAGGTAAATATTTTTTATAATTATTCACAGTTACTTTCTTTTGTTCTTCATCAACAAGCATAGTTTTTAACCACGTGACCACAAACTGTTCTGATAATTTTCTTATTTGTTTTGATTTCTTTCCACTCATATTAGTATTTCCTCAACCTTTGGTTCTTTAACAACTTTTGTAAAATATACAGGACCTTTAGCATAGCTATACGCTTTTAACCCCTGCCCATCGTTAGCCCCTTTATGGCATTCTATTTTGTGAGGACACCAACCACATCCTTTAGCTAGTTTCATGTTACCTGATAGTCCTTCGGCTACATCTTCATAACAAAAATCAGGTGGAGTGTCTGCCACTACTGATTTTTTTACGTTCTTTATTCTAGAAACTATGTTAGGTTTCTCCATGTCATCAGGTATGTAAGTGCAAAGCTCTCCTGTTTCTTTGTTCATAACCAAGAAGCCACCTTCACTCGTTCCCTCTGCTGCCTCATACCCAGCTAACTGAGCAAGGTATCCAAAGGGGTCATCTTCACCTAGAGTTCCGTCTCTAAATTTCTTAAAGGCATAACCCGAAGCTGTCTTAACATCAACAACCTGTCCATCAATCTTACAATCCATGTGTCCCTTGATACCTTTGACTGTAATTTCTTTTTGCATAGAGGTTATATTGTGTCCAGATAATTTAACAAAAAACAAAACCAACACCTCAAGTAAATGTCCATACAAGAATTTAATCTGTGTGTTAGGTGCTAATTTTTCTGTTGTGTCCGACTTAGTATGTGCATCAAACCACAGTCTTCTTTCAGGCTTACCTATGTTAGACATCCTAAGAACTGCTTTAGAACTTCTATCTTGAGGGGTAGCCCAATGTTTAAGAGCATCAGCCATTTCTTTACCAAACTCTTCATAAGACTCATCAGAAATATTTAACTCATTTCCATCTGTTAATGAGTCTAAAATTGCATAAATGTCAGGGACTAAACTACTTAGTTTTTTTGCTGTCATTATCTGCCTCCTTAAAAGCTTTGATTACATCTGATGAAAATAGTTTTTGTAAGTTAACTAAAAACATTCTACTTGCTTTATGGTCACCACCACTTACAGTTTTAAATGTGTCTAGTTTGTCTACGATTGTTCTAAGAACATCTGTTTTAAATACAAGGGTACAAAATTCATTGTTACCTACACATAGATTATGAAACCAGTAATCAGACTCAGTAGCTCGTATGCCTGAAGGTTTACCCCAAGACTCATACTCAATACAAATGTTACCTGACTTCTGCCATAAATCTTTTTCAGATTTAACTTCTATCTTTTTATTAGTTAGCATGTCTGCTATTTTTTCTTCTCTAACTGTACCATAAGCTAAATCTATATCAAATTTCTTTCTATCTTTTTTAATCGGTTTCATTTAGTGTGCTCCACGAATCTTAGTTCTCTTGTACGGGGGTTAAAAGTTAATAATTGAACTCCCATTTTTATTTGTTTTTTTGTTCTCGGGTTTGAAGGAAGTAAATTTTTACCTGTTTTCCAATTTGATTCTCTATCAGGTCTTGAATATAAAGTCTTTACATCTATTAAAGTTGTTTTATTATTTTTAATAGCAATCAAATCAACTGGTCCTGAACAACCTGCGTTTTGAAATACTTCATATCCTTTATCCCATAACCATGTTACGGCATAATACTCTGCAAAATCTCCTTTCCTACTTGTTGAATCTTTAATGGGTTTCATACCAACTGTCTCCTATTTTATATTCGCCTGTTAAAGGACATCTCATTTCGTAATGTTGTCCTGCTTTTTCTATTGCTTCTACTCCTAGTCTACCTACAAAATCTGCTTGGCTTTCAAGTACTTGCAACTGCCATTCGTCATGTATATTTGCTACAAACATTGCATCTAATCCATTAAGTTTTAATTTATCTTCTAGTAAAACTAAAGCTTTCTTCATAGCTATAGCACCTCCACCTTGTAGTAAAGTATTAAGTGCAGCATGTTTATGCCTTAGTAAAATCTTACGACCATCTAACCCTTTAAGGTAGCCCTTTTCTGAAGCTCTATCAACTCGTTTCTTAAGAGTTCTAAGTGTTGGTAGACCAGTAAGAAACCGTTCTCGCAATCGCTTACCATCTGCTCTATTTCCTTTAATGATGCTTCCAATTTTTTCATCTCCTGCCCCGTAAATGAGTGCATAGATGAAAGTTTTTGCCTCATCTCTTGATTTAAGTCCAGCAAACTGTTGGTTAGCTGTGTGAATGTCTCCGTTGATAATTTCATTTATATAATCCTCGTCAGCCATATAGTGTGCTAACAATCTAAGTTCTAAACCACTTGCATCTATACCTACAAGCTTGTACCCTTTTGGTACAATCCAACAAGACCTACACTCTTTACCATAAGGACTATAAACAGCAGGTACTTGTGCCATATTAGGACCTCTGTGAGCCATACGACCTGTGATAGCACCGGTACATATAACAGAACCATGAACTCTACCATCATCTGCTACTGCATCTATCCATGAGTGAACTTGTGCTAATCTTTTTTGATATAAAAGAAAGTCTGCTATTAACCTTGCTTCTTTTATGTGAGTAATTTTCTTAAGTGTGTTCTCGTCTACAATCGCTTGCCCTGTTGGTGTAAACTTAATAGGTTTCCAACCTAACTCTAGTAGTCTTTCTCCTATTTGTTTCCTTGAACCTAGATTAAACTCTTGTAAAGTTTTTCTCATGAAAGGTTTGTTTGGCAAACGTCCCTCTATTATATCTAAATATTCTTGTCCTGTCAACCCTTGTTTAGAAAGTTTACCATCTTTCTTTAACTTAGGATTAACTTTTTTAGTCTCTATCCAAATAGGTTTGAATGTTTCGTGAACTTTTGTTTCTGTTTGGTGTAACTTAAAGCTAAGTTCTGATGCTAAAAAGATAGCTTCTTCATCATTAAATAAGAAACCATTTTGTTTTTGTTCTTCTAGAATATGTGTAACTTTATGTTCTAAGTTTATACACTCTTTTGAAAACCCAATACTTTGTTTCTTTAAATAATTAAATAATTTATAATTTATATCTACATCTCTTTCACAATAAGTTAACATCTTTTTTGTAAAGGAAGACCATTCGGGTGAGTCTAACTTAGGTAGCCCTAATTTTGGACCCCACTTAGCTATACTATGTCCACCCTCTCTTGTAGGGTTAAGTAGTCTAGATAAAACAAGAGTATCTATTACTTTATCAGGGTCATAAAGGTCTACACCCATTAACTTTTTAATTACAGGTATGTCGTAGCCAAGTATGTTATGACCTATAAGTCTATCTGCTTGCTGTAAGAATTTAATTCCTTCATCAAGTGTATCTTCGTAGAAATGATAGAACTTTCCATGTTCGTCTTGAGCTACGAGACACCATATAACTGTAGGTTTTAAACCGTCTGTTTCTATGTCAAATACTAATTCCATGTTGTCTCCTAAAAAGGTATGATATCTTCGTCTTTAGAGTTTAATATTTCTAAATCCTCGTACTCTGATAACCTGCCTGTTTCTTTATTGTATACTAATGAACACGCCATCCCTACATCTCCTGTATATCTTGACTTAAGTATACGTAGTTTTGTTGTTCGTGCTTCTAAATCATCTTCTGATTGTTGGTTTCTTTCTAAAGCTATAACACAATCTGATAGTTGAGCAATACTATTTGAGCCACGAAGATGTGATAAACTTACACTCACTCCGTTCTCATGTCCCTTGTTACCTTCTATTCTTCTAAGGTGAGACACTAATATTATACCTGCTCCTGTTTCTTCTACCATACTGCGAAGTCTGTGCATAATACTGTCAATAGCTTTACGTTCATCACCATCAAGCATAGAACTTACTAACATATGTAGATGGTCAACGACTACCCACTTACAATCACAACCAACAATAAGATATCTAAGCTTTGCAAAGATAGCATCTATATTGTTAGCTCCAAAGTGAGCATGTATAAAGACCCTGTCTTCTGCAAAAAGCCTGTCAAACATAGTAGTTAAATTCTTTTCTGGGTAAGTATCACGAACAGTATCAATAAACAATTTATCATTTGCTTCTATAGAAAGTATACCATCTACTGTACGTTTCCAGTCTTCTTCTAAAGCAATGATACCTACGTTGTCGTTTGTTTCTTTGATAAGCCAATGCTCTAGCTCTCTAGTAATACTAGATTTACCAAGACCTGTGCCACCTGTAAGAGTTACTAACTCACCTGCTCTAAGACCGAGTAGCTTTTTATTTAAACCTTCCCAAGGATATTGTACGCTTTGTTTACGTTCTCTATTAAGAAACTCTTTTTGTTTCTCGGATACCCTAATGATACCTGTTGGAGTGTAGACTTGTGCATCCCACCAAGACCTTGTAAAGTCTGCATGTTTACCTTGACTAAGCATATCGTTGGGGTCTTTGTACCCATTAGGAAGTGTTACTATCTTAGCTTTACCCGGTTTTATAATACTCGCAACCTGTTGGGCTGCTTCGATACCTGCTTTATCTTTGTCAAAACAAATGACAACATTGTCAAAACTTTCTACATATTCAAGGCTTTCTTTAACATCTTTAACAGCAGCAGCTGCACCACGTTTGATAGAAACTACTGCCCATTTACTACCTAGTAATTCATAAGCAGCCATAGCATCACACTCTCCCTCTACAAGTGTTAAGTATTTGCCACCCTCTTTGAAAAGGTGTTGACCAAACAGTCCAGAGTTTTGTATTGAGCCGTCAAAAGAAAACTTCTTGTCTCTAACGTATCTAATTTTAGTAGCACACTGCTCATTGTTAATGTAAAAAGGATATAGATGTTGAGCTAATTGCCCTGACGCATCATAAACTACCTTGACACCATACTTTTCTGCTGTTTCTTTACATATATTTCTATCAGTAAGCTTTGCATAGATACCACCATGAGCATTGAGTTGCTTGTTAGCTATAGGTGTAGGTTGTTTTATATATTTTTCCATTGATGTTACGTTGCCCTCATAGTTAGAATAGAATTTGTCACAGCTAAAACATTTTGCAGAACCATCAGCGTTGACTGATACTGCATCTTTGCTACCACATTCGTGACAAGGAACATGATATTTTATAAACGTGCTTTGTTGCATAAGTTACCCTCTTGTAAATAGAAAAGCCACCCTGAATAGAGTGGCTTTATGGAGATATGAAAAGTTAATTAGTCTTCTTCGCTAGAAGTATCTTCATCAACTGTTTCTTCTTCAGACTCTACCACTGCTTCAGGAGCATCCTTCAAGAGGGTTTCAAGATTACCCCTATGTGTAGCACCAGCAAAGTTTAAAGCTTCTGTAATGACTTCAATCTGTGAGACTTTGCTAATCATAACACTAGCATTGGCTCTCATGCCATCATCTTTAATAGTATTTACATCATAAGATATAATACCTTCGTCATTTGTAATCGTAATAATCATATTAAAATTCCTCCCCGTCTCCAAACGGGTTTAATTCAGCACCATCTTGAGTTTTTAGTGCTACTAAATCAATAACTTGCATAGCTTGGAAGTCCAAACCTTTAAAGCTACCATATTTATTGTCGGTTTCCCACTCATTGTATTGCACTTTAACATGAGAGCCATTACCTACTACGTCATCCATAGTATTCTTCTCTTTATCAAAAAGTTTAGGTGCATTTCTCACCATACCACTTGGTCCATTTACTTTTCTTTTTATTGTTAAGGCTCTACCAACAGGTGATTGCCCACCATTATCATCTTTAACAGACAAGTCTTTTATCTTGAAGCCACGAGCCTCAAAACTATTTGCAACCTCATCATCTACTACTAAATCAACTGTATACACAGGCTCAAACGTAGTGTTTGGTGTAGTTACTGAAGCCCAGTAGGCTTTTCCTTCTAATACTGCCATAATATTCCTCCTTTGGATTGGCGTTTTAATATGAGCATTGTAACAGAAATGTTACCCCATGTCAAGCAAAATCGTATCCATAAATGATTTATTTTTATTTAATAATCTTATTTTAAACGATTGTTTTTTTGTAAACAAAGTTTCATAATCTATTTTATTATCATTTGTAGAATTAAATTGCATAACATAAGCACTAAACTTTCTGTATTGCTCGGTGTTTAAATCAACATAGTCTTCCATGCTATTCAATAGTTTCAGTTTCCATTTGCTGTTCCATAACTTCTTTTTTAAGGTCGGCTTGGGCAGGAATAGGTGCTTCATCTATGTATTGGTTTTCCATACGTTGATACTCTATCTCATATAAAGCTTGTTGTCTCATCTCTAAGTTATCTATAGCTGTATTGTTTTGATTTACTTTATCTATTAAATCAAAACCTACTACTGTAGTTACTATTATCCACATTACAATTACTACGTAATTAAATATTGTTTTAGTCATCTTTTTCTCCTTGTATTTTCATACAAATTAAGTTTATTACCACGCTGTAAACTCCATATAAGGAGTTTCAAAGTGTGTTTTAGGAAGCCATTGTACCACATC
>Ga0209634_1000805_pt1 | contig 23701 bp, 15 predicted proteins | sample LinPmetageLP40_FD_184043 | JGI IMG/M metagenome (GOLD analysis project Ga0209634, IMG submission 184043) | Marine viral communities from the Pacific Ocean - LP-40 (SPAdes) (version 2) | ecosystem: Environmental > Aquatic > Marine > Oceanic | place: Pacific Ocean | collected 2010-08-26 | reverse complement strand
TTGTTTTTGCCTCTTCTTTAGATACAGAATTATTTTTTATGTCTTCTACTTTATCTGAATTAATAAAGTTTTGGATTTGAGTATTTGTTTCTGCTTTTTGTTTATCCGATTTTTGTTGTTGAGATGCAGTTTTTGGTTTAGTATCTGTTGGTTTATAAGGATCAACATATGTTTTAATTAAATCTTCTAGGGATTTTTGTGGTTCACCTTTTTTTAATGCTTTATCATTTACAACTGATATAAAATTATTACCAAATTCGTTTTTATAAAAATCGTAATTTTGGGTAATATTATTCCAAGTTCTCATTACTAAAGCAGGTGCTAAACTTCTATCTTCACCTTGTGAACGTTTAAACCTAGTTTCATTTCTATCTAAAGCTTTTTGTAATGAAGCAAACACATAAACCATTAATATATCATATCCTAAATCCTCTAATTCCTTTTTTAACCTCATTATTGGTTTTGAATTTGCAGCAGTCCCATCTAATATAAAATTTTTCTTTCCTAATATAATATCTTTCATATAAGGACGAAATTCTTTATTAGCAGCAGCCATAGCTGAAGCTGCTTTGCTTCTAGTTTCAGCATCTGCATTTTTTAAATCTAAAGATACTTCCATATCTTTTAAATTACGAATGTAATAATCATCTACATTTAATATTAATGTATTGTCAACATCTTCTATGAATGATGATTTACCAGCACCGGGAGAACCAGCGAGAATTAACGCTTTAGGATTGGATGAGCGTTCAAGTATTATATCACGTAATTTATACATAGACTTACATTATCAACATATAAATATACGAAAAATTAATGAGGAATCCTAGGATTTTTTAACTGATGTTCTATATTTTTCAGATAAAGGTTTAAGAATTGGGTTTTCTAAGTCAAATAGGGCTCTGACGTTTGTGTAAATTTGTAAGTTTTCATCCATAGAACGGGGTGATTCATATACTTCCCATTTTTTACCTTGTATTTTACCTTCTTTTGGACCACGTTTAGATGATTTTAACCATAAAATACCTACCCTATCTACTTTTTGTTCATAACATTCTTCAAAACATCTAGCATATATAGCTGATTGGACATCATATGTGGTTTGTAGGTTGTTTGATGTTTTAATATCAATAACCCATATTTCACCATTAATTTTACAAACTAAATCACAGGTCCCTGCTATATGTAAAGTATCAGAATATAAAAATACTTCTGTTTCTATTAATTCAGCACCACTAGTTTCCCAAAAATCAACAAAACGTAAAAACATTTTCCAAACATGTAAATCATATTGTGGAGAACCATCTTTCATTAAATTAATTTCTTTACCTAATAAATACTGTTCACATAAATCATGAGCTAATGTCCCTTCACCTGCTGCTTTTTTAGCAATAAAATCAGCATTATATCCTACTCTTTTTAACCATTCTTCAAAATGTTTCCCTTTAGGAAAATAAGATAAAACATATGTAACTGAAGGGTATGTTTTTTCTCCATCTTCATAGAATCTAGAATCGTTAGTAGTAATTTGAGTAAATTCGCGGTTTAATTCCTGCTTAGGAAAATTAGCTTTCCTTAATTTCATATAGATAATTTTAAGTTAAATAGAGAAGAAAATGTAAATTCTTGTGATTGTTGAATTTTATTTGTAAATAAAGCAAACCCCATATCAGCTGGGTCTTTATCGTCTAAGTCTATTACAAATAATTTTTTTCCTGCTTCTAATAATTGTTTTGCTATTTTATAAGTTGATTTAATAGCATCTTTATCTAAAGCTAAATAAACTTTTTTAACTTCAGATGTAACTAATTTTTGCATTAGTTTTTTTGATATATTTTTGCCAAATAGTGGTATAGCATTTCTTTTTATAGCAATAGCATCAAAGGCCCCTTCACATAAAACAATAGGAATGTTCCAATTTATCATATTTTCAAATCCTATAATATTTTTATCTGAGGATGGTGCGTCATATTTTCTTGATGGTTCTTTTTCAAATGAACGGGCTACAAAATAATCAAGCTGACCATCAGCACTATAAGTAGGTATAATAATTTTATTAGCATATCTACCTTTTTCACAATATCCTACTTTATATTTTAAAACATCCATAGTATTTATTCCTCTTTTTTTAAGATAAGCTAAAGCATGTCTAGCATGTATATCAGATTTAGTAAGATTATATAGTGATTTATATTCTGGTGGTAATTCAACTTTTATGTTTGAAACTACTATATCATATTTTTCTGTAGTTCCTAATATATCTTTTAATTGGGTACGTTTATTAGTAGATACTTTTAATGCTTTAAATAAACCAAATAAAGTTTTACCTTTTTTATCACACACCCAACAATGCCATAAATTTTCTTTCTTTTTATTAGGAATTAAATTTATTTCTAATTTTGGATTTTTGTGATGACAAAAAGCACAATGAAAGGCATGATTGCCCCTTGCTGTAGGGTTACTTTTGCCTAGAACGGATTCTACTAACCCAAGTAATATTTGGTTTACCATTAAAAAACTTCAGTTTACAACTAAGATACGTTAGATATTTGGATTTACCAAATCTTTTCTAAAAAACTTACCAAGTATATTATCATTCATATATACTTTACTTTCTAATACTTGTTTTTTAAACAAATATCTAGTTTCTAAATAAGTTAAATGTTTTTTATTAAATGCAAATTTTAAAATTGTTCTTTTAAAATCATCATGTTTATTTTCTTTTAGTAAGGTTTTAATTTTTTGGTGGCTACCATAATAGGTTTTCCAATCACTTTCTACTATAACTTTACGTTTACGTTTATATCCTTTTAATGGTGGTAATGTTTTATTAAATTGTAAAACTTTCTTACCTAAATATTTTTCATTAGTTGGAATATAACAAACCTCGTATACAAACCCAAATGTGTTTTCGGGCATGTCTTCTATAGAATTTATTGGTGTTAATGTAAAACTTCTTTTGTGTTCTTTATATAACCACATTTATTTGTCAAATCTTATTATAAAAGTAGTATTATTATTATTTGTTAGGGGAATTGGTTGACCTAATTTACCTACTAATAATAATTCATTAGCTTCATTATATAATCCTACACTAGTAGCATAAGGTTTAAAATCAGAGCCTGTAGCAAAATTTCTTAGTGAACCGGATTCATCGGTTGTTATTGTAGGATTTTGTGAATAATTGAATTCATTATCTGTAATTTTACAGACAATTTCATTTTCAAATATTCTATATTCGTTTTTAAGTTTTAATCTATTTGGAGTTACTGATATAGCCATTTGTTAAATACTTATTGTTTTTTCAATTAATCCTTGGTTTAATAATACAAAATCTCCACCTTCATTTCTTAGCCAAAAGGTACCATCACCTACAAGTTCATATGCTTTTGCACCACTTATCTGGTAGTAAATTAACCCAGTGTCACCCTGATAATACGTAATAAGTCTGTCGTCTCCACGGATTGTTAATAAAGTTTCAGGATTTATAAGTTCAGGTGTTTCTAAAGGATATAAAGAATTTAAATATTGTTTTTGTCCTAATAAAATTGTAGAGAGTTCAGTACCACATGTTTCAAAACCTATTATATTACCTGTACTTAATATTATATTTCTTCCACCTTTTCCTCCAGCATCTATAGGAAACCTTCCTGAAAGATTTGTTCCATCACCTGTAAATTTATTATCTTTATAAGTAATTACTTCATTACTAATAAATTCTTTACTTCTTTTACATGCTTCTTCTTGTGTAGAAAAAGGACCTACTCCATTGTAAACTAAATGTGAGGGTAAGTTACAATCTTTAAATTCTAAAATAAAGCCTTGACTATTAACTGCTATAAACTTATTATTAGCTGTAAGTATATAGTTTATATTATTATCATATGTGGGTTTAGTTAATGTTTCGGCATCTTGTAAAGTATTATATAGATATCCCCCAAATTGAAAATATGTTTTTTCTTTTGGATTTATTCTACTATTAGCACAAACTCCTTCTTCAGTAGTTAAAGCAGCTGAACCAAACCTTATAGTAGGTGTGAGGGTTCTATCACTAAAATCAGTACTTTCTGTTATTTCAAGTGGAGTTTGAATTAGTGAAAAAGTTGAAGTAGAATTACTTCCTTCTTCTGGTGTGTCTAATTGTCTTACTACAAAAGTTACTCCTTCATCTGGAGGGAATGTTGAGCTATTATCATTTTCATTATTAGGGGATCCAAATCCAGACCCTGTTGTAAAGATTAAATTATTATCTCCAGTTCCAACTCTTAAAATTTGATTACCATTACTACTTCTTGCACCTCCTTTAATAGTTACTACTAAATCAGGAGATTTTCCTTTAGATACATAACTTCCTGTAACAGGTGACCCTACATAATCATAGGTAAAAGTGCTAAGAGCATCTACTATAGTATCACTATTACCTCTTAAGCTCCTAATTTGAACCTCCATTGGAGAAGATAATGTATTAGTAAATTTTAAAGTAACATCACCTTTTATAAAATCAGGACCTATTTCGTCATAAGTATAAGATAATAAAGATGAGTTTTTGGATTGAGGACCACTACATGAGGTAAAAGCTCTAAAAAGTATTGTACCACTTACTATAGATGATGTAATAGGTACTAAAGTACCACCCGAAATTGAGCTACTAAAATTTTCAGTAGAAGTAAATAATGATGAAGTACTTACTGATGCGGTTATGCTTGTAGCTGCATTTAAAGAAGAGTTTTTAAGATAATTTAAATTAAAATATCCTCTTTGTGAACCTGTACTTAAACTGGTTAGTATAGGAGATAAACATGTATTAAATCCCTCTTCACATGTTTCAGGGTCTAATATTCTATTAAAATATTCTTGTTCATTTAGTGAAGCAGAAAAAGGGGATTGGAGTAAATCTACTTGATATACAGATCCTGTTCCTACTATACTACCTGAATTAGGTCCTGTATTGAAGGATTGGTTTATATTGTTTATTATTTTAAATCCTGTTTTAGCCATAAATTACATTATCTATAAAATATTTTCCTATTGCAATTGTTCTATTGTCTACATCTTCTTGGATAATAGAACTTGAATTAAATACATTTACTTTACCCCCCATATTAGAGTGATTTACACAATAGTAATATAATGTATCAGGAGCGTCCGCAGGTAAATTAATACTTAATTCACCATTAGTGCCTGCTGTGCCCTTATAACTAATACCATTATTAGAACCTGTATAAGATACTCCACCTCCATGTGTGCCATTTTCCGTAGTTGATAGTCTAATAGGATGTGCACCGTTACTACTATCCGATTGTACTAATGAGGCACTTACTCCTCTTCTTAAAGTAATAGAAGCTGTTTTTTCATTGTCTACATTATATCTATTGCCTTCAGTATAAGCTTGTACAGTTATAGCAAATGAACTAGTATAATTATTAATAAATGAAGGGCCTACTTCTGGTGAAGTAAATAGATAATATATTCTATTTACGTCATTTACAAATTCTAATTTTCTTGTAAATAATTCACCTGCATTAATGCCAGTAGGTAAAGACATTTCTGCATCTTCATCCTTATGAATAACCATTATATAAAATAAATCATCATTCATTGCTTGACTACCTGCATATATAGTATGATTGTTATGAGTATAAGGTGATAGATTTGGTCTTGGACTTAATGGATCATCATTATAAAAACTAGCACTAGTATAAGAATAAACATCTAAAAATGATATTTGGTCTATATCTGCGACCATCATAAATGCTTTATCAGTTCTTTGTGTTAAATATTTTGCATTAGTACCACCAAATATACTAGCAGATATGGATCCACTAAATATTTTTCCATTAGTATACTCAACGCTACTTCCCGATACTGTATTTATTATATTTCCATAAGGATAGGTTTCTCTAAATAGTTCCCTATTAGGACCTAAATAACTTCCTGTATTACCAAATATAATATCTGTAAATTCATCATTTCTTGCTATAAAATTAGATCCGCTTCCAAGGCTACCAGTTGTTATTAATGTTGCTACACTGCCTGTAAAATTATCTCTAATATCATTTAATGGGATTTGTCTAACAAATTTAAAATTAATATTAGATTGTGTTACTTCTGTATTAACCTTACTAGCTGTTATACTTAAAGTTTTTAAACTATGGCTAGTACCAAACATTAAGGATACATCTAAATTATCATTAAAATCATCTAGTCTACCACTACCTGTTATAATAGCTGAATTGGTAATTTCATTTCCTGTAACATTAGCAGCAGCTCCAGATATATCACTCGACCCACTAAATTCTCTTCTTACATAAAAATTATCATTTGAACCTGTAATTACATCTATTAATAAATCATCATTTGTATTCCAAACATAACTGCCAGTAGCACTTCCTGAAGTGTCAATTTGTATTGGGGTTTCACTACCAGATTTAATTCTTACTGATACCCATTCTGAACCTGTGTATGTATAGAAATTTAATCTCCTTATTGCATTACTACCTAAGGATGACGTAGTATTTTCACATAAGGATTGGCTCACTTCCCATGCTCTAGAATAGAAATCTATACTAGATGATAATTCTATTATATTAGAGGCGGTATAAGAATGAGAATAGGAGGCTGTATGAAATGTCCCTGTTCCTTCATTTAATATAGAGGCTGATGCTAGACTACCACTATCTGCTCCTTGAATTATTATGCTGGCGGTTCCTCCATTTGTTAAATCACCACTTAATTCAATGGTTGGGTTTCCAAAACCTGAAGATGTAAGCATATAGTCAGTGATAGGGGTAGACGCTGTAATATTATAAGGAGTATTACCTCCTTTTAAATTTGATATTACTAAAGAACTACTTTCACTACCACTATAATTTATAGATGCTGTATAACTTAATATTTCGGGAGATAATACTTGAAAATCATAGCTATATGTTGCAGAGTTTGCGTCAAAAATATTTAAAGTATAACTACCTGAAGGGGTGTTAAATGCTTCTATTGAGCTAGTAGTATATGTTCCTCCGTTACCACTCCAACTCCATGTTAAAGGTAATCTACCCCCGGACATTTCTTTATTTAATATTAATTGAATATTACCATCAGAAGCCCCATATTTTGTATTATTATTGACTGCATAGCTTGCTGTTACATATTTTATTTTTTCTACAGTAGCTATAGATTCTGATGTGCAATTGCCAGAATCTTTTAAATATACAGTATAGCCTTCCTGTGGTAAGTTTGAAAACGTACCAGGTAATTGGATTGAATTTGAAAATGACGCAGTTAACGACGCTGATATAGGGGTTTCACCACTGGCGCTTATTATAATTTTTCCATCCGAACTTGCGTTGTAAGATACTTCTGATGTGAATATTCTTGCTGATATAGGTTCAAAACTACTATCAAAAGAATGAGTATAAGTATTGTTTACACCATCTGTTATTGTAAGTATTAGTGATTTTGTTGGAAATAAGGACGCTGTTATAAGTGGTTGATAAAGGTTAGTTACTGGTGTAGGATTAGTTAATTCATCAGTAGCATTAAAAGAATAACTATAAGGAGGTATTCCTTGATCTATTGAAAATGTTAAGGAAGCACTATTATTTGATCCAAAACAAGATTGTGTTAAAGAATTTACACTAGCAGTTAAAGGTAATTGGGTTAATGTTAAAAATACAGATGCAGTATTACTTACAATATCTAAATTATTCTTAATAGAATAATCAATTTTATATTTTCCTGGGATTGAACCTGAAAGATTTGGGGTGATTACTAAATCTCCTGAGGCACTTACAGTTACATCAGGAAATGATGATGTTGGGTCTGTTATTAATTGTATAGATGATGGGTTTATTGTTAAACAATCATCAAAATCATTTTGTAGAATATTGATAACTTTAGATTCCTGGGTGTTAAGGAATATGGAATAATCATTTCTAGCTACGGGGTTAGTTTCTACTACACATAAATAATCTATATTTGTAATTACAGCTATACCATGAGAATAAAAAACATTTCCTACATGTACTCTTGAACCAGAATCAAAATATCCATCTGTTAAATCATTATATTCATCTCCATTATATCTAACATTTAAATTTTCATAATCCCATAAATTTCCTTCTCCATCATCTTTAATTATATATTGTGAGCTAGATAATTCGAAAGATTTTGGTTGTATACCATTCCCATATACATCTTGTGGGATAGAAATTACCCTTAATTTAGAATTATTCTCAGCAAAAAATCTTGATTCATCATAAATTGCAGAACCACTGTCATATAAAGTAAATGACGAAGTAAAATAAGGTAATGATCTTATAGGTGCATCCTTAAATGATCCTGATGCTATAGTACTTTGTATATAGTTGTCATAGGAAGATGTACCAAAAAATATATTAGTATTTTTAGGATACTTTAATAAGTCACTTGATTCAGTAGTATAATTGTGATAATATAAATGATTTATAGAATCAAAAATTAGTCTTCTATAATTACCATCAACATCCTTATTATCATTTATTGCATCAAAAGGAAAAGTATCTGTTGGGATATATTCTCCAGTATATACTTTTATACCATAATCTTCATACGAAGAAGATGGTATATCGTACAACTTATTAGCTACATAAGGAGTAGTCTGTTGGTCCTGTGGTTTTAATTTTTTGTAAGCAAAGCTCATCCATTAAAAATCTAGTTTCACTCTAACAAGAGCTTCTTTTGTAAAATCTTTAACTAATGGTTTTGAAAGTTTTGCGACTGATAGTAATTCGTTTGCGTTATTATATAACCCTATAGTAGTAATATAAGTTTGAGGATTATTAATTAAGCTTGAGTATACAAATTCTCCACTACCACTTATCATAGATGGGTTGGTAGTATAATTAAATTCTGAATTTCTTACTCTTACAAATATGTAGTCAGAGGTAATTGTTTCTTCAGAGTTCATTGAGAATGTTTGGGCTAATTTTATTGATTCAAATAAAGCGCTATTATTAGATATTAGTGCTGTTTCTGTTAAATCATCATTAAGAGATAAACCAACTCCTCCTAATGAAGAAGATAAAGATAAAGCTCTAGGATTTAATACTAATAAACCTACATCTGGTAAAAATTTACCATAAGACCCAGAAGGTGTATACCCTGCTGTAATTCCACCGGTTACTGCAGTTGTTACTGCACTACCATTTGTACCACTAACAATATCAAAAACTCTACCTGCATCAGAAAAAGTTTGTGTTGTTACGTCTTTTGAATTGTCTGTTAATTGAATTCTTGCAGCATTAGTTCCATCAGATCCTGAAAGGACTAAGTTGAAAGTGCCTGGGAATAATTTTTCTTTATAGCGTGCTCTATTAACATTTAATACATAAATATCTCTTGAACTAGTGTTATTACTTCCAAAATTGAAGTTTGTATTTTCGTCTCCATTAACTAAAGTTCTAAATTGACCATAAGTTACTTTTGAAGGTGAACTACCAGTTACTAGATTATTAAATGGAGCTGATCCTGATCCTTCATTTTCTCCATAAGCAATTGAAAATTGCACTTCTGCATCTGATCTTAGAGAACTAGTTTGATATACATCAAGATAAAAGTTAAAAGATGATGTTGTAGAAGAAGTAAAGAATTGGTTTAGAGTAGGATTATTACCCGTCCATAAGGTTGATGTTATTGAATCTGCACTAACTACAAAATCACTTGCGTTTAAACTTACAAAGCTCATAATTTATTTTTTACGTTGTTACTTTTGTTATATTTACAGGAAGTGTTAATCTTGCTCCTGAATCTCTACCTGTTACTGTTAATAAGGTACTTAAAGTTGTTCCAGTACCAAATAGAGTATTAACAGTTGTAGCTGTTATATTAATGGTAGTACCGGCTATTGTTCTTGAAACATTAGTACCAATAGTAGAAGTAGCATTTAAATTAGCTACATCTGGTGTGTTTATTCCTACTCCTTCAAATGTTGAAAATAATCTTGAATCTCCAATAGTTGCTGTATAACCAGATGATTCAAATGTTGTATCAGTTCCTAAATAATTTAATGTTTGTGGATTAATAGATAATGAAGCACCTTGTTTTAAAGTAATTACTGAATAACCTAATTCTAAAATTGGCAATTTAGCAGTACCTCTTGGTAAAGTTAAAAGTTTATATTTCATTACCTGAGTTTCATCAGGAAATGCTTCAATTACAGGCATATTTTCTAAAGCTTCTCCATAGAAAGCTGAGCCTGAGGGGTGGTCTGGATTATATAAAGTATAATCTATTTCATCATCTGCTAAAGAAAACTGTGTTATAGCAAATGAACCGTCGTTTCTTGCAAGTAGCTCTCTACCTTTTTTAGTAAGAATAGCGTCTACTGTGACTGATACATTGTTTAAATATCCCATAATTGTATTAAATGTTGTATATAAATATTATATTTTTAAAATTTATTTAAATTAAGTTTTGTGATTTAAGTTCCTTAACAATATTACCGGCTTGATCAGATAAACTTTTTGGAGCATCAGAAGGTAATATTATACCAGGTGATGTTTTACCAGGTTGTTTAGGAAAATCTAACACAATATTAGTTTCATCCGGAACTTTTTTTAATATAACAAATCTTTTAATTTGTCTTGCATTTTCTGCATTAGCCGGTGTTGTAAAGTCTTCACAAGCTCTTGCAGGTATATCTTGATCAAATTCTATTGTAATTCTTCTAGTATTAGTAACTTCATCCCTTAGGATAGTATTTACTTTTTTTACCTGTCTTTCAAACTCTCTAGGAAATTCTCCACTACCTGAACCTGCTACACCTCCTTTTGTATCTACAAATCTAAATAGATCACCTTCATTTATATTAAAAACCTCATCAACCACTCCATAACTATCAGACCCACTTTCAAATACAGAAGATGTTTGTATAAAGCTATCAAACCAATAAGACATTGATACTGAGGCTGTTAATATATTAAATGATCCTGTATTATTTCTTAAAAAGAAAGCGTTACCGTTATTAGCATCACCACTATCACTTATACTACCTGTTATGTTTATTACAGGTTCTGAAGGATAATAATAAGTATATTCTGGGACAGAATATTTTATTGATTGTAGCCCAATGTTTACTGATGCACTAACAATTTCTGGGTTGTTAAATGATGTTTCAAAGTAACCACCTAAAGCAGAATCAGAATCTTGTAATATTGCTTCTGTTGAATCTGTGTTTTTAGGCATTTCTATAGAATTAGATATATAGTAAGTTGCTTTTAGTAAAGCAAAGTTTCCTAAATCTACTGAGGATGAATTTAAAGGTTCTATGTTATTAAAAGGGTTCCATTTTATATCATCTATAGAAGCAGAAACATTTTTAGGTATTTTTACTTCTAACTCAAACTGCCCTTCTATATTAGCTACTAACTTATTATCCCACCAAACTGTATCTCTATTTATAGGAGTATTCCTAGTTATTTTTAAAGCAGGGGTTCCTGCTACAGATACAAAATTACTACCACTACTTATAACAATATTTCCTAATTCAAAATTATTTATTTCTAAAAATCTACCCCCTAAACTTAATGGAACGGGGAGTAAATCATTAGAATCTCTATTTATTATTGGATTATTACTAATATCATATAATAGTGTAGAACTACCTGTTGGATTCTGTAAAATGGATGAATATTTAAATCCACCAGCATATATAGGTTTTAAACCATCTAAATATTTTTGGTCTGAAAATTCTTGGTTGTTATCTAAGGATATATCAACTTCTTTTTCTTGATTAAATATAGTTTGTAATTCAAAAATAAATTCATTACCTCTTGTTAATTCAGTAACATTAGAGTTTCCATCAATTAAATATTTTACATATATGTTAGATCTATTAGGTAAAATAGAGCCTGTTTCTATAATTTCTTCAAAATAAGCAAATTTAAGTGAATTTAAATCTATTGCTGCTGTTGATCCAAAAGAATCGTCACCTATTGTATAGGTGTTATATTTTTGTGAAGTTGTCTTTGAACCTAAGTATCTAGGTTTAATATTTCTTAATAATGTATAATTACTATTTTGTATTTCAGCATTTAAAAACTTTGAACTTTGTTCAGAAATTAAGCCTAAAGACCTACTAGCAACTAAATTAAAGTTAACAGGTACAATTTGGTCTGAAGAATAATCTAGGTCTAAATAATTATTAGATTTTCTTGATTCTGATATGTTATTAAGTGTAGGGTTTAAAGGTATTGATGAGAATGACACTGCTGTTTTTGCTGTTGGGTCAGTTCTAAAGAAACTTTTTTCTGTTACTACATTTGAAGTAGGTAAACTATAAGCTGTAAACTCACTTCCACTATATTCTCCTGTAAATGTTTCTCTATTATCACTTCTTATAACTAATACATTTGATGCTGTTATTTGATTGCTACCAGAATAGATAGGAACAGATTCTGTAAAGGATGTATTTAAATCTAAATTAAAGGCATTAGATCCTGTTATAGAAGGAACAGTAAAAGAACCACTATAATCAAGGTAAGTGAAATTTGGTTCAAACCTTTTCATTTTAGATCTTTCTAAAAGGTGAGGTTTTATTAAAAATCCTGTTGATAACTCTGCTTTAGCAGGTACAAAATCTTCTACCATTTTAAATAAAGAACTATCAAAATATGATAATAAGTTTAATACATCATGAACATTTTGTTTTCTAAAATATTTTTCAAAATAAAAATCTCTAACTTGATCTAATCCTTTATATGAGGAGGACAATGCTAGCTTAGGATCTCCTATATATTCATCAATATTAAAATACCCTAACTGTTCTGTAATGTCTCTATTTATACTATCCTGTGGTGATATTGCTATTTCAATATCATTAGTATCTAAAGTAAACCTGTTATCTGGGTAGTGTTGTGTTGATATGTAAGGGCTTAGTACAGATCCTGATATAGTTTCTGTATCTATAATTCTTATTTTATCGTCTACATAGTTGTAAGCTCCTAGATTAGGTGATTCTATTAAAGAATAGTATTCAATAGGAGTATAACTACTAGTAGTAAAAGTTTCTATTACACCAAATCCTACAGTAGAGGAACCTGTTCCTAAAATACCAGAACCTGTTGGTATTATTGATCCTGTAATTGAAGGGTGTACTGATGTTATTATGTTGTTTCCGTTTGATCCTGATATTTTTAGATCATTACCCAATGGTAATCTATAAACTAAATCAAAACGTGATGAGGTAACTTGGTTTGATCTAATAGATCTAGGGTCTAGAACATGTTGATTAAATGCAGACCCACTTAATACTGTTGACCATAATCTAAATTCTTGGAAGAAACCATCAAATTTAGTATTACCTTGAGCTAAAACATTATTACTTCCAGTACCACCTAAATAACCATGTAAATCAGAATTATTTGAGGAAAAATGGAAGTCATTCCAAGACCCATTATATGAGGCAGAATTAGATCCATTAATGGATATGCTTTCTGAAGCTGCATATTTTATGTATGTTCCATCTTTTCCATCATAATCTGTACTTTTAACTGTTAAAGTATATTGGTTGTTTGAACCTGTATTTGATAAAGGAATACTACCCGTTTCCCTGTTAAGTTTAACACTCCACCAACTACCAGAGAAGAATGGTAAGTATATAGGGTTTGTTTTAGTATAACCCTGAGATCCAGAGAGGAAAAGTCTTAATTCTCCATAAGTTGAATATACTGCATTAGTTATAGGGCTGTCATAATCTGAATTTGATGCAGAAGGGTATAATAATTGAATTCCAAATTGTGTATTACTACCACTATTTACTTGAAATAAGGATTGAGAATAATACGATGAAGATGGTATTCCTTTTGTTTTAAATCTAAATTCTAAAGTATCAGGGGTAGCACTTAATGCCTTAGGACCATTCCAAAGACCTTCTATAGTATCCCAGTCAATATCAGTTGAATTCCATATATCAGTTAAGTTACTAATAAATGGTAACCATGGTACTCTAACTACACTTGAAGATATAGAAGATAATGATTCCGATGGATTAGTATTTAACCCATAGGCAAACTTATCAATAAATTGGTTTACTGTTGGGACATCCTTTTGATCACCCCCAAATTCATTAACTTTTAAAATTGTTTCAGGAATACCAAAACAATTAAGTAATGCTCTTAACCCATTTAAAGTACCTTTTGTTTTTAAAAGGTATGGTAAGTTATGATATAATCTTTTATAAACTTCTTTATTTAAATTATTAAAGGTATTAACATCATTTGATGCAGATACATAGGTTTCTACCCTTAATGAGCCTGTAGAAGGGGATAAAGATCCTGATGGGGTTAATCCTAGTAAAGATTCAAATAAATCTTGATTAGTTCTATTTGAAGTATATAATTTTACACCTAATGACCTTAAAGCATTAGCAACTAAATCTTTTGAAATACCATAATCTACTCTATTGTCAGCGTCTCTTAAATCTCCTATTGCCCTTGTATAAGTCCATAGAGTATCAAAGTGTTGGCCCAGCATAGCACTTAATAATTCTAAGCTTGAATTTTGACTATCATCTACTACATAGGAAGGTAAGTTATTCCAAATATAATCTTTATTTAAATTATCATATAAGGATGCTGATAGGCTTTGTCCTCCATAATAAGAGCCATCTTCATCTGCAGACCCATACCATTCTAAAGCTGTGACTGAAGTTATACTGTAATTGTTGTAAGGTGGTGTTGTGTTTGTTTTTGGCCAAGATTTTGATCCAGAATCAAAATAAAGGAAATACTCATATCCATCAAAATTTTCTATTAATCCATCAATATTTTGTTGAATTGTAGATTTAGAAGAGGAAATATAAGATGTATCTGTTAATGAAGGGATTGAAGTTAATGAATTTAAATCACTTTGATAACTTTGAATTTGTGTAAGTTTTGATTTAAAATTACTTAATCTTTGGTATCCAGATGAAAAATGAACAAAATTTTCATATTCTGAATAGTCTATGTTTATGTCTACACTTTTTTCCTCTAGTATAGATTTAATTTGTTGAATTGAAGAAGTAAGGCTAGAATCAAATAATTGACTTGCATTAAAATATTGAGTTTGTACATTTGAATTTTGAACTATTTCAACATTTGTATTAGGTCCTCTTAAATATTCTACTTCATCTTCTATTTCTTCTGGAATGAATTCAATGTTAACCTCAAAAGATAGGGGTTCTGATATTGGTTCGGAGAACCATAATGTATCTTTTACTTGATAATTATCAGGTAGGGGTTCATATAATTTTATATATAATGTTGGCTCTGTATCTAATTCAGTATCTAATAAAGTATTTACTCCAATAAAAGTGTTATTATCTCCAAAGTTAATTAAAAAGTCAGAGTAAAAACTTTTTGAATTTTTAGATACTAAGTAATTATAATATGAAGTACCTAAAGCATCAAAAGAAATATTATTAGTGGTAACTTGAATTTCAGTTCTAGTTGAAGATATTTCTTTAATAAAGAACCTATTATCAACATCACTTAAAAATATGTTTCTATAAGGAAAATATGATGTAGTATACCTTCCATAATTAAACCCTGATGTTTTTACATCTTGTTCTGGGTCTATAAAAAAATTGGTAAATAAACTACTACTATTTTCTGTTAATTGGGTATTATAATTTTTAAAATTATAATTAGAAGAAACTCGTTCCCCAAAACCATTATAGATATGTAGTTCTATAACATCCTGGGGTGCTCCAAATTCTCTACTAATTATTGATTTATTTAATAAAGATAGGTCTTGTGAGCTATAATCCTGTGAGCTAAAATCATTAGCTGATTCCTCTACTGTAATTTGATCCATTATTAAGTATTAGCTGCTAAATTAACTATTTCTTGTTGTGATTCTAATAATCTAATTCTTAATTCATTTATTTCATCTAATAAAGCTTGAATTTCAGGCCCTTGAGTAGTTAAACCTACATAAGAAGCACTTCTTTTAACCATAGCTTCATGGGAAGAAATAGGTCCCTTTTTTGGTAAGTTATAAAATAACCTATCATATTCTTCAAAAAATTGGTCAACAGATATAGCCTCCGCTATTTGTTCAACTGGTTCTACTGAAACTAGTTCTCCAAATTCAGTGTCTACGATTGTTGGGTAAGTTACCTTACCATATATTTGTTTTTCTAAATTTACCTGCTTTCTTGCCATTATCTAACTACTTTAAAATAATTATCTTTATTTTCAATTATTAAAGTTTCACTTCCAACAATAACTTTTACCATTAATTGATAGTATCTTTCAGGTTCTAACCCACCCATATAAACTTTAAAATAACTACCATTATCATCTGCACTTATTTTAGTATTATGTGTATCAAAATCAACTACCATTTCTCCAGTTTTAACATCTTTTAATCCCCAATATGAAGATGTAGTTAATGCCTTAGTGTTTAAATATACTGATGATGTTTGGAATGTTCTTGTAGGGAAAGTATCTCTTGCCTTTACTCTAAAATCATATATAGCAGTGTCTTCAAATTCTTCTTTAATATTTGTAAATGAAACTATAAAATCACTTGATGTTACAGCTGATATAGTTGTAAGTGCATGAGATGAATCATCCCATTTAAATTCTAGATCTGGTGGGTATATTGTATGTGTATCTACAGAAAAATAACTTGTTTCTACAAAGTCTGTTCCAAATTCTAATGCATCATCTAATTTTACTATAAACCCATTATTTGAAAAAGTAGTTGCATTCCATAATTTAACTGTATTAGTTACATCCATCGAAATGTCTTTATTACTAGTGTATAAAAAAGATTGGGTAGCTTCAGGATTTACTGTTGCCGAACCTGTATACCAAGTACCTCCACCTGTCGTATTTCCAGAATATGAACCCGTTACATAATCAGCGAAACCTGTGGTTGTCCATGCGTTTGAGCCTGAAGCTCCACGCCATCCCCAAGAGCACCCATCATCAGTTTGAGGAGCGTCGCTTACTTTACCAGTTCCCATATCCCAGGCCCCAGATATAGGGTATGAATATATTGTATAGTCTAGAGGTGCATTTTCAGCATAAGCTAAATATAAATTTAAACTTGCAGTAAAATTAGAAGAGCCTACTTTGTTTGCAATAACATCATTAATGTCAGATGTTTTAAATTGTACTAAACTACGTTTAACGGCAGGTAAATCCCCTTGTGCAGAAGAATTAAAATTAATACCATTTTCATTAGTTACTTCTAATACTTCATCTCTACCTGTATTTTGTGATGGGTATTGAGATAAAATAAATGAATCTTTTTCGGGAAATATTTTATATACAGCCATATTAATTTGTTACTATTCTTCCTTGTATATCAGTGTTTGGAGACTTTAATTCAAATATAGAAGGATCTAATGAAGGATATAGTATATCATTAATTGTAGCCCCTTTTATATCATAAGCATATGCTGAGTATCCGTTTTCGGCACCTGTTTTGTTGACAAGTTCTAATTTTTTAACAGTTTGGACACCATCAATTCTATCAATTAAATTTTTAATATTATTTAAAAGTATTGGTTGGTTAATTTGATAATTATCAGTGTTAAAATAATCGGTTAATTGAGTAATTATACTATTTAAAACTACAGTTCCGTTGTAGTTAGGTAATAATATAATTTCAAAATTTACACCTATATTAATTATAAAAGCATCTCTTATATTAATACCATCAGTTACTAATCTATATTCTGCTAAATAAGTTTTTAGGTTTTGTTTTATAGCTGGGTTAGCCATTGTTAAATTTCCCTGGCTATCTTTTGATAGTATATGTAAGCTTAAGGCATTATCATTCTTTTCATCATATACTGGTAGTTTTGCGGCTAGAATATCATTTTCTTTGGTTACATAAGATTTAGCAATAACTCCAAATTTTGAAGGTAATGATAAAGATCTTATAATATAATCTTCTTTAGTAACTGTTCTTAATTGACTTGAATATTGTGATAATATATTTTCTCTTAAATCTTGATTAGTATCCCCATCTCCTCCCCCTATTGCAGGTGAAGGGTTGTTAAATGCTAAAGAATCTTGTACTGTTGATTTTAAAGTTGAATCTAAAGTTGCTCCAAAAAATATAATATTATTGCTTGCAATTAAACTAAGTGTGTTTGCAGCTACGTTTGATTCTGCTCCTCCTCCTACTAAATATTGTACTGTTATAGTAGTATTAGAGGGAGCTATACCATAGGTTTTAGTATATAGGAAATTAGAAGGATCAAAAGCAGTTGTTAATTTATCTATACCATAAGGTAAACCTAATCCTATATTATCCGGGTTTGGAATAATAACTTCATCTGCTCCAGATGAAATTCCAGAACCAAATTGTAATTGAAGTGTATTATTTGTTTTAAATCTTTTTACAAATCTTCTAGGTACTTTTTTAATTTTTAATAAATAAGGAGTAGTATCATTATATTGAGAAAAATTAGGGTCATTTTGGACCGTGTTATTTTGGGCTTCAAAAACTGTTTCTTGAGCTAGAAATGGAACTTCTGTAAATGGGTTCCCGTTTGAATCTGTAACAGATATAATTTCTTCTATATTTGTGTCTGAGACTTCTACAGTTGGAAATTTTTGTGGGGATCCAAAAGTAAAAGTTGTATTTCTAACTTGTCCTGATACTGCCTTAGTGATTTTTTTTAATAAGTAAAAATTTGGATTATTATCTGAATCTAAAGAATATACAGATATGTCAGTAGGGTCTCCACTTCCCGATATTGAAAAATCTATTTTATTTTCTATATAAAAAAATTGACCTGTATTATTTGATGATTGTAGTTGTGTGCCTTCACTTAATATCATTGAATAATTAAAGTCTGGGGATGATAAACCCCCCGCTAATGAAGATGGAACTAATTGGAATACTTCTACATCTACTGTTGATGCATTAGTGACTTGTGGTTCATACCCACTGCTATATGCTAAATTTAATAAATTTTTTCTTTGTTTAGCATATTGTACAAAATTTTCTTGAACTTGATTATCTATATAAAAAGAAAGAACATCACCTACATATGAAGCCATTTCTATTAGCATCAACCCAGGTGAGTTTTCATCAAAGTCATTATAAGTATTAGGATAATAGGTTTTACTAAAATCTATTAGTTTTTCTTTGAACGAATCAAAATCTTTATTTAAATATTGTATTTCTTTAGACTCCGGCATTGTTTATATTAATTTCAAGTTGATCTCCAATATTTGTATTTAATATAGAATAATTAAGGATTATATTTACTGTACTACTTTCTTGTAGTAAGTTTACTTGTAAATCATTAATTACTACTTGTTGGAAATAAGTATTAATTCCATTAATAACTAGTTCTTCTATATCGTCAACTAAATCATCTGTCAACGGATTAAACATTAGTTCTCTTAACCCAGAACCAAAGGATGGGTTCATAACTCTCTCTTTTTTTCCTGTTAAAAGAAAATTAATTAAATTAGATTTTACAGCTGCCTGAGAAGTAAAAGTTGTATTCAGACCTGTAGCACCATCATAAGGAATACTTATCCCAATTCCGGTACTAGGTTTTAAATCCAGTACATCTATATTTCTAACTATATATGTCATTAAATTTTACCACTTTCTTTCATTTTCCCCATTAAACCTGAAAAATCTGGTACGGCATCAATTGATACTTGGTTTATATCAGATGTTTTTTGGTTAGCTACCATTGCATCAACAGAATCTACTACTTTTGTAGGTGTTCCAGGCATACCACCTTGGAATCCTACAGCATCTTGTGATGACATTCCACCATTAAGATTTCTCCAACCACCTTCAGTATGTGTTTGATTTAAAACATCTGCTAAAGCTCCTACTCCTTCAAACAAAGGTTGAGAGGGTTTTTGTGGTTCTACTGTTTGATGAGGTGTTTCCTCAATTAATTCAGATAGTGAGTTGTTTTTTGTTTTTTGTTCTACAACCGGTTTCTGAATAACTTTAGTCTCAGTAAGGGGTGTTTGCATAATTAAAGATAATTCTTCTTTAATTACTCCTCTTACTTCTTCTCTAATAATTTTTCTAAAAACGTCTAATTTCATACCAATAAATATTATTTTTGTTAGGAGTTAAATCCTGTTGTTTTTTTAACTATTATATTACCATCATCTTCTATTTCGACCCTAAAATTATTTCTTATTTCTTCAATACTAATTCCATATTCTACTTCGGTTTCTGTATATCCAGAATTAAGTAATAATCTAGTCCACTTTTTAATTTCTTCTTTTGCAATTTTTTCAAAATACTTATCAAAATCAGATTCATCACCTCCTGAGTAGAGTGTTAGTTGTTCAAAATCTGTTTCTGCTTTTCCTTTTAACCCTTCATACCAATTTCGAGTTTTCATACTAATTTCTTCTAATTTATCAGGGTTTGGATCTGTATTAGATAGTATGTTTTCTTTTGATTTTTGGATTTGTTCTTCAGTAGTTAAATCATTCCTATTAGGAATTTTTTGTAATTGTGATAATTGTAATTTATCTAATCTATCTATTCTAGCTACTGTTTGGGATACTTTTTTAAGACCAGGATTTCCATCTATAAATTCAGCAAGGGCATTTTGAACTAATGGATTAACATCAATTTTTTCTCTATTGGAACCACCATCGTTAACTAAATTACTTGAAGGTAAATTTTCTTTGGTTTTGAAAGTTTTATTACCCGTTCTAGTTTGTAATCCTTCTTTACCTTGAGTTATAGGTACATTAGAAGCTAATTTATTATTATTTTCTGCCTTAATATTATTAATACCTAAAGGGCTTGCTCCTATGGATTCTGCTACAGTAATAGCATCATCATCACTTATTCTATTAGGTGTACCATCAAATGTACCAACTCCTATAATACCTTCTTCTATTTTTTTCTTTAAAATAAATTTTAGTTCTTGTATTATAGTGTTAAGATCTGTTGCAAATGTTAACTTAGTTGAAGCAACTAAAAATTCATTGTTATCTAAAGCAACTCCTCTTCTTCTTATAGCTACTTGTGAGTTTTTATCTACAGGTTTATCTTCTTGGATTTTTAAAGTGTAACCTAAGTATAGCTCACTAAAATTACCAAATATATTCTCAGGATCTACTTCTCTTATTCTTCCAGTTTTAGCCTCATGTGCTAATCTATCAGCTTCTAATAATAAGGGTTGTTGATTTCTGAATTTGTCAAAAGTATAAAATCTGAAGTTTTCATTTAAGAAGTTTCTAAACCCTTGTCCTAATGTATTATTAAATTCTACTCCTGTTGATAATGAGGTTAGTTCAGCATAAAATATTAAATTTCCTTGTGCATCAAATCCTATAATTGAATCAGATACAAATATAATATCACCATCAGTTGTAGAAATAAATGTTTGACTTCCTTGTGTATTTTCAGGTCTAAGCCCACTCCCAGGTACAGTTGGATCATCATTATAATAACCATCACCATCACTACTACCAGGTGTAACTATAGTTAGGGCTTTTAGTGTTCCTCTTAATTGTTCTATTGCTCCTGTCATTTGTAGTCCTAAACCAGTATCTTTTACGGCATCACAACTATCAAGTTTTGCTGCTAGTTGAGCTCCTTGGCTAATTATAACTTCTAAACCTTGTTGGATTAGGGTTAAGTAATATATAACAGAATCAAGATAACCACTTAAGTTTTCTAGGAACTTAATTGCTCTGTCAATTGCAGCTATAACATCAGCTAAGAAACCAGTAAATGTCTCTATAATTCCTACTGTAAGAATGGCAGCTGGTAGTAAAAGGATTAGTTTTTGTATAACTTTAAGTACAAAGTTAATTATTTTTAAAACTACTGTAATAATTTTAATTATACCATTTAGTAGTTTTAATATGGATAACAAGAAAATTACAACTTCATTTATACCTTTAGCTAAGTCAACAACAAATAAAACAAACTGAGCTAGAAAGTTATAAGGAATTACATCTTTAAAAAATTGATTTATATCTTGAACTGTATCAAAATATCCCTGTACTACCCTATCACCTGATTTGAAGAATGGTTTTATTGCTTCACCAAATTCCTTTACAATTGCACTAGCTTCTTGAGCTTCAGCAAATGTTAATCTATTTTGGAGGAGAGCACCCCCAACTTCAGTTGAATTTGATGCATTGGCTATTATAGGTCTTAATAATCTTTGAAATTTAACTAGTTTTTTAGTTGTTTTTTTTAATCCTTCCATATTAGGAAAATATGGTGGTAAACTTTCTATAGTTTCAATTAGATCTTCAAACCCAGCTTCCTCTAATGCTTTTGCTACTTCAATTAAACCATCCGATAGAATTTCTTGTGTTGGGTTGGGATCTCTTTTTACTTCAAGTCTTAATTTTTGAAATTTTCTAGGTATAGGGTTCTCTCTCTCATCTTTAATTAAATTCCCTTGTTGGTCCGTTAAAAATGGTGGTTTTGATACTGAGGCCCTTTGAACGTTTATAGTAATTAGTTTACCTGGTGAAGGTGAAAGTGGAGATAAAAGATTAGGTAAAGGTGCCGCTGTTGTTACTTCTCCTATTAATGAATAATTTTCATATGCTTTATCATCTTCTTGAAATACAACTACACTATCATTTAAATCAAGTTGTTTTGCCTGTTTATTAGAAAGAGGCATTAAAAAAGTAAACTTTTGATTTCCAGAAAAAGTAATAGTACTATCTGGTGGTAAAGTTATTGGTATTGATACGGTGCCCCCACCTCCTAAAAAGTTACCTGCGGATATTGATTGCCATGTTCGAGCTAAACCATCTAATTTTAGAAAACTTTCTTTAATTGGATTTCCATCAGGTAAAACTTGAGTTAACATAAAAGAAAATGGATTGCATAAATCATAAGAATTTAATGTAATCAAAGATTCAGCTAATGATGTTACTGAAGGGTCTTTTAGGAAATTAGTTTCTTGTACTAATTTTTGTCTTTTTTTAGGGTCCTCTAAGTCCCTTGCATCAAAAGGTTCTGAGGTTTTTTTCCCATAAAGAACATCAATTAATATATTTAGGAATAATAACCTAATTGGCCCCATGGCATTCTTAGCCTCTCTTATTGCTTTTTCCGCTGTACCTGCCATTACTCAGTAAAATTTTTATTTGATGTTAAATCAAAACTTCCTTTAACTAATAATTGAGCTGCTTTTGATAATATTTGTACAAGTTCTTTTACTTCAGGTATAACTGTACCCACTCCATCTGTTGGTTCTTTTATAACATTATTACTTTGTATTAATATCCCTCCTACTTTATTTAATAATAAAGATAATTTATTTCCTAATACTAAAGGTTCAGTAGCTTCAGTACCTAATCTTATTCTATTTGAATTAACTATAAAAGAAGCATCTGCATCTACATTTACACTTCCTTGGGAAGATAATGATATTGATTTTTTAGACATTAATACTATAAAATCATCCTTAGCATTCAAATGAACTCTTCCAGAATCTATAATAATTTGTCTTCCCACATAAGGAAAATCAGGTTTAAAAGGAATATCATCAACTGAATCAGGTTCTCCTCCATCTTTTCCAGTAAAAGTACCTTCTCCTAAAGTTTCAGGATCTCCTAATTCACCCCCTCCATCAGTATCTAGTTCATCAATTGTCTCTAGAGCTTTATCTATTTCTTTTTGAGCCTTTTTTTTCTTTTTTGACCCAAATAAAGCATATGTCATCCCCTCAGGTACCCCCATTAATTGT
>Ga0209634_1000802_pt1 | contig 23812 bp, 20 predicted proteins | sample LinPmetageLP40_FD_184043 | JGI IMG/M metagenome (GOLD analysis project Ga0209634, IMG submission 184043) | Marine viral communities from the Pacific Ocean - LP-40 (SPAdes) (version 2) | ecosystem: Environmental > Aquatic > Marine > Oceanic | place: Pacific Ocean | collected 2010-08-26 | reverse complement strand
TATTTATAGGATTAGGATCTGGTTTATCTTGGGTAAATTGGGCATTAAATAAACATACTATAATGATAAATAATTTTATCCCTTATGGCTATGAATTTACTAATAATTTAACTAAAATAGAAAACCATTCAGTAAATAATAATGTATGGTCCAACCCTCATTATGTATTTGATGCTGGAGATTGGGATTGGGACCCAGAATATCAAGGCACAGAAAAACAACATATAGCCCAAAAATCAATAACTGTTAAACAAGTTTATACTAGTGTAATAGATTATTTAAATAATAAAAAATAAAATTCTTATTTAATGGGTAAAAAATTTGTTTGGATAACAGGAGGAGACCAAAGTTATTTATTAATGATTGAGGTACTTGCTAAAAGTTTATTAAAATATTCTAAACACAAACTTATAGTGTATAGTTTCAATTGTAATTCTACAATCGATTTACCCAATGTAATTAATAAAAGAATTGATTATCTACCTAAACTTACATCAAAAAACACACATGAACCTGATTTACTTTATAAAGATTATTCTATATATTTTGCTAAATATTTAGCTAGTTTAGATTCTTTAAATGAAAAATATGATAATTTTGCTTGGATAGATGGAGATGCTTTTGTTACAGAACATATAGATAAATCTTTACAGTATATTAATAATTTAAAAGATTATCCTTTATTTATGAAATATTTTCATAATGATATTAACCAATGGAGAAGTTTAAATAATATAAGATTAACAGGAAACTACGGTGGAGAACTATCATCAATAAAAAATATTCAAAGAAATCCAAATAGTAAAATAATAGCTACTGGATTTTATTTTTATAATAAAAACAGTAAAAATTTCTTTAAAAAATGTTTAGAATGGAATAAAAAATTAAATACCCACAGCATAAAAGTATACACAGACGATAATGCATTTTCAGAAGAAAGGGTAGCAAATTGTATTTTATGGGAAGAAAATAAAGCATTAGATTTACCTATTACTTGGAATAATTATTATAGTTCAAAAGATGAAACCCTAGTAAACCCTTACTTTTTAAAACAAGGATTTGATGTAATGTACGATAAAAATACACTAGAACCCTATTTTATACATGGTCCTGATCCTTCTGTTTTATCTAAAAGTTCAACAGTATTAAATCGTGCATTTAATGATTATCAATCTAAAAAGTTAATGATTGTAGCCCATCCAGATGATGAATTAATATTTGGGGGTGCAGAATTAATAAAACATGGTTCTGAGTATAAAGTTCTTTGTCTTACTAATAAATCAAATAAAATTAGAAGTAAAGAATTTGAAAGTGTAATGAAAAAATTAGGTGTAAGTTCTTGGGAAATATTAGATTATGAAGATACTTTAACCCCTACTGAAGAATTTGATTTAAAAGATATAATTAATTTTAAAAGTTGGGAAAAAATAGTAACACATAACCCTATTGGTGAATATGGACACCCACAACATAAATTGGTTTTTGATGCTGTAAAAAAAGAAACAAATAATTTTTACGTATTTAACAAATCAGAAAAAAAATTAAAACAAGATTATTTGGATTATAAAGTAGAATTGCTTAGATTGTATAAATCGGAACAACCTATTATTAACCAAATTAAAACAAAAAATGGAAGTTGGTTTAAAAGTAATTCTGATACTAATTATATTGAGTATGAATCAATTACTAAATATGATAAAAATAAAGATATTACACCCTATGTAGCTTGTTATGAAAAATAAAAATCTAATAATAGTTCAGTGTCATTGTAATACAAAAGAAAAAATTTCTGTTTTAGAAGAAAATATAAAAACTTTAAAAAAACAAAATTTAAAAATCTTAGTAGTATCCCATATCCCTGTAAATCAGGATATTCAAGATACAGTTGATTATTTTATTTACGATAAAAGTAATCCAATATTACACTGGCCTGATAGAGGTATGATACATTGGATGAAAATAGATTTTGATAAACCTTATAAAGCTATTAATGTACTTTTTGATTTTGGTTGGACTTCAATAAATCAAATTTTATTAGCAGGTAATTTAGGTTTATCTTTAGACTTTGACCATTATACTTTTATTAATTATGATATTAAAATTACAGATAATATAATTAAAGCAATCAAAAACCCTGTACCTTTATTAAGTAGTAAAGTTGTAGATAAAAGAGTAAAGGATAATTTTAGATTTCCTAGTTTATTATTTAGTATATTTAGTAAAAAAAATCTACAAAGAGTTTTACCTTTATTTTCAAAAGAAAAATATATAAAGGGTTATTATAATAAAAAAGGAGAAACTATATATTATAGGGATGCAGAAGAATATTTTGGAGATATTATTAAAAACTTTCATTATACTATTTTTAAAGATGAAATACAGGATTCAATTAAATTTGAAGAACCTGATATGTTAAATTGTAGTAAACATAATGATTTTAAAATTTTATTACAAAATGATACAACACACCCCACAGTACACCCATTACCTCATAGTTCTAAAGCATTAATATATAACAACAAATCAAAAGGGTTTGATTTTGTAGTTAATAATACAGTTATAAACATAAAAGATAGAAAAAAATTAATACATTTACCTAAAATAAAAAAGATAGGTTATGTATACAAAGATAATTTTATTGATCTAATGAAAGAATATAAAAGTTCTAATTATGTCAATATAAATTATGAAGAATTATGGTAGTTAAAAACAATTATTAATATTTATAAACAAAAATAAAATGAGTAAATCAATTAAGTTATCAAAAGAAGAATTAGAAATTCTAAAAGGTTATCAACAACAACAAAATCAAATTACCTTTGAGTTAGGTAATGTTGATATTCAAAAAGCCATATTAGAGGGGCAAAGAAGTGTAGTTTTAGAAGAATTAGCTAACCTACAAGAAAAATCTAACAAATCAGCTAAAGAATTACAAGATAAATATGGTCAAGGAAATATTGATTTAAAAAGTGGAGAATTTACTGTAACAAAATAGTTTTTTGAAAGGATTTTTAATATTTATAATAAAACAATATTAAAATAACAGAATAAAATGGCAGAAACATTAATATCTCCAGGTGTATTAGCAAGAGAAAACGACCAATCCTTCGTTACTTCCCAACCAGTTGACAGAGGTGCAGCAATCATAGGCCCAACAGTATTGGGACCAGTTGAAAGACCTACTCTCATCAGTTCATTTAGCTCGTATCAAGCATTGTTTGGTGGAGCTTTACAAAGTGGATCTAACGAATATACTTACCTTACTTCTATAGCAGCAAACCAATATTTTCAAAATGGTGGAACTTCTTTATTAGTAACAAGAGTAGCTTCTGGTTCAGATTCTAATTGGAGCCCTGCAGTATCAACAACAATCCAAAATAATGTAGAATCCTTATCAGGTGGTTTAGTTAACTTACCAGCTGTCACAGCAAACCAAGGTAGTGGATCATCAGCTCCTCAAACTTATTCACAAGTAGCAGTAGTAACAGATTCAGGAGCAGGTAGTGGTGCAGTAGTAGATGTAACAACTAGTAATTCAAATGGAATATTAGTAGTAGGGAATTTAACTTTAGGTAGTGGTGGTGTTGTAGCAAGTTCAGCAAATGGTGTTGCTTTAAGTGGTGGATCAGGTACAGCAGCTACAGCAGACATTACGGTTGCAGGTTCTGCTATTACTCAAATTACTATAGTTAATGTAGGAAGTGGATTTAAAGTAGGTGATGTTCTTACTATAGAAGGTTCAGCTCTTGGAGGAAGTGGTACTTATAATGTAGGTGCTTTAATACAATCTCAACTTTTAACTGAAATTTCAAACATTGTTGTAGTAGAAGATGGAACAGGATATGAAACTACAACTCCAACAGTAGTATCTATAGCAGGATCAAGTATAGGTAATCCTGGTATAGCACCAACTTTTACATTAACTGATGCCAATATAGAAAATAATCCTTCTTTTGTATTAGAAACAATATCAGAAGGCTCGATAATGAATAATACATTCCCTTTAAATTCTGATACATCGTATCAAGAATTACCAGGTGGTGCTTTAGCAAGTGGTTCAGCTCAAAATTTAAGATGGCAAGTTACAAGTGTTAATACTTCTTCTGGAGTATTTTCATTAGCAATTAGACGTGGAAATGATGATGCTAATCGACCTGTAGTGTTAGAAACATATAATAATATTTCTTTAGACCCATTTTCTCCGAATTATATTTCAAGAGCAATTGGTGATATAACAACTACATTAATAACAGAAGGAACAGATACTTTTTTACAAGAATCAGGTTCATTCCCATTAATATCTAGTTATGTTAGAGTAAAATCAGTAGATTCAGCAACACCACGTTATTTCCAAAATAATGGTATTGCAAAACCAGAATTTACAAGCTCATTACCTCAATTAGGATCTGGTTCATTTGATGGAGCATTAGGATCTAACATACCTGTAAACAGAGTAGCTAATTTTTACCAAAACATAAATCAAAATGATTCTCAGGGATTAGTAGGATCTGATTATACAAACGCAATTGCTTTATTAGCTAACCAAGATGATTATCAATATAATGTAATATCAGTACCTGGTTTAACTAATCAAACACATGCTTCGCAAATTACAAGCGTAATGAATAATTCCATTACACGTGGTGATAGTATTGCGGTAATCGATTTAGTAACGTACAATCAACCAATAAACACAGTAATAGGCCAGTCCGGAGGGATAGATAATAGCTACACAGCTACATATTGGCCATGGTTACAAACAATTGATCCAAATTCAGGACAATTAGTATTTATCCCAGCATCAACCTTTATACCAGGAGTATATGCATTTACAGATGCTTCAAGTGATCCATGGTTTGCGCCAGCAGGTATTACTAGAGGAGGAATGGGACAAGTTGTTAGAGCTGAAAGAAAATTAACTTCTAATAATAGAGATGCTTTATATGAAGCAAATGTTAACCCAATCGCTACTTTCCCACAACAAGGAGTTGTAGTATTTGGACAGAAAACACTACAAAAAGCTGCTTCTGCCCTAGATAGAGTAAATGTACGTAGATTGTTAATTACACTTAAGGATTATATTTCTCAAATTGCTGATAATTTAGTATTTGAACAAAATACAATAGCAACAAGACAAAACTTTTTAACACAAGTAAATCCATATTTAGAAAGTGTTCAACAAAGACAAGGATTATATGCATTTAAAGTAGTAATGGATGAACAAAATAATACACCAGATGTTATTGATAGAAATGAGTTAGTAGGACAAATATTCTTACAACCAACAAGAACAGCTGAATTTATATTATTAGATTTCAATGTATTACCAACTGGAGCAACATTTCCGGCATAAAAATTAAAAAGATAAATATTTATAATAAAATAAAAAAATAAAATGGCAGTATTAAACCCAAACGAAATATTTTTCACAGCTTTCGAACCAAAACAAAAGAATAGATTTATCGCTTTTGTAGATGGATTCCCAGCTTACATTATGAAAGGTGTAGGAGCTGTAACACTAACACAAGGAACAGTACCTTTAAATCACATTAATGTTCAAAGATTTGTAAAAGGTAAAACAACTTGGGGAACTATTGAATTCACATTATTTGATCCAATTACTCCATCTGGTGCACAATCAGTAATGGAATGGGTTAGATTACATCACGAATCAGTAACTGGTAGAGATGGTTATAGTGATTTCTATAAGAAAGATCTTACAATCAATGTACTAGGACCTGTAGGCGATATTGTTTCAGAATGGATTATTAAAGGAGCAATGATTACAGATGTTTCATTTGGAGATTTTGGTTGGGACCAAGACGGTGCTGCTCAAGAAATTACAATGACTGTACAACCAGATTATTGTGTATTAAATTTCTAAAAATTTTACCCACCCTTAATTTGAAAAATTGCTTGGCTTAGGTCAAGCTTTTTTTTATATTGTATATGTATTAACGAACAAATGTTTTAATTAAATAAAGATTATGGCCGAATTTAAATTCCCAACAGAAGAAATAGAATTACCTTCAAAAGGTTTAGTATATTTAAAAGACAATCCTTTATCAAGTGGTAAAATTGAAATTAAATATATGACCGCTAAGGAAGAAGATATTTTAACTAATCAATCCTACATTGAAAAAGGAACAGTAATTGATAAATTATTAAAATCTTTAATTGTTACTAAAATTAACTATAATGATCTTATAGTAGGAGATAAAAATGCTATAATGGTAGCAGCTCGTGTATTAGGTTATGGAGGAGAATATAAATTTACCTACTTAGAAAAAGAATACGAAGTTAACTTATCAGATATAGAAAATAAAGAATTAGATTCTAGTTTTTATTCTCCTGGTAAAAATGATTTTGGTTTTACTTTACCTCATTCTAAAATTGCAATTACATTTAAACTTCTTACACATGGAGATGATATAAAAATTCAACAAGAATTACAAGGACTTAAAAGGTTTAATAAAGAAGCAAACCCTGAGTTATCTACTAGATTAAAATATATGATTACTTCAATTAATGGAGAAACAGAAAACCCTAAAATTAGGGAATTTGTAGATACTGCTCTTTTAGCTCGGGATTCTCGAGCATTACGAGAATATATTCAACAAATCCAACCTGATGTGGATTTGACTTTTTTTCCCGATAACTCAAATGACAAAAAATCCATCCCTGTTAATATCAACTTTTTTTGGCCTGAGCTCTAAAGAAGCATCCTCTGTTAGACAAAGCATTTTTAGACAAATACATAACATAGTTTACCATGGTAATGGTGGGTATGATTGGACTACAATATATAATATGCCCATTTGGTTAAGAAAATTTACTTTTAAAGAAATTCAAGATTTTAATGATGAACAAAACCAAAAAATAAAAGCTCAAAGCAATCCAGGTAAAACATCATTAGTTAACTCAGATGGGCAAGTTAATACTTCACAATTTAAAAATGCATCAAAGCCATATCAAGGAAAAAGTAGCTATAAATAGTTATTTTTTTTAATATTTATAATAAAACGTTTCTTAAATGGCAGATGAAATTAAACAATCTAAATTAGATGCCCAGGCGTATAGAGATGCACTAAAAGAAGCAAGTGTAATTGCCGCAGAATCTAGACAAACCTTTAACGATATAGGGGCTGCATTGTCTAATAATGCTAAAACTAATAAGGAATTTGCTGAAACTTTTAAAACAGCCCAAAAGGAAGCTGGAGGGTTATCTGGTGTTGCAGCAAAATTAGCACAATACGGGAAGCAAGATTTATCTAATTCTAAAATTAGAAATAAGCTTGCTAGTGATTTAGCCGCTGTAGCTAAAAAACGTGCATCAACCGAAGCTACATTATTAGCTAATCAGAAAAAACTTGCAACTGCAACCGATAAGGAACGTGCAGCTTTATTAGATGCAAATCAATATTTACTAGATTCACTTAATACTGCAGATAATTTAACAAAAGCATTTTCTCAATCTAAAGATCAGATTCAAGAAATAAATAAATCTACAGGGTTTATTGATAAACTAGCTGAAGGGTTAAAAATCCTCCCAGGTATTGGTCCTTTACTAGCTGGTCCCATCCAAAACTTATCTAAAGGTATAGCCCAATTTAAAGTAGGAATAGATAAAAGTTTAACAGGTGCAGATAGAACAGCGGCACAATTAGAAAGAGCTAAAAATGCAACTGATGCTTTAGGTAAAGGTGCTATAGCTTTTGTTATAGCAGGTTTAAATAAAGCTGATAAAGTTACCACTGAATTTTCTAAAACATTAGGAATATCTAAAAGTGATGCTAGAGATTTAGGAAAGGAAATGAATACCTTTGCTATAAACAGTAATAAAGCTTATTTAACTGTTGAAAAAATGAAAGAAGCCCAAATGGGCCTCGGGGATTCATTAGGAACTACAACTGGGTTTACAAGTGAACAATTAGCAGACCAAGTAATGCTTACTAAAAAAGTAGGATTACAAGGAGCCGAAGCAGCTAATTTACTAAAACTTAGTATGGCTAACGGTAAATCAGCTAAAGTTGTTTCAGAGGAAGTTTTAGATACAGTAGCAACTTTATCAAAAGAAACAGGAATAAGATTAGATGGTAGAAAAGTTTTAAAAGAAGTAGCTAATGCAACTGGGCAATTAGGAGCACAATATGGTTATAATAATAAAGCACTAGCGGAAGCTGTTATAATTTCTAATAAATTAGGCCTTTCATTAAAAGAAACCCAAGGAATAGCTAGAGGATTACTTGATTTTGAAAGTTCAATTCAATCAGAATTAGAAGCAGAATTAATGACTGGTAAGTCTATAAACCTTAACCGAGCTAGAGCACTTGCTTTACAAGGAAAAAGTGCTGAAGCAACAGCTGAAATAGTAAAACAAATGGGATCTTCAGCTGAATTTGCTAATATGAATGTTTTACAACAAGAATCATTAGCTAAAGCAGCTGGGATGACTGCTGATCAATTAGCAGAAACTTTAAGAAATCAAGAAACTTTAAATGCTTTAGGAGCTACAAGTTTAGAAGAGCTAGCAAAAAGAGGTGAATTAGAAAAATTAAATTCAACAGAAAACGGTAAACAATTACTGATAAATTATCAAAATCAAGCTGTTCAAGAAAAAATGGCAGATTTAGTAAATAAAATACAATCTTCTTTAGCTAATTCTGCTGAACCTTTATTAGGAATGGTTGAAGGTTTTGCTAAATTATTAGAAAACGCAGCCGCAGTTAAAGTTATAGTTGGTATTATTACTACTGCTTTAGTAGCTCAATTTGCTTTAACAACAGCAAATAAACTAGTTCAATTAAAATTAAATAAAAGGTTATTAAAAAGTGAAATACAAAAAACAGGTGTACAATCAGTAGGCGCAGGTGCTAAAATTACAGCTGCTATGGCTTCATTAGGTCCTATAGGTGCTATAGCTGGTATTGCTCTTGGTGTTGCAGCTATAGCGGGATTGATGAGTCTTTTAGCTGGAGCTAAATCTGGTGATGATATAATGTCTCCTGGAGGATCAGGATATGGTAATAGAACATTATTGGGGCCTGAAGGAGCTATTGCTTTAAATAATAAAGATACTGTAATAGCAGGAACTAAATTATTCCCAACCCAAAACCAACAAGCTCCCGCCCAAACTATTGATACATCAAAAATGGAAAATTTATTAGCTGAGGTTTTATCTAAACCAGCACCACAACCTGTAATACAAATGAATGATGTAGCTCTAGGTACAGCTGTAGATATGGGTGCATTTTCTATACAATAATAATATTTATAATAAACATTTAATAATTAAAATTTAAAATTATGCCTTTACTTAACAGATTAGAACAACAAGGAAGTACTTTAACTCCACTTAGAGGAGAAACACCATCAGCACCTTTAAAGGGCAATGGGGTAATTCCTATTAATAACACATTTGAAGTTGGTACTTATCAAGATTATGTAGTTGATACTCCAAGAGCATCAGACGTAACTGGTAATGTAGGAAACTAAAATTGCCTAGGTTATTAAATATAAGAACAGACCTTTCTTCCTATAATACAGCCCAATATGGGTATGATAGAAGAGGAGCAGGACCTCGCAATACTAATGCGAGTGGCCAACCTTATGAATTAGAAAACCTCCCAACAAGAAGATTTGATGAAAGCGATTTTGGTAGTAGTGTCCAAAACCGACAATTTACTGATTTTATAGTAAGAGGGGGACAATTGTTACCTAATACTATTGCAAAAGATGTATCTAGATTAACTAAAATGTTTATTGACTTAAAAACTCCTAATGGACTTTTATTTACAGCTAAACAAGAAGTATTATCTAGAACAGCAGTTAATATACAAGCCGAAAGTGGTACTCCTAATCGCCAGCCTAATAATAAATTACCGTTAAATAACGGTATATATTTACCTACTTCAACTTTATTACAAGCTGCGGTTAATCCAATAGGGGGACATTTACTTAAACAAGGTATAAATCCATTTTTTGATACAAGTGAAGCAGCTAATGTTGGTAACGCAGGAGGCATTTTTTCTTTTCTAACAGGTGAAAGTTTACCTTTATCAAATCCCTTATATTTCAACACAGCTGCTTATAATGAAAGAAAAGATCCAAATACAATATCTAGTAGGTTAGATCAATTTGTAAAAAATAACCAAAATAAACGTGATACAGATAATGTATTATATTCTTACTCTGGAGGTCCTGGTTCAGTATTAGGAGTAAATAATACAACTATAAAAGCACTTTCAGACCAAAGAACAGGTATAAATAATAAAAAATTACGTACTGATGGGTTTTTTACTACTGGTGCTACTGAAGCTACCAATTTTGGTTTTAATTATAATATTTTCCAAGGAGGTCCTACAAATCAAAAAATTTTAAACTTTAAAGGAGGAACATACTTTGGAAAATTACCTGGGTCAAAAACCGTAACAGGAAAATACGCAACTCTTACAAATACAAACCTAAATAGTCTTTTAAATGATCAATTTAAAACTACTAATGAGGTTAAAAATGGAGCTCAAATAAGCACTGTAGGTCAAAGTGTATACCAACCTGGTGGTTTTCAAGCCAATACACCTGGTGTAAGGGGGTTAGGAACAACACTTGATTATAGCGGATTAATGAGTGCTAAAACTGGTCCTGGTTCTGTAGGTGGTAATGAAAATAATGATTACCCAAAAGCAACAATTGGCCCAGATTTTAGATTAAATACAAATTCTAAATCACCTATATCTCCAGATTTATATATATCATCAAATCAACTCCCACGAAGAGTACATTTAGGAGATCCTGGTATAAAAGGTAATAAACAAAGTTATACATTAGGTAAACGTAATGGAGCAGGTGAAAATTTAGGTCCTTTAGATAAAATAAATGCACTTTCACTTTATCAATCCTCAACAAATAGGACAGATCTCCCTGTAAATGATTTATGTAAATTTAGAATTGGTGTAATTAATAATGATAACCCTTCTTTAAAAACTTATATTCATTTTAGAGCCTTTTTAGATAGTATGGATGATAGCTACTCAGCAGATTGGTCATCCCAAAAATATGCGGGTAGAGCTGAAAATTTCTATAATTACCAAGGTTTTGATAGAAGTGTTAATCTATCATGGACCTTATATGCTCAATCAAAAGAAGAATTAATACCTATGTATCAAAAGTTAAATTATTTAGCTTCTGTAACAGCACCCGATTATTCTGTAAATGGATATATGAGAGGTAATTTAATCGAATTAACAGTAGGAGGTTACTTATATAACCAGGTTGGAATCATGAAAGGGATTAATTATACTGTACCTATGGATTCACCTTGGGAAATAGCAATAGATGAGTTTGGAAATAGTGATTCATCTGTTAAGGAACTTCCATTTATGATAAAAGTATCAGGATTTAGCTTTATTCCAATCCATAATTTTGTACCACAAGTACAGAAAAATCAATTTAAAGAAACAAATAACATAGGCCCAGGAGTAGAAGGTTTAGTTGAAGAATTTGGGGAGCAAAGATATATAGCTTTAAGTAATGGGAATTCAACAAATTATGAAACTAAAAATAGTGTGATTAATAGTAATGGAATTCCTGAAGTTGGTAATGGTGGAACTATTAATAATTTTGATTTTATAAATGAAGGTACTGATGTATCATTAAATAGATTAGCTTAAATAATTTATAATGGGAAGATATTCAACTATAATTAGAAGATCAACTTTACAAGGAAAACCCTTTGTATCAACAGTTAAATACCCAGATATACCATTAACTTTTGATGATATTTATGCCTATACAGATGAAGGAGATAGATTTGATATACTAGCTCAAACATATTATACTGATTCTAATTTATGGTGGATAATATCAATTGCAAACCCCCAATTTAACCAGAATTCAATGTTTCCACCTTTAGGAGTACAAATTAGAATCCCTGGAAATGTTGGAGCTATAGTTTTAGAGTACGAACAGTTAAACCAAAGATAGTTATGGCAGGAAATATAATTGGGGATCCAATTAAAAAAGTAGTTAGTGACCAAATTAATTTAAGACAAAAATTACAAGGTGCTGGTTACAATGGAAAATCTATAGAAAGAACTCCTGAAGTATTAAATTTTCTAAATAATAAAAATGCTTGGATAAAATTAGCCTCTGGAGTTGCGTTAAAAAATACTACTAGATTAAAGGATTTAGCACAACTTGAAACTGAGGATTATTTTACTGAAGATGATCAGAATTCACTATCAGGAATAGAATTAGCTAAAAATTACATTTTATTTAATACTATACAATCCTTAGAAGAGGGGGCAACAAGAGAAAAAGTAGGAGAAGGAAATAGCAATCAGATAGTTCAAACAACTAATGCTACATATATTAGTAGAAGTGGTGTAAGAAATACTAATACTTGGAAAGGTAGTAATAATAAAACTTATGGTGGAATGGGGGGTAGTAGTAGAGGACTACAACCTGTTCCTGGTATTACTGGTATAAAAGTTGAAAGTATTAATAGGGGTTCAATTAGAAAAGCAGTTGTAACTTTAAAAGCATATAATAAGTTCCAATTTGGTATTATTGAAATACTTTATTTAAGATTAGGCTATTTAATGATGTTAGAATGGGGTTGGGATAAGTATATAGACTCTATAGATGATAATAATAAACCTGTTTTTAAACAAGTAGAATCTACTATAATAGAAAATGATTGGTTTAAGAGTGGTAAATCTTTTACTCAATTAGAAATGTTAAAAAATATAAATGGGTTTGTAGATACTTATAAAGGAAATTATCAAGGATTTTTTGGTAAAGTAAATAACTTTACTTGGAAATTAAATAAAGATAATACTTATGATATTACAATAAATTTAATTACTATAGGAGCTGTAATAGAATCAATATCAGTTATTGTTCCATCTCCTCCTATAAGCTCACAACAACTTAAACTAAGAAAAACAAAACTTGAAACGTTATATAAAATAAATCAAGCACCTAAAGAAGGAGAAGAATCATCAACAGACGTAGAATCTAATAGTGTAATTGGTAATTTAGGAACTGACTTATTATCTACTTTTTTAGCCCAACAAATTGAAAGTTTTTTCGATGCTGGTCTTCAAAATAGTAAAGATTATTGTTATTTACCAAATACAATAGGAGCATATAGTGCAGGTAATGCCCAAAACGATGCTAATATTAATAGAAGTAAAGTTCCTCCATCTTCACGATTTTATATTAGGTTTGGAGAATTAATAGAAAAAATAGAAAACAATGTAATATTAAGGGTTGCAAACGGAAATTCTCGAACATCACCTACTATAGAATTTGAAAGATCGGAAAAATTTACTAGAATTAGTTATGAACCAAATTTAATACCTTTAGATCCTTCAATCTGTATATTTAAACCTATATATACTGATGATATAGGGGTTGTTGGAAATGTAAACCTACCCACTTTTTCATCACTTAAAGATTTTGTAAAAGAAAAAGATGGAGTTTATCATGGTGAATTAATGAATGTTTACCTTAATATGGATTTTATATCTAAAACTTTATCTTCTAATAAGGATAAAAAAGGAAATGTAACTCTATTTGATTTTTTACAAAAACTATTAGATGGTATTAATAAATGCATGGGTAATGTTTGTGAGCTTACTACCTGTATAAAAAATGATAATATTATATATTTTTTAGATGAAAACCCAATACAAGGATATGATCAAGTTTACCCTAAAATAAACCAAAATCCTGCGGTGTTTAATATTGTGGGGTATAATTCTGATGGCACTTCAACTTTTGTAAAAGATTTTAATTTTCAAACTAAAATTACACCTAGTTTAATGAACCAAATTTCTATGGGAGCAGCAGCCCCAGGTTCTCCTACTAATTCTGTAGATGCTATAGGTTTTTTAAATTGGAATAGTGGTCTTAAAAATAGATTTGAAGAAACTTACAAACAGGGTCCTACAGATAATTTTTTACCACCAGCATTACCAACTACAGAACAAGCAGCAATAGATGAAGCTGCATATTTTAAAGAATCTTTTGATAAATTTAAATCTGATGTGGGAGGGCGTCCAACATCAGGTTATGTTGCAAATAAAGGATATAAATGGACTTATAAAGGTTATACAATGTATCTAGCTACTGAAGAAACTTCGTATTGGAGTTTTAACTCAACAAATTGGGCAGATCCTGCTTTTCAAGAATTATTCAAAAAACAAGTTAAAGAAATTGACGCTTCAGTAGCCCAAATAAATACTTCAAACCAAACAACATTTGCAGATTCAGCAGGTAATGCTAAAGATGGATATAATGATTATCCTACTTATTTATTAGATGCATTTGGTGGAACAGGTACTAGAAAAATACTTGTTAAAACTAAAGATTTATATAAAACAGTTACAACTAGAGAAAAAATAGGAAGTGAAGGTGGTAAACCTATTTATGCAAATATTAGAAAAAAAGTATTAAAAAACCCAAATACTGCAGTAGCTACAGATATACCAGTTGTTGAAGGAGCACAAACAGGATTGGGGGGAGAATCTACTTTTGTAATGCAACAAGTAGGAACATCTGATGCCCTATATTGGTATACTTCAGATAATCCGGATTTTATGGAAAGAGGATATAATATGTTTAAAAAATATAAAAATTCAATAGATAAAAATAATTTTGAGGTTGCTTCACAAGTAGGAGGTTCAACTGGTTTTATCCCTGTAACTTTAGGATTTACTTTTGATGGTATAGGGGGGATTAATATTTATAATTCTTTATCTGTAAATCAAAAAGCATTACCCTCAACATATCCAGCATTTTTAAATTTTTTAGTAGATGGTGTAGATCATGAAGTAAAATCTAATATATGGGAAACTTCACTTACTACAATATCTACCCCTAGAACTACTAAGGGTGATATAAGAAAGATTGTAAAACCTAAAGAAATTTTTGTTAAAGGAGAAACTCTATCTAGTAATGTAGTCGTAAATCCATGGACTGGAGATGAAAAATTTGCTAAAACTTTAACCAATGGGTATTCATTAAGAGCTCAATCAAATAATGGGTTAATGTATTACCCTATAAAAACACCAAAAATTCAATTTGTAGTACATCACACAGCAGGATTAGGTGGAGCTAAAGCCATTATAGAAAATAGTTGGAGTAAAAAGAGTACTCATGTTTCAACTCACTTTATTATAGATAGAGCAGGTAGAATAGAACAATTATTCCCCTTAGATTTTTGGGGTAACCATATTGGATCTAAAAGAGCAGGTAATAGTTATCTCCAAAAAAGTACAGTTTCTGTAGAGTTAGTAGCTTTAGGGTATGTAAAAGTTAAAGGTACTAGCAGAAGTAACTCTACATTTAATAAAGATTCAGTATTTATACAAAGTGATAGAAGTTATACTTATGAAAAATTACAACAAGGTCAATCTGATGTACCTGTAGCACAACCTTATTACATGGATAGCAGCAATAAATTAAAACCTTGGGGTGATTATAAAGGATATGGTCTTTTTCATTCTTATACTAAAAAACAGTTAAAATCTTTAGAAAAAGTAATGAAACAAGTTAAAACTAAATTTCCAAATATTACTTTTGGATCAAAGTATAGTGGAGGAAATGGATTTTATGAACAATTCCCTAAAAAAGGTGGTGGTGTAGCATCAACCGCTTTTAGTAAGAATCGAGGAACTTTTACCCATAATTCTTACAGAACAGATAAAAGTGATGTTTTCCCACAGAAAGAATTACTTCAACTATTTCAAAAATTTAATAAATAATGTATTTTCCAAAATCCCAAATAACAACTAATTTATATACTAATGGAAATGAATTTATTTATCCTGATTCATCTACCTATTATTTGGGGTATTACTTTCAAACTTCAAATGGTAAATACTATACAGGAAGAAATCCAAATGATGCCCCTGTTCAAGAAATTATTATTGAAGTTGACCCACAAACAGAAGATGCAGAAGAAGGAGCAGCTGGGTCATATACACCAGATACTAATCTATATTTAGTACCTGACATATATGCTCAAAATATAAACTTAGGTTTAGAATCAATACCACCTTCACCCCCAATATCTATAGCTAACCAACCAACAGAAGGAGATTATGAGTTAGGAGAATTTCAAAGATATTTTGCTTCAAAAGTTAATGAAGTAAAATATGTAGAAATAGATTTAAATCAATTTACAAAATTTGAAAATGAAGAACCTAACGTAGATTATCCTTTGTATAATGTATATAGTCTTCCATGGCTTATTTCAGGTAAAAGAAATGATGTTTATAATATTAATCAAAAAACAGTAGAAAGAATTCAAAATAATAATTTATTAAGCGGGTTTAAGTCTTATTTTAAAAATGTATATGATCAATATTTTAGATACTCCCCAGGAGAAAATTTAAAAACAGATGGTAGTGAGTTTTTAATAGAAAGATCTAATAAACCTTATATTGGTTTATACCACATTCACCCAACAAAAGGACCAATGGTAGGGGCAGAGCATACAAACATCCCACATGATTATTTAATCCCTGTTAGTGGTTCTAATATCCAATATAAAATTAATAAAACAGAAACTCAAAGAAGTAATAGAATGGGTGGAGGTTATTAAATAATTTCGTATATTCGGGTAAAATAAAGGTATATGTACTGGCTTGTAGAAAACGAGGAACAGTTAAATGTTTTAATAAATAGTGGTTATAAAAAGGCTTTCATTGAGGTAATACCTTATAATGATACAATACACCCCGTACAAAACCACGTAAGTTTAGTGTATATTAGACCAATTGAAGCGAGTAAAGGCTTTATGGTATGTATTACGCATAGTGAATCTTTAAATGCGTTAAACACGCGTATAAACGATTTATTAAATAAATTTGATATTCTATATTGTCGTGATAAAAAGGAGATATTACACTATTTTCCAAACAAAACTCTTTACGACATAAATCTACCTCCTCATACATATATACGACCAACAACCACAACACACGATTTATACTATCGTCAACATAAAGATAATCCGGAGTTAAACCTAATTATTCCGATTGTTAAACATTATGAATTATGTGAGACAATTTTTGGAGATCTAAAAGCAAATATTAACAATAAAAAAACAAAATATGATGAGTTCTTTAACAATAAAGTATCCGTGGTATTCAACGCAATCGAAAGAAGTGGCATACGTATACACAATGAAACCTTCAGTGAATACTTCCACGAGGTTGACGGTGAATACGTCAACACTCAGTTCAACTTAAAAACAACAACAACAAGACCCTCAAATAAATTTAAAAATGTAAATTATGCAGCACTTAATAAAGAAAACGGATGTAGAAAAAGTTTTATACCACGTAATAATAAATTTTTGGAGATTGACATTAGTGCTTACCACCCTAGTTTGGCTGCTAATCTCGTTAATTATAGTTTTACCACTAGTGATATCCACGCTCATTTTGCTTCGCTATATAAAGTGGATTATAAAAAATCAAAAGAACTTACTTTCAAACAGTTATATGGAGGCGTATTTGAAAATTATAAAGGGTTGGAATTTTTTAGTAAAATTGAGAAATACGTAGGAGAACTTTGGAATAAGTTTCAAAGCGATGGGTTTGTAGAGTGTGAGATTTCTGGATATAGATATGAAAAAGAAAACTTACAAAACATGAACCCACAAAAACTGTTTAATTATATTTTACAAAATTTAGAAACATCAACAAATGTGTTGATATTATGGGATATGTGTTGTATATTAAGGAGATGTAAAACGAAACTAGTATTATACACATATGATTCGTTTTTATTAGATGTAGATGATGAGGAAGAAGAAGTTTTAGATGAAATTAGAAAAGTATTTAAAAAATATAATTTAAACATTAAAGAAATAAAAGGTTATGACTACAATTTTACAGAATAATCCCAATATGTATAATGCAGAATATGATGTCGTATCAGACATTAAAATATTAGGAGATTTGAATAATAAACTATTTTGCACTTTTACGGATTTAGACGGATTAGACGCATTGCTTGAAGACATACAATCAAAATATACAATCATATACAATAAAATGTTTGTCCTTGAAATTGTAGGAAAAGACGAATACGTTGTAACATATAATGTAGATCAATCAAACATAAATTCTATCCCTGAAAATACTATTCTAGTACATAGAAAAAAGGAATCTAATACCTTATATACTATTAATGCTTTAAATGAACTTATTAAAAAGCTTAATGGTGGTGTTGTTGATACAAGCTATAAAATAGATTGGCAACACTATAGAAATTGTGTTTTACTTACCCAACACAATGATTTAAACCAATTAAATACAAAAATTTACAAGATTATTGAATTATAGTTTGGCTCCCCAAATTATATTTCGTATATTTAGGCACATATAAACAGTTATAATTAAAATAAAGTTACACTTATGGATTTATCAAAACTTAAACAGAAGTTGGATACCCTCCAATCAAAACCACAGGGTGGTCAAAAGACCGATTACACAACCATTTTTTGGAGACCTACAGTAGGTAAACAACAAATTAGAATCGTACCATCAGCGTATGATGCTTCAAACCCATTTACAGAACTTAAGTTCTATTATGGTATTACTAATAAAGTAATGATTTCACCTTCAAATTACGGTGAAAAAGACCCAATTGCTCTATTTGCTGGGAAACTACGTGAAGGAGAGTATAATAAAGAAAATTATGTATTAGCTAAAAAGTTAGACGCTAAAAACCGTGTTTTTGTTCCCGTAGTAGTACGTGGAGAAGAAGATAAAGGTGTTAGATTATGGCAATTTGGTAAGTTAGTATATGAAGAATTATTAGCACTTGCTGTTGATGATGAAATTGGAGATTATACTGATATTGTAAGTGGTAGAGATCTTACAGTAGAAACAGTAGGACCAGAAGCAACTGGTACTCCGTATAACAAATCATCAGTTAGAGTAAGATTAAAAACATCTCCTCTTAGTGAAGATGCTGCTATAGTAGAAAAATGGACAAATGAACAACCTAATCCTAAAGAAGGATTATTTAAAAAATATTCATTTGACGATATGAAATCTGCTTTAGAAAAATGGTTATCACCAGAAGAAGAAGGATCTGATGAAGTTAGCACTCCAGCATCTCCATCAACACCTCCTACAAATTTTAGTCTAGATACTACTAAAGCTAAACAAAGTAAAGTAGATCAATTTGATTCATTATTTGACAAAAAAGATAGTAGTAATGGTGATGATCTTCCTTTCTAAATATGGCAAAAAAGATATCAAAGTCTCTCTCGGCAGCAGTGTCTGCCGAGATTAAGAGCAAATTTGATTTAAATAAATTTAAATCTTCTAAGGGTTTAGATAAAAACGTCAAATTTAAGGATCAACAGTGGATACCACTATCCCCTGCTTTTCAAAAAGTAGCAGGAGTACCTGGTATACCAATGGGACACATTACATTACTTAGAGGTCATTCTGATACAGGTAAAACCACAGCACTATTAGAAGCAGCAGTTTCAGCACAAAATATGGGATCACTTCCCGTGTTTATTATTACTGAAATGAAGTGGAATTGGGAACATGCAGCCCAAATGGGGTTAGAAGTTAAACTAATCAAAGATGATGAGGGTAATGTTATTGATTACGAAGGAAATTTTATTTATGTTGATAGAGAAACTTTACATACTATTGAAGATGTAGCAGCATTTATTATGGATCTACAAAATGAGCAGAAAAAAGGTAATTTACCTTACAATTTAGCATTTTTCTGGGATTCTATTGGCTCTATTCCTTGTGCAATGTCAGTTGAAAAACTGAAGAATAACAATGAATGGAATGCAGGTGCAATGTCAACACAATTTGGTAACACAGTTAACCAAAGTATTGTAATGTCTCGTAAAGAATCCTCACCATTTACCAATACATTAATTGCAGTTAACAAAGTTTGGACAGCAAAAGCAGAATCACCTATGGGTCAACCAAAGATGATGAACAAAGGTGGGATGGCTATGTGGTATGATGCAACATTTGTAGTTACATTTGGTAATATTTCAAATGCTGGGACATCTAAGATTAAAGCAATTAAAGGTGGCATGCAAGTAGAATGGGGTAAAAGAACAAATTTACAAATTGATAAGAACCACGTTAATGGTATGCAGTCAAGAGGTAAAATTGTTATGACAAACCATGGTTTTATACAAGATACAGATAAAGACAAAAACGAGTATAAAAAAGAACATGCTGATGAATGGTCTAAAATCCTAGGAGGAGGGACATTTAAAATTGTAGAAGATCAAGAAGACGTAACACCTGTACTTTACGACGTACAAGACTTATAAACACAAACATGAAGCACAAAGAGTTATTTAACTTGCTGGATAATATCCAGGAAGATCAGGAGATATCTACTCCAAATAAACATGATAGGGTATTAATTTTAGATGGCTTAAATTTATTTTTTAGAAATTTTGCTATGATGAATATGGTTAATCCTGATGGTGTTCATATTGGGGGATTAGGTGGGTTTTTCCGTTCTTTAGGTGCTATGATTAGACAAACAAATCCAACATCTGTTTATGTAGTATTCGATGGAGCGGGTTCAACGGTAAACCGTAAGAACTTGCTCTCCGAGTACAAAGGAACAAGGAATTTGTCTAGAATTACTAATTGGGAAGCATTTGATAATATAGAAGAAGAACATGATTCAAAAATTGACCAAATTGTTCGTATAATCCAGTACTTAAAATTATTACCGGTTAAAACTACTATATTAGATAAAGTTGAAGCTGATGATATTATAGCAGTATTAGCTGAAAAATTAGTAGAAAAACATGATTCAACTTGTTTTATAGTATCTAGTGATAAGGATTTCTTACAACTAGTAACTGATAAGATTATTGTATATAGACCAATGGAGAAAGAGTATTACACTCCTAAAGTTGTAGAAGAGAAATTTGGTTTATTACCACATAACTTTATTTTACATAAAACCCTACTAGGTGATAATTCAGATAATATTAAAGGTGTTAAAGGATTAGGTGCAAAGGGGATATTTAAAAGGTTTCCTGAATTGAAAACAGAAGAATTAACACTACAGGATATTTTTGATATATCTGCTAGGAAGTTTAAGGAACACATTGTATATTCACGCATAGTTCAGGAACAAGATAGGATTGAAACTAATTATAAAGTTATGGATTTAAGTATTCCAATGATTGATGATAGAGGAAAAGAACATATAGATAATTTAATAGTAGAAGATTTTCCTGATTTTAATCCTGAGATGTTTGTTCAATTTTATAATGAAGATAAACTAGGGGGAATGATTAGAAATTTAGAAACATGGTTAAAGGATATATTTGCTATGCTTCCAACTTATAAATAATAAAATAAAAAGGTTATAGATGACATTAAATAGTATAAATCAGTACGGACATGATTTCCAGATTAAAGTGTTATCATCATTATTAACACATAAAGAATTTTTAGTTAATATCCATGATATTATATCTGATGAGTACTTTGAAAATCCTGCCCAAAAATGGGCTATAAAAGAAATATTAAATTATTATGACAAATACCATACAACACCCTCTTTAGATATATTAAAGGTAGAGTTACAGAAAGTAGATAATGAAGTATTACAATTATCTATAAAAGAACAATTAAAATTAGCATTTGTTACTTCCGATGATGATTTAGAATATGTACAAGAAGAATTTACAAATTTTTGTAAAAACCAACAATTAAAAAAGGCCTTAATGTCTTCTGTTGATATGTTAAAAGCAGGAGATTTTGATGGTATTCGTTTTTTAGTTGATAACGCTTTAAAAGCAGGACAAGATAAAAATATAGGACATGAATATGTTAAAGATATTGAATCAAGGTATAGAGAAAATTCAAGAGAAACTGTTCCAACACCTTGGGATAAAATTAATGGATTATTACAAGGTGGATTGGGAAATGGAGATTTTGGTCTCATATTTGGTAATCCAGGAGGTGGTAAATCTTGGTCATTAGTAGCCTTAGGAGGACATGCAGTTAGATTAGGATATAATGTACTTCATTATACTTTAGAATTAGGAGAGGAATATGTTGGGAAAAGATATGATGCTTTCTTCACTAAAATACCAGTTAATAAAGTAGATTCACATAGAGATAAAGTAGAAGAACTTATACCTCAATTGCCAGGTAAATTAATTATTAAAGAATACCCAACAGGAAGGGCATCAGTCTCAACTATCGAGTCACATATTGCAAAAAGCACAAGTATGGGAGTTAAACCAGATTTGGTAATTATTGATTATGTAGACCTTCTTTCATCAAGAAAAACAAATAGGGAACGTAAGGACGAAATTGACGATATTTATACAAGTACTAAAGGATTAGCTAGACAACTTAATATACCTATTTGGTCAGTTTCTCAAGTTAATCGTGCAGGAGCTCAGGATAAAGTTATCCAAGGAGATAAGGCAGCAGGGTCGTATGATAAAATAATGATTACTGATTTTTGTATGTCTCTATCTCGTAAAAAAGAAGATAAAGTTAATAATACAGGTAGATTCCATTTAATGAAAAACCGATATGGTATGGATGGAATTACTTTTGGATTAGAAGCTGATACTTCTACTGGACACTTTGTTGTAAAAGATGAGTATATTGAAGGTGAAGAAGATGAAAATTTTACACCTTCTTCTAAGTCTAATAAGTTTGATACAGATGTGGATACATTTGACAAGCAGTTATTACGTAAGAAATTTTTTGAATTAAATCCTTAATAAAATAAAAATAAATGGCAAAAAGAGACATTACTAAAGAAAGAATTGTTTATAAACCTTTTGAATACCAAGAAGCATCTGATTACTGGTTAAAACAACATCAAGCACATTGGTTACATACAGAAGTACCTATGATGTCCGATGTAAATGATTGGAAACAAAATTTATCAGAAACAGAAAAAAATATTATTGGTTCTATTTTAAAGGGGTTTGCTCAAACTGAAACTGTTGTAAATGATTATTGGACTAATTTAGTAACTAGTTGGTTTAGAAAACCCGAAATAATTAAAATGGCTGTTACATTTGGTGCATTTGAAACAATCCATGCCGAGGCATATTCTTTATTAAATGAGGAATTAGGATTAGATAACTTTGATGAATTTTTAGAAGATGAAGCAACAATGGCTAAAATTGAGGCTTTAACTACTGTAAGAGATTCCCATGATGGTACTCCTAATTGGCACGAAAGAGCAAAATCCTTAGCTATATTTTCAGCATTTACAGAAGGGGTTAATTTGTTTAGTTCATTTGCTGTTTTATTATCATTTAAATTAGATAATAAACTTAAAGGAGTAGGACAAATTGTAGAATGGAGTATTAGAGATGAATCACTACATTCAGATGCTGGTTGCTGGTTATTTAGAACATTAATGGACGAAAAGCCTGAGTACAATACACCAGAATTAAAAAAAGACATTGAAGAAGCAGCTTTATTATCTTTAAAATTAGAATTAGATTTTATTAATAAAGTGTATGAAATGGGAGACCTATCAGGCTGTCCAAAATATGACCTAATTTCTTTTATTAAACATAGAGTAAATACTAAAATGAGTGATTTAGGGTATGGACCGATTGTTAATGGTATAGATAAAGATGCAGTAAAAAGAATGAAGTGGTTTGATAGCTTATCAGGAGGAAAACAACATACCGATTTTTTTGCAAATAGAGTAACAAATTATAGTAAAGGTGTTCAAAATTGGGATGCTGGATCATTATTTTAAAATATGGAAAACAACGCACTACAAGTAGATT
>Ga0209634_1000801_pt1 | contig 23842 bp, 26 predicted proteins | sample LinPmetageLP40_FD_184043 | JGI IMG/M metagenome (GOLD analysis project Ga0209634, IMG submission 184043) | Marine viral communities from the Pacific Ocean - LP-40 (SPAdes) (version 2) | ecosystem: Environmental > Aquatic > Marine > Oceanic | place: Pacific Ocean | collected 2010-08-26 | reverse complement strand
TATATATATATATATTATGAAAATCGCATTATTTTTAACAGAGTGAGGATTTTAACCTATTTTAGATTGGGATAACATTTATTCATTTTAAATAGCTTTTAGGTTTTCTTCTTCTAGTAGATATTTTATTAATTATTTTGCGATTATCTTCATTTTTATAAGCATATTTTAATATATTACTATAGCTTTTAGAATCAATTGTTAATATTACTAATTTCGACCAAATAAAAGGTATAGCAAGTGACCTTTTGTTAAAAAATAAAAAACCTATGATTGAAAAACAATCATTAACATTACAAGAATTTTATGATACAAATTATTTTACTCATTTAGCTGGGCATTGTGATTATGATTTAATTCCAACTCTAAAAAAATAATCGGCATTTTAAATTTCCAAAGGTGTAAAAGAAAAGTTTATAGTCGAATTAATTTAATTAATTAAGTCGTTTTTAATAATTATTTGTATTAAAAACGACTATTGGAATAGATATTATTATTCCTCCATTTAGTGAAAGATTCTGTAATTTTTTCTGATAAGGAATGGCATTTGAAAACGATTTAGCAAAATCTAAATATTTTTTATTTTCTACTAAACTTTCTTTTGTAAAATGGTTATCCTTCCAATAACTATAATAATTCCCATTTTTTTTTATAGCCCATTTTTCTTTACACTTTTTATGATATAAATATCCTGAACATATTATTTCCTTTGGATTTCTAACCAATATAATATATTTATTATTTTTTTGGTAGTTATTCCAAAATAAATAAAAAGTTCTTGTTTTTATTTTTTGTTTTATAGTTTTATTTATAATACCAACTATTTTTTTTGTAAGTTTAAATCCGGTTTATGATCATTTAATAAATAAATATTATTTGTCATATATATATTTATTGTAAATATTTTTTTTTTGGGGGATATAAATTAAATTATTCTTTATATAATTTCAGTTTTCTACGCCTACTAGAATCCTTTTTAACGTATTTTCGATTATTTTTTTGTACATATGCATATTTCATATAATTCAAATAATGTTTTGTTGGAATAGCTTTTATTATTTTTTGAACTCTTGAATTCAGTTTTCTATAATCATAAAGATTACTATTTAATTTAAAATAATATTTAAACTGATTAAACCAACTTTCTATTGCATTTGTTTTCGGTCTGTATGGTACACTATATTGTAAAGTATTTCCAGTTTTGTTTATTTTTTCTTTTACGTTTTTGCTTTTATGTGATCCACCATTATCCATTATGATAAGATTATTCTTAAATTTTTTTGAAATATATTTATTTATAAATTCAATCATACGTTCTGAACTCATTCCACCATCCTTATATAAAGTCCAACCAACTACACCTTTTGAATTTATTGCACATACTAAAGTATATTTAATAAAAACCTTATTATTCTTTGTTTTTTTTAATACATCTTTTACCTAGTTCACATCTAGAATAGTTATTTGTCATTTCAGCATATATAGATGTTTCATCTATACTAATAATTTTTGTTATAGAAAATTTATCTACAACAGAATAAAATTTATTCATTTCCTTTTTCAGATTAATCTTTTTACCATATCTTGTTTCTGGAAAATGTCTTGTAGTAGTTCTTTTTCTTGTAATATTATTATCTCTAATAACTTCCCCTAAATGTCTTCTTGTAATATTAAAATCAGTAAATTTTAACTTTGCGGAATTATATAGTAACTGAATAGACCGGGTTGGATTTTTCTTTATCAATTTCAATACATAATCAAAATGCTTCTTCTTTATTTTGTAAGATTTCGCATTTCGTTGTTTTCTTTCCAATATATTTTTTTTATCTAGTTGAAGCCAATTTCTAAATGTTCTTTCATTAATTTCAAATAAATCTGCAACTTCTTTCTGTGATACTTTATTTGATTTATAGTATTTTATAGCTATTTTTTCATCTCGACATTTTTCTGTTTTCCCATATATTATATATATAGGAAATTTAAAATCTCCAAAGGGTTAAGATGTATTATATCTGAATCATCAGTTTCAGACTTATTTAAATTTTGTTCTCCTAAATTAAGCATATAATAATAATATTATATTAAATTTGATAATTTATATTATTATTAAAAATTAAAAAAAAATGAAATTGTTTTTTGATGATGATGTTCAAGTTAAGGAAGCAGGTATAGATGAAGCTGGGAGAGGGTGTTTAAGTGGTAGAATGTATGCAGCTGCAGTTATATTGCCAAGACAGTTTCCAGATGAAAAATATAAAGAAATAAAAGATAGTAAAAAATTAACAAAAAAAAAAAGATCAGAATTACGTGATTATATAGAAAAACATGCCGTTGCTTTTTCTGTAGAATATTCTGAACCAGAAGAAATTGATAAAATTAATATATTAAACGCAACACTAAAAACGATGCATAAATGTATCAAAAATTTAAAAGTTAAACCTAATTTGATACTAGTTGATGGTAATAGATGGAATACTTATACAGATGATGATGGAGAAGTTATAATTAATCAATTAATAAAAGGTGGTGATAATTTATACTATTCTATTGCCGCAGCATCAATATTAGCAAAAGTATACCATGATGAGTATGTATTAGATTTATGTAAAAAAGAAGCTGATTTAGATAAATATGGTTGGCAGGCCAACATGTGCTATGGAACAAAAAAACATATTGAGGCGATAAAAGAATTTGGTATTACAAAACACCATAGAAAAACTTTTGGAATTTGTAAAAATTATAATTAATTTATTAATTAATTAATAAATTAATTAAAACGTTTATAAAACAAAAAAAAAATCTATGTATATTATAGATATATTTACTTAAAGATTTATTTATATTATAAATTAAGAATTTGAAGATTGGTTACAGCATTAATTGATATTTTTAACCAATCTGTATAGAACCTTAGGATATATAAGTTTATCTTAAGTTGGAACTATAAATTAGAACATATTTAGAACACTTTAATAAAAAAAATTCAATATTATATTATTTTAAGAATATTAAGGGTACATAGTTGTTTATTATATAGAATTTTAAACTGTGTAAATTATGAATATTATTTATAGACTAAAACCGTATTAAATAAAATTTTAAATCTCTAAGGATATAACCAAAAATAGATTTCAAATAGATTGTTTAATATCATAAAAATGTATTATATATAATACATTATTTATTGTCTATAAAAATAAAATAATAAAATACTATTTTAACACTAATAACACTTGTTGACTAACATTATACTAACATTAATAACATTATACTAAGATTATACTAACATTAATAAGATTATACTAACATTAATAAGATTATACTAACAATAATAACACTTTACTACATTATTTGTAGATAATTCCTAACATTATTTGGATATTTCTGACATTATTTGTAGATGATTCCTAACATTATTTGGATATTTCTGACATTATTCGTAGATGATTCCTAACATTATTTGGATATTTCTGACATTATTCGTAGATGATTCCTAACATTATTTGGATATTTCTGACATTATTCGTAGATGATTCCTAACATTATTTGGATATTAAGATAATTATATTTATCTTATTAAATATATTAATTGACATTTTTTTTTAAATTTATTTTTTTATTGATTTAATTCAACAAAAAAACATTTTTCTATATAATGAGATTATTATTAGCAACTGTATGTAACGATAATTATATTTTAGGAATGTTAGTATTTTTATATTCCTTAATTAAACATAATAATTTAGAATATGATTTTAAAATTTATTACAAAGACAATTTATCATTAGAAAATCAAAAAAAAATAAAAAATTTGTATAAAAATGTAATATTTGAAAATGTTGACGATCCCGATATTAAAACAATGTATCCAGCATTTTTATCATTGTTGTGTTTTAAAGAAATAAAATATGATAGAGTTGTATTTTTAGATTGTGATATGTTGTGTATAGGCAATATTGAAAAACTTTTAAATTTTAAAAATAATTTTTGTATATGTTTAGATCATAACAGCTTATTTCCAACAAAAAAAAAATTTAATATATTTTTTGGTGGTTTTAAACCTTTTACTGAAATAAATACAGGTGTTTTTGTTGTTAATAAACACTATTTGAATTTAGAGACTTTTGAAAAATTAAAAGCTATAGCAAAAAAAAATATTAGATTAAAAAGAGAAAAACTTTGGGATCAAACTGTTTTAAATAAATTTTTTAGATTTAAAAATGTAACTATTATACCTACAATATACAATTGTAGAAAACAAATGTTAAAAAAAAAAAATCCTAATGATTACAATATTAAAATAATACATTATTGTGGAACTTATAAACCATTTTTATTTAACGCTTCAGGATATGGAAATTCTCCAATTGAATATAAAAAAACATATAATCTAATTTATAAATTATGGAATCAATATTACGGAGAATATCAGTCTTTAGTTTAATTTTTTAATGTTGCATTTAGGTGACATTTTAAATGATGACATTCTACTCTTTTTTGGAACGATTCTTAAAACACATTTTGACTTTTGTCCATATAATGATTGAACACAACCATTTTCAATCTTTTTATGTTTATTTTTTTCTAATTCCTTATCAACTAAACATCTAGATCTAAAATGTTCATATCTAATTCTAACATCATTATATTCTAAATTAGATTCTTTTCCCAACATTTTATTTACTTCTTGATGAAGATTATAAATAAATTTTGAAAATGTTGTTCTATTATTAAAAACAGATTCTTTAAATCCAGCACTTTTTAAATTTTTACTGTAATTTTCTCTACAATATTTACATGGTAAAACATGCTTTAATGAGACGATAAAATTATAGTAATTATTTTTAGCTTCTTCAGTAGGTTTGTTAGGATAATTAAAACTCATTGTATGTAAGTAATGCCATAAACTTGGACCCCATATTGAAGTTAACATACCATCACCACTTTCATAATCATTTTTTGTAAATATATCCGACATATAATATTAAAATATATTAATATGATTTTAAAAATTAAGTTTTTTTTTCAATAAAAATATAGTAAAATAGTATAAATGATTATATTAATAACAGGAGGTGCTGGATTTATAGGTTCAAATCTTTGTAAGAGATTAGTTACTCATAATAATACAATATATTGTGTGGATAACTTATCGTCAGGTTCTATAGAAAATATAGATGATTTACTAGACAAAAATAACTTTCATTTTATTAAACAAGATATAATTGACCTAAAAATTAGTTTAAATCATGTAGATATAATATATAATTTAGCATGCATGGCATCTCCTAAATATTACCAAAAATATCCACTTGAGACTATGGAAACGTGTTATAAAGGAACTAAAAATATTTTAGAAATAGCTAAAAGATATAATTGTAAAATTTTTCATGCGTCAACATCCGAAATATACGGTAATCCTATAGAACATCCACAAATAGAATCTTATAATGGAAACGTTAATACATTCGGACTAAGGTCTTGTTATGATGAGGGTAAAAGGATAAGTGAAACCTTGTGTTTTGAGTATCAAAGACAAGGTTGCGCAGTATCTATAGGAAGAATATTTAATACCTATGGCCCTAATATGTCTAAAATTGATGGGAGGGTAATACCAAATTTTATTAATCAATGTTTATCAAATAAAGATATTACTATATACGGCAATGGACTTCAAACAAGAAGTTTATGTTATATAGATGACCTTTTAGACGTAATTATTAAACTAAGTAATTCTGAATTTAAACACCCTATAAATATAGGTAATAATTATGAAATCACTATATTAGATTTAGCTCAAAAAATAAAATCTTTAACTGAATCTCATTCTAATATAATTTTTAAACCTTTACCACAAGATGACCCTATAAAGAGACAACCCAATATCGATTTAGCTAAAAAAAATTTAAATTGGGTTCCTAAAATACCTTTAATTCAAGGATTAATAAAAACAATTGATTATTTTAAAACTAAAATATAGATTTTAATCGATTATTTATCAGAATCCTGTATCATTTATTATTTCGTTATGATTACCTATTTGAACCTTTTCACACATTTTATATTTAGGATCATATCTACATTTACGCCAATATTTTTGTATAATTATAGCAGCTTTAATTTTTTTTTCATTGTATAATTCAACTGTAGTCGCTTCAGGAAATTCATATGTAATTTCTGTAGTTGTTTTTAAAGTCTCACCATTAATTATCTTTTCTATAAATTTAGCTTGTTGCTCTGTGATTCTATTGACACCAAACAATAATCTAGTAGCATGTCCACAACCCATCCATTGACTATTATAATTACTATATCTTTTGAAAAATGTCTGCATTAATTCTAATGGTGTATCAGTATCTCCATTTACTAAAAATTTTACGACTAAAAATGGTCTTCCAAAACAATCTATACCTTTCATTACAGATTCTGTTACTTCATCCCATTTAATAAAATCAATGTATTCGGTGGTGCCAACTTTATTGCCGATATTTAGATGTTTAACTTGACTTAAATCAATATTAAATACCATTTTAGAATTCAGTTAATATTAATTAACAACATCGACTTTACAATCAGATTTTTTTTTAAATATTGATATCCAGTTACCTTTTTCCAAATAAATTTTCTCTATGACAATACTTCTTAATTTTAATATTAATTCTCGAAAAGACTTTTCAGTAAATATATAGTAATAACGCTTTTCACATACATTTCCACTCTTATCCTTGAATTCTACATAATTGTCTCCTTTTTCAAATTTTCTTCTAGAACCCTTGTGCTGCTCATAAGCCCAAACTTGTATCATTAATTTTCCACCAGGTTTAAGAATTCTAATCATTTCGTTTAAAGCCCTTATTCTATTTTCATTTGTAGACAAATGATGAATGACAGCTATACTAAGTAATATATCAATACTATTGGTTTTAAATGGTATGGATATATTATTCGCTATAATACTTTCGATAGTTTTATCGTTTGTTATTTTACAAAATTCTGAACATAGGTCAATGCCCAAATTAAAACAATCCTTTCTGAAATCTAAATTTTTACCATTACCACAACCTACTTCTAAAATCACACTGAAATGTTCTATAGAATCTAAAAATAGTTTAACACTCGGCCAAATATATGTTCTAGTATCACTAAATTCTTTTGCAATTTTTTGATAGGTATCGTGTACAAATTTTTTTTCTATTGAGTTCATTTTCACTTTCAAAAATCTTACTTTACAATATCAAATTATAATTTAAACTATTAAATTATTTAGGATTAAAAGATGAACCACAACCACAAGAACTTTGTGCTAAAGGATTATTAAATGTAAATGTTCTTCCCATAATATCCTCATTCCAATCTATTTCTGTGCCTAAAATAAACATCAAACTTTTATCGCATATTTCTACCTCTAAATTATCTTTCTTATATGTGTTTTCTTTATTAACTATTTTATCTATTGCCTTAAATCTATATTCAAAACCATTACATCCACCACTTTTAATATCAAAATATATAGCCTTTTTATCTGTCCCTTTTAAAATATTTGATAATTGTTTTACAGCTCTTGGTGTTATAGAAATTAAACTTTTCATATAAATATTAAAGATATAATATTATTAAATAATTAAAATGGCTGATTTAAATTTGTTAATTAATCAATTAGATTTTTACTATCATCATATTTATGATAAAATTGTTTATTTTTTTATTGATATGGAAAAAATTATTCTTAATAACCAAATTATTAATATAGTCGATGATATCTATGATCCAAAATACAAGTTAAGTATTCAACTTGCTAATTATAATTATAAAGACAATAATTTACGTTTACTTTATCATGGATTATCTTTTAGCAGTGTCACATATCTATATTTATCCAACAATTCTTTAAAATCTATTAGTTTGTTATGTAAAAAATTAAAAAGGACTTGTATAAAAGAGTTATATTTATGTAATAATAAAATTAAAGATATAGATGCCATAAAATGTTTAAGTATAACCCCATTAGAAAAATTCCATATAAGTAATAATTTAATTTCAGATTTTACACCGCTAACTAATCTATTAAAGTCCTCAAAATTAAAAAAAATTAATATTGCTAATAATTGTAATCCTATAATAGACAATTTAGTAAATAATATAAAGTATAGTAATCTTGAATATTTATTTTCTAATCAATCGTATATAAAAGATAAGAGTAATATCAATAATATTAGTAATAAAAGCAATAAAAAATGTAGAATAGTTTTATATACAAATTATCCCTACTAAAAATATATCATTATATAATATAATGGTTCATCTTTCTAATAATAAATTAATTTTTTCGATGATAGCTTATTCATTGATAACATTTTTTTAAAGAATATCAAGATCCTTGTTTAGTAGGTTTTATGATAGGATTTTTAATATCATCTATAATATGGATAAAGAATGGGAAATATTTAGTTTAATATAATTTTCTTTCTTTATAATATCAATGTATTCTCATATAATGGATTCTAAAACTGGAAAGAAAATAAGTATTCAAAGTCAAACTGGGAAAAAAATAATAAATACTTATAAATATTTATTAAAAGGTGGAGCTAATAAACAAAGTAAAGATAAATTAGATTGGGTTAAAAAAATGACTAAAGAGGAAAAAACAAAACCATTTTTTATTAAAGATGGCATGTGTGTTCAATATCCTTATCAAAATATACCTTTATTAAAAACTGGTCATAATTTAACTACATTAACGAATTTAGAAAAATTAACGCAGTTTTACAATTATGTGTTTAATATTAGAGAAGGTATAATAAATACTAATGGAAAAGGAAAAAAAGGATTTATATATTTAAATAAAATCTACTGTGAATTATTTAAAGATAAAAATATAGCAACTCCCTTAGAATTTAAATTACGGGTTGATAATGCAAAAAAAATAATAAAAGATTATTTCCAACGTATAAATAATATTAATATAAATTTAGGTAGTATTTTTGATAAAATTGATTTAATTAAAACAAAAACAGATAACTTTTCTTTTATAAATGTTCAAGATAAAAATATTCAAAAAGTTTTTAGATTATATAGCTATACAGAACAACTTGAAAAAAATATTAATAATTTAGTTGAAAATATTTTAGAAGAACAAGAACTGTTATTGAATTTAACACAAGATTTACATCAATATCAGAGTAATATAGGTATATTAGATGTAATTATAGAACCATCATATTATCTTAATCAAAGTAAACTTAATTTAATTGATAGTTTTCATAGAACAAACCAATCTATTTTTGATTTTAATTTTGAAGAAAATCACATTGATGTAGTTCTAGAAAGTATTGAAAAAATTTGGTTTGCGGAGCCATTTCCCAAAGCAAATGAAATTGATAGTATTATAAGTAAATTAGACTCAATTAAAAATAAAGAACTAGATTTAAATGATATAAAATTAATGTCAGGATATGAATCTGATGAATTAGAAGAAGGAGAAATAGTGTAATATATTAATTTGATTGAGAAATGATTCTTTTTTTATTTAAAAAATGTTTTCGCCTATGTACTATCAATGTCTTTTGAGATTAGAATCACAAAAAAATAATAAGACCAAATTAGATAAAAATACATCTAAAAATCAAAAATGATATTAAATATCTATTTCTTTCACAGCTATTTGTGCACCCTCTGTATAAACATAAAATCCATCTTGAGGAAGTCCTGAATCATCTAAACTAAAATCAAATCCTTTTTTAGTATAATATTCTCTTAAATCTAGATTCATCCATCCATTATCAGTTCCCACTATATCTAATGCAATAACAAAAAAATTTTTATCATGGAATTTTTTTTTTATTTCAATTTCTATTTCTGATAATAATAAATTTAAACATCCTTTTCCACGTTTTTCTTTGTGTATGCAAATAAGTTCTATCCATACCAATCCATAATTATTTGATTTATATCCATCACTAACAATCTTATATTTCATATTATCATACGAGTCTAAATTAGGATTATCTATCATTTCTTCTGGACTCAAACTAAGTATAACAAAACCATATTTAGAAAAAAATAAATATTTTTCTATATTATTATATGGATTGTTATTATTAAAATTAAATATTTTTTCTAAAGTTGTTAAAGGAATATCACTTATTGAATCATTCTTTGGTGATGTGGATTTTAAAAATGATTTAGGTTGAGCTACAACAGAGACAGTTTTTTGTTTTTCCAAATTAGAACAAAATTCGGCGAAATTTTTTAAAATATATTTAAATTCTTGGATTAATTTAAAATCTTTAATTTTATTAATTTTAATAATATTAATCATTAAATTATATTAGAAAATAATTTTTAATGCCGTAATTTTGCACCTTCTAAATGTCTTAATCCAATAAATACATAAAATAATATTCCTACAAATATAGCTAATAAACCTTTAATCCATGGAAATTTTAATTTCATTTCAGATAACAAACCTAAATCTTCTAAAAAACTTATTATTGCAAAAATTATTCCAAAAGAACTAGAAATTAACCAAGTATGTAAAGCAAAAATATCCCAATTTTGTTGTAAGTGTGACATTATAATTTTAAAAGGTAAAAAAAATATATTATAAATCAAAATTTATAACTATAAATATAAAGTCACAAAATTGGTTGGAGTAATAAATTTGACAGATACAAATAATTAATTTACATTAATAAATTGAATGCTTTCATTTAGAAACAATTTCTATAATGATATTATTGATAATAGAAATATTATAGATATAAATCTAAATGACCAGAATAATTATAATAATTATAACGACAATAATTTTATAAACCGAGACAATTACTATTTTAATAATAACAACAAAATAAATGAGGGTGCAAAAAAACTATATAATATTTTAAACAACTTTAAGAACTTAACCAGAATTCAAAAAATTGACTTTGAAAGAAATTTAGAACAAGTTTTTAATAATAGAAATATTTTTAGTGAAATTAACCATGTATTTAGAGAATTAGGATTTTCAAAAGAAAAAACAATCAATTTTTTGATTTTTAAATATATAATTTCAGTATCTGGAACAAAAATGAATCATATCTCAAATGAACTACTGCAAATTAAAAATGAAATAGATATAATTAAAGAATTTAACAAGAAAAAGAATATTTTGCAAGGAGAGTTCGATTCTTTGAAAATAGAATATAAAGCTCAACAAGAAAAATTAGAAACTCTCAAGGTTCTTACAGATAAGGCTGAACAGTGTATTCCAGTAGAAGCAAAGTGTAGTATCTGTATAAGCAACACAAAATCTCATATTATAGTTCCTTGTGGACATAAGAGTATTTGTGGTGATTGTGCTCCAAAAATTTTAAATGCAGGCATGTGTCCTATTTGTAGAACATCTATTCAATCAATTATTAAGGTTTATGAAGCCTAAATTTATCTATATAATCTAAAATATTATTAATTAAAAAAGGTTTTAGTTTTAATGACTTTATTTTGTTAATATCTAAAGTATTCCAATCATAAATATTTTTTTTTCCATGATGATCTGTTATTTGTAAATCATAAGGAGTTATTTTTATAAATAAATTTAATTTACATATACTATTATTGTCTAAAACTGATGTAACAATAAATGGATCTTTTTTTATATCTATAAAAAAAGATGTAATTGCTGTATCTGGATTAATGACTTCGGTTAAAAAATAAAACCAATAATCATTTACGTCATTTTTATAATAAGATTTTGCATAATAGGTGGTTTTTTGAATACTTTGAAATTCATTAAATATTTTATCACTTTTTAATTGTCCTGGGCAACTTTCTATAGTATCTATAGATGAATAATTTTTTAAATTATTGGAATATTCATATTCATATATATTTTTTGAAAAAACCGTAGAACATTTCATTGAATTAATATCAACTTTTATAGGATTAAGAAAATAAAATGCTGGGTCAAGTATATAGATAATACTACTATTTTTGGGAACTGCGAGAGCGACATGAGATATATCCAAATAACCTTGATGTTTATATTTGTTAGGAATTGTTGCTGGAATTAAATAACTATGAATATTATATTTTACTTTTAAATAATTTCTTAAATACATAGATAACGAGATACAATTTCCAGAATTAGTTTTTTTTATAGATTGTTCTGAATCCATGTTGTGAAATATATATGTAAATGTAGAAAATGCAGTATTTTTATAACAATCTTCTAAACAATTAATTAATATATCCTCTGATACATTTTGTTCAAAAATATTTTTATTAAATGATTTTGTTATGAGTTGATTATACATTATAAATATCAAGAGAAAATATTTATAATTTATTATTATTATATATTTCCAGTTACAGTGCCTCTAAAACCTGAATTTTGGACAAATTTATAAAAATCATAACATTCAAGTAATACTTGTTCATTAGTAAGGACGAACCTTTCATCAGTTATCGTAGGGTTTTTTGTCCATGTTCTTGTCCTTAAATTTTTATAATCTGGGGACTTTATTTTAAATAAATTATTATCAGATAATTCCTTGTCTATAGATTTAAATTTATATTCTAAAATTTTTCTATGAACATCATATATTTGATAACAAACATCTGTGATTAGATAATCTGTCATAGAGCCTATAAATTTGAAATCTCCTTTTTTTTTATCAATATAAATGGGATAAGGTTTTATACTATGCTCATCTTCCAATTGTAAATTATTTAATAATTTATCTGGATCTGTCCCTGCTTTTAAAAAGACAAAATTTACATATTGATTTATTAATTTAATACTTAAAGTTGAATCAGATTTAACTAATTCAAATCGTATAAAATATTGTTCACCGGGCGCAATAAAATGCTTTTTTTCATAAATTTTATTTAAATATTGTATTGAATTATTTTTTATATCTATATTGAATTCAGAAATTAAAGTATTAATTTTATCCATTGTTTCATCATCTGCTAAAACATCCTTTTGCCATTCTTCTAATAATCTTTCATCATCAAAAATTGTTGGTTTAGTATCTATGTAAGATTTTAAATTGTTTAGTCTTGCTGATTGTTCATCATTATTTAGATTTTTATAGAAGTTCTTTAATATGTCACTTAATTTACTCATAAATAACCATGTTAATTCAAATGTTAATGCTAATAAGCAAGTTGTGTATGTATAATTAAATGAAAACATAGGTTTTGGTGCGGCTAATGCTTCATCCTTTGTCAAATTATGAATTATATTTCCTATATTGAAGTAACCTGTATCTCTAATTAGATATGTAACTCGATCCATTCTTGCTAAAGCCATGATACCACTACATTGAGCACAGGATTCTAAAGAACTATATAAACTACAATTCATTAATTTTTTAGTCATTTTAACCTTTTTATAGTCTTCTTTATAGTTTCCCATCCACCATGTTTTTTGTGAATCATAATCAGCATCATTTTTTGATTCAAATCTATTTAATAAATGTTTATATGTGTATAGATTTGTCATTGCTCTTCTTATAGCTCTTGATTCGGCATGCTCTAATGAAGAACTAAATAGTTCATTATGATTAAATGCGTATTCAATTATTGAGCCAGTTTCATCTACAATGATTGATGAAATATTATGTCCATTATAAGCTTTTTTAGTAATATTAGGAGATAATGGATAAAAAAAGTTATCACCTTTTTTATTAAACAAAAATTGGTCTGCCTGAATTGCACCAACTAAAAGAACATAAATTTCATTTCTTTCATTTATACTATTTTCAGCTACTTCTTGTTGTTTATATAAATCATTATTGTCTATTAAAAATAAATTTTTAAACATTTCAACACCATTTTCTTTTCTTAAAACATCAAACAGTCCATAATTATCTATATTTTTTTTATCTATAGTAGAATCCCAAGTTGACATAATATATTTAGGATTATTTTTTGTTCCTGTGCCAAATTTTAATGAACCCTTTTTTGAAAAACCATCAATAAAAAGTCCTAATGAGTTTTCATTTCTTACATCTCCTTGTTGCAGTTCTGGGTCATCACCATCATCATCATCATCACCATCATCGTCACCATGGTCATCTTTATCTATATGTTGAGATTGATTCAATACAACCTCCGATAAGTGTGATTGTTGTTCTTTGACATCCACTTTAGTAGAACCACCATATTTTATATAGTCAGTTAATAATAGTTTACCTTCTTTACTACTTAACAAATGTTGTTTTCTAGTTATAGGGTCATAAATATAATTATATGAGTCCATATTTATATATATATATATATATATATATATAATTATTTCATGAAAATATAGTATATATATACACATCTAAAATAGATTTTCTAAAAAATAAATTGATATTTTTAAATAATAGTGTATCTTTTATTAAATATGGTGTTAAATTGTAAATATATTCTAAAACAATAAAATTATAAACTAATAAAATCCATACAAATTCCTTGATTCTATAACAAAAAAAATCTTTCATAGTCCAATTATTTACATAACTACACATTTTTGTGGGTTTTTTATATAAAAAAAAATCGTGAATATCTAGAATACCATTGATAATTTTCTTAGAACAGTTATTATCATACACCGTATTAAAATAATCTCTAAGTTTACCAATTGATACTAATGAAATATACAATATATTTTTGTCATTCATATATCCATTATTTAAAAGTGTAGGTTTATTACCATCAACATTATTATTATATGCTAATTTACCATTGGTTAAATATGGTATAAAAGAAGTATATATTAAAAACTCTTTTAATTCAAGATTGCTTTTATAATTTTTGATTATATATTCGCGTTTAACTTTGATATTATAATAATTTAGTATTAATCTATTATTTAGTTTAAGATAGTCATTTTCGTTACAATTATCAATAATATCATTAATAATTGATAAAATATATTTTAAATTTAAATCTTTTTTAAATTCTTCTTTCATCACAGGATAATATTTTTCAAACAAATCTAATTTATCTAATATATATAATGTTCCTAAAATAGCTCCTATACTACTGCCTGATATTTTATCAATAATTATGTATTTTTCTTTCTCTAAATATTTTAGATAATATAATGCTCCTAATAGATAAGAGCCCTTAAATCCACCACTATCTAATACTAAATCTATTTTTTTAGGCTTATTATGAATATCTATATTATTTACTAAATCCTGGATTATATTTAGATATTTCATTATCTTATAATTACATTATTTATTTTCTTTTAATTTGTAATTGTTATAAGAATAACTATCTATTAAATAAAAAGTTTTAAATAATATTCCAAGATCGGATATATTTAAGGTAAAGATTGACATAAATCTTGTTATGACTGTTGTTATTGCTAAAAATCGTTTGTTTTGTATAAAGGCTTTACAAATTATAATGAAATCTGAAATAAATCCTATAATAGGAACAGATGCAGTAACGAATAAAAATATATAAACTATATCTAGTTTTGTTTTAAAATCTTGTGTGTTAGACAAATCTATATTTAGAATACCCGATAATTTTTTTAATGATAAGGATATTAATTTTAAAATATCAGATGGTATTGATAATATTAAATTAGGAATAGAATCTAGTTTTTTATTTACAGCATTATTTATAATAGTATCTGAACCTCCCGATTGAATATTATTTAGATTTATTAATTTTTGTGCGTTTTTTACTGAAAACCCCATTTTTTTAATTATATCTAATTTTTGTTTATAATTTGTTGTTGATTGATTTATAGTTTTTAGTAATCTATCTATAGTTTTTGATAAATAAATAAAGTAATCTGTAATTATATTGATATTTGTTTTAATAAAATTTCTATTATTATTGTCTTTTATAGTATTAGAAATTATCTCAATAAGAGTTTTATAATTTTTATACATCTTATAAATAATAATATATTTATTTCTAATATCAAAATATATATATATAAGGTATAATTTGTAATAAAATAAAATTTGATGTGAAATTAAATGTTGTTATATTTAACAAAGATGGAATCTAATCCTGAAAATAATGCTATTTTAAAAATAAAATTAGACCATGGTGATTGTTATCAAAATGATTACAATTATAATTTAGTAAAAAGAAATATAATCGAAGGTAATATTAATCCAAATGGAGAAATTATAGATACACCCAAATCTATGAAAATAGAATTGAAATATCATCAAAAAAGATTGTTATATGAGATGGTTAAAAAAGAACACATTGATTTTAGAACATCATCTGGTATAAATATGGCTTGTCTTGCTGACAAAGTGGGTTCAGGTAAATCAATTGATATTTTGAGTTTAATTTCAAATTCTAAATATGTTGATTCAATAATGAATAATAAATTAATGTATAGAGTAACAAAATATTCTGCATTTAAAGGTCTTGTTTTAGAACCAACAAAAGAATATAAAACAAATTTAATTGTTATACCACATGGTATCTATAACCAATGGAAAGTGTATATTGAAACTATCACAAATTTGTCATATTATGGTATATCTAGTAAAAAAGATTTAGATATGTTAAATTTAAATCAACTTCTTGAAGAGAATTATGATATTATTTTAGTTAAATCAACAAGATATAATGATTTTATGTCGAAAATTTATTCAATTCATCCTTGGACCATAGATAATTTTCATACTATAAATACTAATATTAGTGAAGATTTTAATAGTCTTTTATCTGAAGTATCAAAAACGTATTTTAACCTAAAAGATAGTAATTATGATAATGACTTTTTAGAAAACTTAGAAAATCTTAAAGAAAATCTTGTTCATACTAATATTGATGATATAAAGCAAAAATTAAAACAATTAGGAAAGTATAAATTATCTCTTTCCGTTAAATATAAAGGTCCTATTTTTCAAAGAGTATTTTTTGATGAGGCAAACTCTATTAAAATACCTAGATGTCAATATGCCTATGGAAAAATGAATTGGTTTATTACTTCTTCCGTAGAAGATTTATTAGAACCATATGGAAAGAAAGATTACTATGCGGGTAAAGTAATCATTAATGGTATTAAAGGTTCTGGTTTTATTAAGGATATATTTAATAATAATTCTGGAAGACATTATTGTAATTTTTTGCAAGATATTTATCTTAAAAATAAAGACCAATTTATTAAAGATTCATTTAATCTACCTGAACCTATTGAAAATAAGATTACATGTTATACACCACCTGAGTTAAAAGCATTACAAGGTGTTGCTATTCCAGAAGTCATACAAGCTTTGAATGCTGGTGATTTAAATACAGCTATTCAACAGGTAGGGTGCAATATTTCTAATGAAAAAAATATTGTAGATTTAGTGCTTTCCAATTTAAATTCTGAATTTTCTAAAAAAAACTCTATGCTTGAACAAAAAAATTCTAAATTAGATTTAATCAACCTTAAAATAACTGAGTTAAAAGATGAAAAGCAAGATATTAAAACTGAAATTTCAAACTTGAATATTACTACACAATCTATAGATGAAATTAATAGTATTAAATCTAACTACGAATCCCTACTAGGTGAAATTCAGAAAAATCTAGAAGCACAACAGCAAAATAAGGCATCTATGGTGAAATCAATTAAAATATTAATAGACCAAATTGATAATCTAACGTTTAAAATTGATGCTCTTAAAAGTAGGATTACTAATATTAAAGATAAAGATTGTCCAATCTGTGCTCAACCTATTAATTCTCCTTGTATGACACCTTGTTGTAAAAATATATTCTGTTTTTCTTGTATGGCCCAAGCCATTCATTATAGTCCTAGTAATGAATGTCCCTTATGTAGACATAAAAATTTATCGTTAAGTAAACTTACAGCTATTACCTGTAAAATTATTCCAAAACAGGAAGAAAATAAACTACCCACAAAAACTGAATCATTAATTAATTTATTATTAACCGATGATTTAAGTAAAGTTCTAATATTTTCCGAATATGAGCATACTTTAAATGATATTAAATTAGAACTAGAAAAAAACAATATTACTTATAGTAAATTGTCAGGTTCTTCAGGTAGAATCACCAACATTATAGATAATTATTCTAAAAATAAGACTAAGGTATTACTATTAAATGCTAAACATTATGGTTCAGGACTTAATTTGCAAATGACTACTGATATAATTATATATCATAGAATGTCTAATGATTTAGAACGACAAATAATAGGAAGAGGTCAGCGATTAGGAAGAACATCTGCCCTAAAAATTCATTACTTATGTTATGAAAATGAATTATGATATTACACAATAATCATAATAACTATGCTTTTCATTTGTAACTTCCTCATATTCTTCATCGGGATGTTCTTCAATTGTTTTTAATGTAGGTTTATATTTACATAAATCTATCTTTTCTAATGATTTTTCTAAATTTTTACCATGGTTGTATCGATTTACTTTATAGTTTATATTTTGATTGATAATTTTTTTTTGGTCTATCTTTTCTAATGATTTTTCTAAATTTTTACCATGGTTGTATCGATTTACTTTATAGTTTATATTTTGATTGATAATTTTTTTTTGGTCTATCTTTTCTAATGATTTTTCTAAATTTTTACCATGGTTGTATCGATTTACTTTATAGTTTATATTTTGATTGATAATTTTTTTTTGGTCTATCTTTTCTAATGATTTTTCTAAATTTTTACCATGGTTGTATCGATTTACTTTATGGTTTATATGTTTTTCAATAAAATTCATATTAATATAATATATATACATATAAATTATATTAATAATTAGCCCATTTTTTTTTACTTATTAAATTGTTTTCAGATTTTCCACTTAAAGAACCGTATAATGTTGGTTCTACTTCTTTATATTTAATATTAACTGCTTTAGGGAAGTAGTGGCTAATAGCTTTTATAGCTAATTTTGATGTTGAAGAATATTCACGCTCTTTTTTTTTAGTATCATCTTCTTTTTTTTTTTCTTTGGATGTTTTTACAGACGATATAGGTCTATCAATTTTAGATAAATTTTCTTGCACTTTTAAGTATGAAAAAAACATTTTTTGATATATTGACGTATTTTTATTAAGTTCAGACCCTAAAATATTTTGCAAATCCATACTTTTTTTTAAATATTTTTCATTAAATTTAAATCTATTTATCTGATTTTGATAATTATAAACATAACAATCATTACATATTGTCTGTTTACACTCACATACTAAATCAGATATATTTGTATTACAAATCATACAGTTACTTTCTAAATTAGAATTTTTTATATATTGATGTTTATTAGAACATTTGTATTCATAATTAGATATTAAATTATAGTGATTAAATAATTCACTTAAAAAATCATCTAAATCTAAATTTTCTGAATTAACATTTAGAGCTATATTTTTAATAATTGTATAAAAAGATGGATTATGAATTTTGTCAACAAAAAAATATATCATTTTTTTATAATATATTGGATAATTTATAAATTCTTTATTATTTGAAAGTATTTTTTCGATTTCATTAACTAAAGAATATTTTAATTGAATGGTTATAACAAATGTGTCAAAATTTTTATTATCTTTAGAGAAATCTGTTAGTTTTTCAATAGAAAAAGACTTTAAATAGTTTTCTATTTCAAATTTCAATTCATTGTTGTATCGATACATATTATTTTCTTTTTTATCTAGTATCTTAATATAAATTTTACTATACAAATTTTTTATTAAACTCTGATATGTATTTTTAATTGTTTCTAAATTTTTTTGTAAATCTATTTTATATAAAACTTCCAATGGTAAATCAAAAATAGTATTTTTAAGTAAATCTAGATTTTTATCAGATGTATCTAAACATAATTTTTTTTGAAAATCAGAAATATAATTTACTTTTTGTGAATAATCATTCCAATCAGTGTTATAAAGTTTTTTTTCTAAAATTTCGGGGTCCAAGTCTTTAATTCCAGATAATATATCAGTATCTATTTTTTCTAATATTTGTTTCGTTTTATAACAGTATTCTTCTTTTTCTAAAGTATTAAATTTTTTATTTGTCAATAATTTTTCTAAAATATGAGACATTAAGTTAACACTTTTATCTATTACTGAATTATCTGTATTATTATTAATTAAATCTTTATTTAATAAAGATTTATAATCATTTTCTAAATAAATTAAAGAATATAAATCATAATGATTTAATTTTGATTTTAAATCAAAAAAATAGTCTTCTCGTTCTAATAAACTTAAATTGTTAATGTGGGTAGAATTACTTATATTTTCAATTATTCTATCAATATAAGATTGTTTATTAATATTTTGATCATATAATCTTGTATCATTATCAAATACTATAATTTCATTATTATCTAAATTAATATTAATATTGTTTAAAGATTCAAAAATTTTTTTTAATAGATTAGTATTAATTAGATTTAATTTATCGATTAGAAAGTTATGTTTATCTATAGAAATATTTTCTATATCAGTATTTTCAGATTTTGATAATGATTTCAATAGAAGAATATAGATTTCTTTTTTAATCTTTATAATATTCATTATTAATAAAAAAAGAAAATATTTATACAGTTTATACTAAAATACTCTATATTTAAATTATATCTCTTAGAGGCGGTTCCACATAATCCATATTTAAAAAATCAAAAATATCTTTTTCTTCTTTAAATTCATATTTTCCAATTTTACTAAAAATCAAGTCACTTGAAATACCAACTTTAGTAAATTTATCACTTAGACAATATTCATTTAATGAAAATCCGGAATTTAATGCATGCTGACGCATTCGGGCATTAAAACCGCCTGACCCAGTAAAATACAATACTCCAAATGGATAACATTTAGCATCTGTTTCAATAATATCCATATGTCTAAAGTTGTGTGATTCTGATAATCTGGTGACGCCCATAAACTTTTTATCACCATTAGCTAGAGTATCTACAATCATTTTTCTTTTTTTTAAATATTCTATAAATTTAAGTCTGAGATTTGTAACATTTTCAGATTCGGAAGTAATTAAGACATCAATATCACCAGAATCTTTGTGTCCTCTCCTATAACTACCATTAATACTCAATTTAATAGATGAATCTACCTCACTTGCATACACGATAAGTTGTTTCTCATATAATTCTATTTCACTTCTAGGAATACGTTTGCTTAAATCATCATAATATTTTAGCCCTAATTTTTGTTTTCCATGTAGAATAGAAGTATCCTCTTTAAATTTCTCTCTAAGTTGTTCTACATTTTTAATATTATACTGTGAATATAAAACTTTAGCTTTTTTGTAACCTATACTATATATTTTGGTAAGATTTTTTACCGCTTCAATAATTGGATTTTTTTTTGCTTCTTCTACTTCAGATAAAATTCCTGTATTAATAATTTCCTGGATTTTTGTCAATGTTTTTTTTGGATTTTTTTTCCCAAATTCTATTAATATTTTTTCAACCTCTCCAATATGTGAAATTTTATTTGGATATTGTTTTATAGCCTTAATTGTATCGTTATACTCTCTGGTCTTAAATGAAGCCCCCTTTTCTTCTAACGTATTTGCTTTTATGATAAGAAAATTAAAATTTTCTAATATTTTTTCTTTATAATCTTTTTTTTTTACTATCTTAAATTTTTTACCATTTTGATTAGACATGATTTTAAAAAAAAAAATAAATTATATAAATACAATCAAATTATATTCTATTAATGTAGCTATCAATCCAAATATTTTTAAATTCAGGTTGATTGGCTATTGGAAATAATTCTTCTAATAATTCTAAAAAATTAATATTTTTTTGTCTGGATATATCAAAAATAATTTTTACTTTAGTTTTAAGAATTTCTTTCCAAATCTTATTATATCCTATACAATCCTTCTCACTTAGATTCATTTTTTAAATTATATAAATTTTTAATAACAATCAAATATTAATACTTAAATTTTCAATAAGTTTATTTGCTAAGTCTTTATTTCGCATAGACTTTACATTAAATTCGACATTACTCATGTCGACATATTTTTTATCATCTAGTATATCTGACATAATTAGCTTCTTATCAGTTTGTTTTTCAGTTATATGTTCATCTATAGTATTGAATTCATCTTGTTGGTCAAACAGAAGTAATCTGTGAACAAATACTGGTTTTTTTTGCCCTAATCTATGAGCACGAGCTATAGCTTGAATCTCATTCGATGGATTCCAATTAGGAGAAGTAATAAAAACTTGTGAAAATTGCTGTAAATTTAGTCCAACTCCACCTGCATTAATTTGAATTAGTAAAACTTTGGGGAAATAACTATAAATTTTTTGTGTTATGTTGTCTTCTAAACAAAATTTTTTACCTATTGTATTAATAATATCTCTATCAGGAAACATGTTTAAAACCTGGTGTCGTTCTTTAGAACTTGTCCCACCATGATATGTTCTGAAACCTATTTTATTACTATTTAAATAATTTCCTATGATATCCATTTCTTTTTTAAAATATGAAAATACTATACAATATTGGTTTTTTTTTGCATGGATTAATTCTATAAGTTTTTGTATTTTTGTTGAATAGCCTAAGAAATTAGGAATTTTCATATCGAATTTTGCATTTAATCTATTTATAGCAATTTCAGGATGTATAGAAATTTGTCTAAGTCTAAGTAGTAATTCTAAATAAACTATTTTTTTATTATTGGATTCATCTAATAAAGTTAGGTAATTTTCCAAGATATTACTTTTTAGTTTACTATAAAAATCCCTTTCCTTTTCTGAATTAAAATCTAATATATAGTCTATGTGATTTAATTTAGGCAATGAGATGTTTAATAGTTTAAATATTTCTTTACCTCTTTTCAGCAACAACGACTTGTTAATAACTTTTACATAGTCCATATAAAAATCTGGTAATCCTAAAAATTTATATAATGAACATAAGTCTTTATGAGAGTTTTGAACTGGTGTTCCTGTTAAACACCATTTAATCGGACTTTGTAAAAATGATATAGATTTGTGAATTTTTGACTTACTGTTCCTTATTATATGAGCTTCATCTAATACTATTCTGTCCCATTTGCCAAACTGATGAATAGGAGTTAATTGATCCTTTTTTGTATATAGCATACCATAAGATGTAATCAAAACGTCAAAATTACTCTGTCTCAATTGTCTAGACGTAGTATAAGTTCCACTACTGTAAATAAATACTTTATATTTAGGTAATATCTTGTTTATAGCATTTTTCCACTGAAAAATAACAGATTTAGGAACTACAATAAGGGTCCGTTTTTTAGGATTACATCTCATTGTAGCACATGTTTGAATTGTTTTTCCAAGACCAGGTTCATCACCCAAAATACCCCCCCCAATTTTTGTATCAATCTTCTCTAAAGAAAATCCTAATAGTTCTCTTTTTAACATCCATTCTAAACCAATTTTCTGGTAATTATAGAGTTCAAAGCCTTTCTCTTTCATATATGCATCTATGTGAGCATAAAGTTCCTTTGGATTCTGTTTTTTTAGGAATCTGATGTTCTTAGACATTTTTGCAAAAAAAAATAATTTATCTTTTGCTTCAAATTTAATATCTATTCTTCCATACCCAGTAGCTTAAGTAGCTCTTCTGGGATATCTTCACTCCAAATCACTTTTCCATCTTCTACAGTCCCTTTAAAATCCATTTCTTCATTACCTTCCTGGAACACAAATTTATCCTTGAGTAGTTTGTAGTCCTTAGTAGAATCACTCTTGTTTTCTACAACAGAACCATCACTCTCTACAAAGATGGTAGGCATCTTGTCTGCATCTAGTTCACACTCTTCTACATTATCATCAGGACTATTTGCCTCTACAGTATTAGGTGTCTTAGACTTTGCTGGACGACCACG
>Ga0209634_1000800_pt1 | contig 23866 bp, 19 predicted proteins | sample LinPmetageLP40_FD_184043 | JGI IMG/M metagenome (GOLD analysis project Ga0209634, IMG submission 184043) | Marine viral communities from the Pacific Ocean - LP-40 (SPAdes) (version 2) | ecosystem: Environmental > Aquatic > Marine > Oceanic | place: Pacific Ocean | collected 2010-08-26 | reverse complement strand
AGTGAGTTGTTGCGTTTCCATCTTGGTCACAAGTGAAAGCAAAAGATTCATTTTCCAATACTACACTTCTACTTACACCCAATCCATGCTGACCTACAGTTACAACCATATCACCACTAAGTGAGTTATAGTTAACATTAGATGGAGTAAAGTACTTATTAGGACTTGATACTCCAACATTAACAGTTAATGTAGTATCAGTAATATCCGTTATAATTATTGAACGCCCAGCATAAGGGTCTATACCCAATCGAGGGTAAGATTTAACGGATTGATTATTATCCATATCACAAGTAAATGCAAATGAATGTGTATCTAATACGATTCCCTCTCCAACACTTAAACTATGTGTACCTACTGTCATCACAAAATCCCCAGTTGCTGGGTTATATGAAGCAGTAGATGGAGTAAATTCTACATTTGGTCCTGATTTACCAACATTTACAGTTATAGTATCATTAGTTACCGATTTGATTCTTAATTTGTTATTATAAGCAGGTTGTCCAACTGAAGGTAATATGTGTTCAGTTTTGTTGTTATCCATATCACAAGTAAATGTGAATGATTCAGGCTTTAGATAGATACTATCTGCTTTCTTAAATTTGTGATTTGGAATAGTCATTACAAAATCACCATCAGCAGGGTCATAACTTGCTGAAGTTGGAGTAGAACCAGTTCCAAATTCTATAATATCTAATACAGTTTCAAAAGAAGATGATAATTTAGATATAAGAGTTTCTGATGAAACTAATGAAGAAGTATATTGTGTGACATTTCCTCTTTTAACCAATCCATCAATAGTCTTAGTTAATATTGGTAAAGTAGTTACCGAATTAATATTTGTTCTTACAAATGTATGATTCGATTGAGGTAAATGTTGTATTGCATAAAGAGATGCTGATACAAATGTATGTGGTGATTGAGGTTTGTGCTTCACAGCATTAGCCGATGCTGATACAAATGTGTGTAAAGAATTTTGAGCAGTTCCACCATTTCCAACATTAATTGTAAATGTACCAGTTTGCCTTTTTATTCCACCAGCAGTTGCAGATACAAATGTATGTGCACCTGTGTAAGATGATGAACCTATATTAATATCAAACGTATCAGTTGTTACATTTGAAATTTGAATCCATCTTCCACTTGGATAATCATAACCAGCTCTTGGATATGATTTACTTACACTATTACCATCTAATACACAACTATAAGTTAATGTACCATCTTCAACTTTAATATAATCTCCATTACTAAATCCATGACCAGCTATTGTTAAAGTAACTAAACCAGTTGATGCATTATATGGAGCATTTGTTGGTGTGTGTGATGTATTTCCAACTGAAATAATAGGAATAGATTTACCAGCATATGGGTCTGAACCTAATCTTGGATAAGAATGAGTTGTAGCTCCTCCATCTTGGTCACAAGTGAAAGCAAACGATTCGTTTTCTAATACTACACTTCTTCCAATTCCTAAACCATGCTGACCTACAGTTACAATCATATCACCAGTCAATGCATTATAAGATGTAGCTGTTGGTGTAAATGTTTTATTTGGACCAGATACTCCTACATTAAATGTTAATGTAGTATCCGTTACAGATGTAATTGGAATAGAACGAACCGCAAATGGGTCAATTCCAATTCTTGGATAAGATTTAACTGATTGGTCGTTATCCATATCACAAGTGAATGCGAATGATTCTTCTGAAAGTATAATACCTTCACCTACACTTAAAGTGTGTTTACCAACAGTTGCACTAAAATCACCAGTTGCTGGGTCATAACTAGCAGTAGTTGGAGTAAACTTTATATTAGGACCTGATTTACCAACATTTACACTTATGGTATTATCAGTTATTGAATTTATTGTTAATTGTTTATTGTAAGCAGGTTGTCCAACTGAAGGTAATTTATGTTCAGTTCTATTACCATCCATATCACAAGTGAATACAAATGATTCTGGTTTTAAGTAAATTCTATCATCAACATCTAAACCATGTTGAGAAATATTAATTACAAATTCACCATCAGCTGGATTATATGTTGCTGAAGTTGGTGTGTATGAATCTACTCCACTTTTTAAAATACCAACTACTGTGCTAAATCCTCCACTTACAATATTTCTATCAGAAACACTAGCATCTAAAGATGAAGTGTATTGAATACCATTTGTTACTTTTATATTATCCTTAGTATTAACTACTTTTTCAAATTCACCTTTAGTTGGAACATATACATATTTTTGCTCAGATGAAAGTGGTAAACTATCTACGATGTTTATTACACCACTAGCAGAAGCGTTTGTTGGATTCACATAGAAAAGTGTATCAGGTGTATCTTCTAAAGGGGTAAATGTAATTGTACCAAAGGTAATACCATTATTTATTAAACCAATACTTTCATATACATCATATACAGTACCAGCCGTTCTTTTGGTTTTAATTAAGAATGGTGAATTTATAGAAGTATCTTCAAAACCTAAATCATTGATTGAGAAGTTATACATTTCATTTCTAACTAATGTTAGAGTTGGGTCTTTTTTAGAACCTACGAATGAACCAGTATCCTCACCACCCAATGCATATCCTTCTCTACCATCAAAATATCTTAATTGGTCATCATTTATATAGAATGCAGTTGAATCATTTGGTAATGATACTACTTCAAAGTAAGATGATGAATCTGCTGAACCAGAGATTTCTTTACTACCACTAATACCATATTCAATAATATCAATTACAGTTCTAAATGATTCTGATATAGAGCTTGCCGTACTAACAGATGCTGATATTGAAGATGTAATTTGTGAATTGTCATTAAATTTAATGTTACCATTTACATTCGTTACTGCAACAATATCATTTGGAAGTTTAGTTCCGATAGTTGTTGTTATCAAATTATCACCATAAGAATCTTTAGGAATACCAACTTGTGATATTGGTAATCCATTTGAGGCAGAACCTATTGTTTTATCAGTATTTATAGAACTACCACTTTCAATAATTTTTGTTACTATTTCAAATGATGATGAAATAGATTTAACTTCTGCAGAACTAGCAGTTATTGATGATTCTACTAATGTAACACCACTAACTAATTTTGGCTCTTCTAAAGTCCATTTAAAGTTTGGAGTATTTCCGGCAATTGCTGCTAGTAATGAATCTTCACCTTGTTTGATAATATCTTCAACTATTCCAAACGAAGAACTTACTTTAGCTCTTTCAATTTCACTACCAGAAACAGAAGATGATACAAATTGTAATACATTTCCTGCTCTTACTCTAGCATATGTGTTATTGATAACCGTAGGTGGTTCAACTATCTGATTTGTTATTACTTTATCAATAAATGATTTAGCGTAAGAAATACCATCAACAGTTTCATTTAGTTGGTCTCCATTTACTTTCGAAGGAACTTCATTATAATATAAACCAGCTCTAACTGATTTTTGGTTACCACCATAATATAAGTCAGTTGAAACTGCATCTACAATATATCCAGTATCTCTTTTACATTTTTCTCTTAGGTAAACTAAGTTAGGAAACTGAGTATCAATAAAGTTTACAGTTTCTTCTTGAATTAAACTTCTATTTTCAACAATTAAATCGTATGTTGATTGTATGATTGCTGATGCTGTTACGAATGTTTCTTTAACAACTAATTTTTTAGATAAATCTCTTGCCCACTCTATACCATCTAATGTTGGTAATAGTTGTGTTGTTGTTGCAGTTGATGGGTATAAGTAATAGAACTCACCAGCGATTCTACTTCGTTCATTACCACCATATCTTAAATCAGTTGCAACTGCGTTAATAACATGTCCAACATCTCTTTTACATTTTACTTCATCATATTCAAATCCTCTCCAAGAAGATGATACAAATGAAATAACTTCTTTTTGTATAAATGATTTATTATTGACTAATAAGTCATATCCATTTTCTACATTTATAGATGGTTCTACATAAGTGATATCACCTACTAAACTTTCAGCAAGTCCACCAGCATATCTAATAGCATCTAATGTTTCTTGTTTTTGTGAAGCAGTTGCTTCTGATGGATATAGGTAGTAAAACTTTCCATTTAAAATCGATTGTTCATTACCACCATATAATAAATCAGCAGCTGCACCATTTACAATATGCCCTATATCTCGTTTACAAGTTACCTCATTGTAATCTGATTCACTCCAAGAAGATGATAAGTATGCAATTGTTTCATTTTGTATAAATGATAAATTACCAATTAAAGTATCATATCCGTTTTGAAAATCAATTGAAGGATTTTCTATTGAGCTACTTTGAATAGTAGTTGGTGCATAATCACTACCTAATTCTAAAATTTTAAAAACAGTTGCAAAAGAAGAAGAAACTTTATTAGCAACTTCAGCTGATGATGAAATATCAGTATTATATTGAGGTGTTTCAGTTACCTTTATATTTGCAGCATTTGATGATGTAAATGGAGGTAATGGGAAAAATTCATTATTTAAACCACGTTCTACTATTTGTAGTACGGTATTAAAGTTTCTATTTATTATAGTTACTTCATCTTGAGTAGTCGCATCTGAACCTATGTATGGTACAGTATTAGTAGCTTTTATTAAACCATCTATATTATCAACCAATGTATAACTAGCAGTTGCTCTAGCTCCCAATTCTAATACTTCTTTTACTTTAGTAAATCTATCATCAATTATATCTAATTCAGTTGATGTTGCTGATGTTGAACCAGTTGTTTGATTTCCAAATGATATATTCCAAACCGAACCAGTGTTATATCCTCTTGTTGCTGATTTAGCTAAAAGTGATGGTATATTACTTATACCACTTGATACAATATTAGAAACTAATCTATATTCTGATTTTGCTTGTTCTGCAACAACATTTGATGAGTTATTATTACTAAATTGTTGTAGTTCATCAGTTACCTTTACTCCAGCATTTGTATTTGGAATAAATTCAGGTATTGCAGTTAAACCATCTTCAATTGTATCGATGATAATTGTATAACCATCTCTTACTCTATTAAATGCTTCTAAGTTACCACCACTACCAGTAATAAATCTAGAACCACTAGCATACATACCAAAATCACCAAACGATGTGTTTGAGTTTAGAAGTACAGCTTGTCCACCTTGTATTACTTTTACAGAATATGCTGAGAAGTTTGTAAAGAAGGATACCAACTGAATGAATCCTCTACCTACTACTTGACAACCTACACCATTAGGAGCAATCTGAGTATATGCATCTAATACCATAGATGCAAGTGGAGAATCTGGATGTATAATGTTACCATCTACATTCAATCCACCACCACCAGCAGGAATTTTTTCATACTTTTCTAAGAATGAGTTTTCTTGATTCGATATCATCGAACAGTTCTGAATATATGGAGATGTTGTAATAAATGAGTTTGGAGCAAATGCAATTGCAAATCCACTTCTAGAATCATCAACTGATGGGAATACCCTTAAACCAGCAAATGTCATCTCAGAAAGATAACAACCACTATTTACCCAAAATAAATCTTCATTTTCGTTTTTAGCTACAATTTTTGTTACCCTTAAACCAGAACCCCAAACAGTTGTATTTTTTGGAAGTTCAATTGGATTTTCTTCTAAATAAGTACCAGAAGAAACTTCAATTCTAAATCCACTAAATAAAGAACCAGTTGGTAAGCCAAACCTACCATCATCACCAGCTTCTGCTAATTCAGCGGCTTTCTTAACTGTTCTTAATGCAAATTGAGGTGTTCTACCATCATTGTTATCATCACCAGATGTAGAGGATACAAATAACGTTGCTTCCTCTGCTCCGAAATCTTCAGGCTTAATTCCACCAAATAATTGAGTATCTATTGATTTTAAAGATACGGATGCCGTAGCATTTAATGCTTGGTCACCTATTACATTAAGAGGACCATCAATAGTAAGGGAACCAGTAAGTTCAACCGAACCAGTTATAGTAGATTTTGTATCTGGAGCTGAACCTATATCGAAACTTTGTGATACAAGTAATGAACCAGAAATACTTACATTCTGTGAGAATGAAGTATCCCTAATAAAATCCTTTATTTCCTCTACTTGCGTTCTGGATATTAATCTTGCCATTCCTTTATTGTATTTCTACGATTTTTCCTTTAATTGTAAATGCATCTAATGGTACTTCTAATGGTACTCTTGTAATATCTTCAGTAAATACCATTCGTATTTCCCTAGAACCACTAGCAAATTGACCTGATAATAATTCAGTTCCTACTCCATTAAATAACTTTACATCATATTTATTTCTATCTTGTTTTACTCCATAAAGAAATACATCTAAATAATCAAATGCATTATCTACTTGTAAATCTTCATAGTTAAATCTATATCCATTTATATCTACTCTATCTAATAAATCACCATCATTATTACCATCCTTAGTACCTAAGAATAAAGTAAATAATTTTTCAGTAGGGGCATCTAAAGATGATGAGGTTGGTGTAAACTCATTGATAAACGTATCTTTAATAACTTCTAATACAAAGTTTTTAAAAGATTGTCTATCTCGTTTCTTTACAGTATTACCTGCGTATATTTTTGGAGCCTTCCTACTCATTAGTTAACTTTTTCAATATCACCTTTTATAAATATCCTATCATTGATTGAGAAAGACCACGCATCACCATTTCTATCAATTAATGGGAAATTTTCTTTTATCATTTTTACATAAAAATCATTTCCAACTTGTTCGTAAATATAATCTTGAGGTCTTACGAATAATTCACCTTGAGAATCATCAGTTGTAAGATACATAAATACATCAAACCTTGCATGTGGTTTTCTTTTATCTTTAAGTCTTGCATCTAATGTTTTAATTCGCATATTCTCTATTTTAAATATCCAATAAAGTGGATGATAGAATTGATATCTATCTCCATTTGGTTTATCCGAAGGTACACCTTGAAATGTATTTGGTGCGTTTACCTCTTTCATTATATTTTTTAAAGTAAAGATGTTCATAATTCAATAAATTTACCAGTTACAGAAACTTCAAAGTCAGTCTCTAATACATAAGTTACCTCACCTTCACTTTCAAATGCTTGTGTATTATCTAATTTAAAAAGAATTAAATTTTGAGTTCCATTGAATGTGTAGCTGTATGCACTTGGTGTTACAAATACTCCATTAATATAAACTCTAAACCAACCTTTAGTATCAAATGTACCTATAAGTTCTTGTGGTAATATTGGTAATTCTGCATTTGTTAGGTAAAAATAAGAATACTTATTTGTTACCCCATCAGCAGTTTCATCAGGATATAATCCTTTATTAATACTACCATTAGCAGAACCTCTAATTGCTACAAAATCTATAACACTTTGGTACTCATTATAAATATTAGGATTTGAAAATCTCATACCTGTTAAGTCAGTTTCTATACCCCATACAACTTTCTTAGGAGTGAATGATTTTTTAACAGTTGGTTTCTCATCATATGTTTCTGGAAGTAGGTATGCATTAACTACCATTGTAAAGGAAGTTCTTATAATTCTTTCCGAACCCTCTCCTACTTCTTGTTGATTATCAAATGAATCTATACGAGTTCTAAATTTGTATCCCTTTTCACTTCCCCAATACCTATCAGTTGCATATTGAAATGCTTCAACTATGGTATTCATATGTTCGGTAAATGATGTCCAAATCATTACCTCATAAGTTACAGTTACATAATCAGGTACCGAAACTTCATATTGTTCAAATGCTTTAGAAGCATCTGGTTGTAATGAAAATCTTTCGTATCTATTTTTTTTAGAATATTTTTTATAAGCTGGAAGAGTATTTACATCTTTAAATTGTTGTAAAGCTGCATCTCTTTCAATAGAATTTCGTTTGAACATTACTAAAGGAATCTGAATCTTACCTCTTTGGTCTCTTAGATATCCTTTTGCTCTAGCGTTATTCCATCTTTCGGCATTACCATATAATAGAGGAACTTTAACTTGATTCCCATGTTCTTCAACATCAGGTATCACAGTATCCACCATATACTCAGCAATAGTAGTATCTACATCTAAAAGTTTAACCCCTTTAGTGTATTCCTTATCGATTCCTCGTTGTAATGCCCTATTTGTTTCTTTCTTATTCATTAAATAACTCTCATTTCAGTTTGGATAGAACTTCGTCTAGTCATAAATGTTGATGCAATGATTGAGAATTTCTCCCCACTCTGTCCACCAATTAATTGGTCCTCTTTTACATTATCAATTTCAAAGTATGCATCATTATGCATTATAATATCTCCAATCTCTGGATAGAATCCTTTTCCTTTTAAAGAAATACGATTAAATCTGAATTCTACACTTTGTCCTGAATCTGGTCCGAATCCTTCATATGAAACCGAAGAATCATCTCTTTCAATAACGGCACTACATTCAGTACCTTGAAAATAAGATTTATTTAGGGATTCACCATAAAGGTTCGTTGATATATCTTCAATAGAGAGCTTGAATAGAACTACTGTTGTTTCAATAACAGCATCTACTAATTCTTTTGAAATAGATTCAAAAAATCTTATATCTCTATCTAATGCAAATCTTGGCATTTTATCCTGTGTATATCGTTAGTGGAACTTTTCGTAACATTTCTTGCTGATAATTAGATTCGTTATTTCTAATTTCAAACTGATTCTTTCTACTTAGTTCTTCTAAGTTTTCTCTGAGTTGTTCAATCAGAGCATCTTTTTCAGTTTGAGCCTCAGCTCTTAATGCACCACCATCTAACGATATTTCGGAACCAGGAATAGGTACTGAACTATATTTTTCTCGGATTGCTCCTAATAGTTCTTTAGCCAAAGCAAGTGAATATTTTCTAATCCATTGTCTACCAACATCATTAATACTATGATATTGTATAAAATTATACCCAACGTTTGCATAATCAGATACTACATCTGATGATACGTTTGTTGAATTTTGAATAAATTCGTTTCTTACAAAATATTCAAACCACATTTTTTCTTCTTTCCTTGGTATTGGGAATATTTGTAATTTATTATTTGTGATATTAAATGAGTGTGCCGATTTTCGTATTGTATCATTAAGTTCAATTGCTTGCATTCTTAATAAGTCTTGAAACATTGGCATCATAACAAATTGAGATGCTGGAGATAGTTCTCCAAATCCAAATTCATCCATTAGATTTTTATTACCTACACCACTTCCAGCATATGGGTCAAAGAATCTTGCCGATGCAGGTGGTGCTTCGTGAAACACTCTTACTACATCTATTCTATTTGCACTTTCACTTACATTAGCAAAAAGAACATTCAAATCATAGGTTTGTTGTCCAGCAACCATATCAATACTACCTTTTTTGATATCTGTATTACCACCTACACCAGATAAAGTACCATATGCATCTGATATACCTATTATATCTGCTAAATTGGAACCTTGAACTAATTTTCCACTATAATTAGAACCCGTTGGGTTTCCTTTTAGTGTATCTAAGTTATTTCTAATATTAAATTGGTTTACTTGTGCTGCATATTCTGAAGTTGCTTCTTCAAAACAAGCAAACAAGCTTTCATCAACTAATTCGACATTTTGTACGGGGTAACCTAATCGTTTTGCACACCAATTAGCAACTTTAGGAGCATCTGATTGAAATACTGAATCAGAATCGTAAGTACCAAAAGGAGTTGAACCCGTAGCGAATGATGATGAACCGGGATATATGTATTCTACTGACATGAATTATTTCCTCTATTTTGTTATCGTACTAATAAATATAAAGAAAAAGAAGAATAGTGTTTTTATTCGGAGCATAAAAAAAGAGGGGAACTTTCGAACCCCTCTAATTTAATTAATCTGAACTACGTTCCGATTAGATAGATGCTAAATCTTTGATAAATATTTTACCATAGTATTCAGGTCTAACCATCTTCTTAGCGTATCTCGTCATAACTCCTCTTCTTGGAGTGAAGTTATTCGGGTCATATACTAATGGAGTCATAATTAATGGTACATACGGAGCGTAAACAGCACCAGTTTCTAGGAAGTTACTTCCTCTAAAGCCCATCAATAACTCATTTGAAGTCATATAAGGGTTTTTATAAACTGTGTATCTATTACTCATAGAACCAACAGCAGTTACACCAGCTGCGAAAGATGAAGCATCTTTATCAGCGTTTACAGTAAATGCAGGAATTGATTCTAAAATTGTACATACATCAGGAGAAGCAACAACGAAGTTAGCTCCACCTCTTAAAGTCAATTGGTGAATCTTATTAGATACTTTGTTTAATTTAGTACCTAAAGTTTGGAACCAAGAGTTCTTTTGGTAAGCTACTGCTGCATTTCCTGCAGACCAAGTAGAACCATTAAACTCTTCACCTATTGTAGCTGACCAGTGTTCAGTAGTCAATGCGTTAGACTTTAACATATCTAAGATTTCTAAATCAATCTCTAAAGAGATATAATCAGATAACATAGCAGTTAATTCAGCCTCAGCATCGATTGAATGGTAAGCGTTTAAATCCTGTGCTAATTCAGGAGTCCATACAGCCTTTAGTTTTCTAGTCTTAGCAACAATTGCTTCAGACTTTAATTCTAAATCTACTTCAGGAATTGCTAAATCAGTAGCAGAACCATCAGTATCTTCAAAATCACCTCTACTATAATCAAGAGGTACGTTTGAAAATTTAATTATGAAATCATCAGTAGATGCTTCTTGTACAGTTGTTGTTGCAAAGAAAACGATGTTTGAACCATCAACTTTGTTAAACTGACTGTGAGAAGCTCCAGTGATATCTGCACCAGCAATTTGAAAAGATGCAAGTGCATCTATATCAGCTGTTGCCGAAATATCAGATTTTGCAACTGTTATTTTCACAAGATTTCCAGCTTCAACTGAAGCAGATAATGCAGCATCAAATCCTACATCTTGATGTGATGCAGAAGAAAATACACATTTAGCAGCAGTTAATGCAGCTGTTGCTTCTTCGTTTACAGAGTATCCGAATGCACCAGCACCATATAATCCATTTTCAGCTGATTTTGTTTGACCAAATCCAGCATCAATAGAGGCACCACCAGCACCACCGAATAAAGAACCAGCATTACCAGTAGATTTTCCACCAGTTGCAGTTCCATATTTGAAATCTAGATAGAATACAAGTCCTGAAGGTAAGTTCATTGGTTGTACACTAACGAATTCTTTAGAAGCAATCTCACCAAAGATTCTTCTTACAAGAGGAAGGGCTACACCACTCCACTCTTCACTATTTGCAGCAGCTCCAGTAGAACTTGCCTCATCAAGCAATTGTTTTGCTTGGTTTTCTAAAAGAACAGACATTGCGCCTTGTTCTTTGTCATTTAAACCTTCTAGAAGTCCAGTTTGTTCCCATTTTCCTTTTAGTTGTCTTGTTTCATTCAACATTACAGATTGTGGGTTCTTTCCTTCCATTAGTTTAGATAAATCAAAATTTGCCATTTTATTTTTCTTTTTTAATGTTAAGTTAATTATTTAATATTAGCCAATTGTTTAAATCTTTCGGCTAAAGTATTTGTGTTCTCAGAAATAATGTTTTTTACTGGAGCAGTTGAAGCAACTGGTTTAGATGCAGCAGATTCTGCTACAACTCTTTTAGTTTTCTTCTCAGTTCCTGTAAAATTCATAGATTCGGCTAACGTAGCGTAAACTAATTTTACCTCTCTAACAGATGTTGTTCTGTCTAAGTTTTCTACAACTTTAGATTTTTGTTCATTGGTTAGGTTATAACCTCTGAATAATCTATTAGCGTACAATAATTTTGCATTAAGAAGGTTTACTTCGTTGATAGTAGATTGTAAAGTTTTTACAGTAGTGTAAGCTTCTTCTAATTCAGTTTGTAGTTTAACTACCTCTTCATTAGCTTCTTCTTCAGCTTCTGCTTCTTCTTCCATTTCTTCTTCTTCTCCGTATCCCATTTCTTTTAAGATTTCATCTAAGTCGATTTCATCTTCATCGTGCTCTTCTTCCATTTCTTCGCCCTCTTCAGAGTGAGTTTCTTCAACTTCCTCTTCTGATTCTTCTTCTTTGATTTCAGATTCTTCTTCAGATTCTTCTTCTTTGATTTCATCTTCAACTTCTTCTTCAGATACTTCTTCTTCAGAATCCATTTCCTCTTCGGAAACTTCTTCTTCATCTTCCATACCCATTTCAAGTTCTTTGATGATAGCTTCTAAGTCCAATTCATCTTCTTCTGATTCATCTACTTCTTCTTCAGAATCCATCTCTTCGATTTCTTCTTCTTCTTTGTAGGTTTCCTCAACTTCTTCTTCCTCTTCCTTATAAGTTTCATCAACTTCTTCTTCTTCAGATTCTTCCATTTCTTCTTCTTCAGTTTCAGAAATTTCTTCAATTTCTTCTTCTTCAGTTTCAGATACAGCTTTCTCTTCCAACTCATCACCTACCTCTGCAGTTTCTTCTTCAGATTCAGGTCCAAGTTCGGTGTGTGCATCAGATGCAACATCAGATGGTTCAACTGGAGTCTCTTCATCACCTTTACCAATATCACTAGAATCTAACTCTTCTTCCATTTCTTCCTCTTCACCTTCCATTTCAGCTTGTAGCTTCTTTGATAGGATAGATTGTAGTCTTGGAGTAAAAGCTTCTTCTAATGCGATTTTAGCGTTAGCGATAGCAGTTTCTCTTACAGCTTTAGCATCCGCAATTGCTTCTTTTAACAATTTTGAATTTGCCATTTTACTTTATAATTTTTGTTGTTCTAAGGCTATTTGTGAAACCTCAATGTAGATTGTGTAAAATTGGTTGTTCGGTAACTAAACATTAAAAGTTAGTATTCATTAACCAATGGAACCCACATAGACGTGGGTTATTGTAAGGATAAATATGTAAAAATTTATAAAACAATAAAAAACTAAAGAAAATAATAAGTTTTTTATAGATTTAGTGTATAGGGTTATTTTTTAATTTTACCTTTTTTAATATCTCTTTGTAGTTCTGCACCTGCTCCTAACAAATCATTTACTGATTGGTCGATTGGTACATTACGATATTTAGCAAGTTTTTTAATTGCCATCATTACGATTCGTTTCTCTTCAGTAGAGTATCCTTCGTTTACTGATTCACTCTCCTTATGAAGTTTAATTGTAAGTTTTTGATTTGGATTACCATCCTTACCAACTAATGCAGATACGAAGTTTAGCCTACCTCTTAGATTTGCTTTCTTAATACTTCTAAACAACTTCTTACCATCTAATTCATGTTTGTTAATAAAATCTTCAACTGCTGAACCTCTTGTTCCAGTTAATGCAGCAATTCCCATTGCTTCTTTACCAGCTACTTCATTCATTTCAGAGATAGCCTTTTCTCTCATTATCTCTCTTACGATTTTTCTAAGTTGTTCTTTCATCTTTGGTAATCCTTTATGTGTTGTTTTTGCGAAATCTTCTATTTCCTTTTCACTCATTCTATCAGCAATTCCTTTTATTTCATCTGAAACTTCTGAGGATTTTACTTCACCTCTTTTAAATGCTAATGCCAATCCAAATAATTTTTGTTGTTGTTGAGATTGTGCAGGCATCTTATTACATTAAGTTTTTTAAACTATGATTCTTAAATCCATTAGAAACTTTACCTTCAAATATTGATTGTATTTTAGCAGCTAATTTCTTACTACCATTCATTTTCAAATCAAACGCAATAGCATCTACTGATGTTTCACCTTCCCATCCAGATTGATTAGTTGCTAAATGTGCAATTTCATCAGTACCTTCTGCTGAATCATAAAGTTCAGAAGAGAATACAGTATTCTTTCTCCACTCATCATATTCCTTAGAAAATACATCTTTTGGTTTGTCTGGGTCATTCATTGGATTAGAATCCCATTCAGGTTTATCTTCTAATATTGAAATTAGTTTTCTTGCTTCAGAATGAAAGTTTGCATCAGTTAGAGCTTCAACAGCTGCCTTACTCATTCTACTTTCGTATTCTTCTTTACCTAATTTTTGTGGAGTGATTCCTAACTCTTTTGCTTTACCATTAACGGCTTTGTTTATTTTAGGATTACCAGCTCTTTCTTTAGTTGAATCTTTTTTAGGTTCATCCTTCGAATCATCAGGTGCATCATATCCAGAGTCTTTAGAGAATATATTAGGTTTGTCACCTTTTGGTGCATCGTTAGAATCCTCCTCTTTGTCAGAGTGAGTACCTGCTTTTACAGCATCATCTCTATGTGATTTAGATTTAAATACCGATACGTTTCCAGTTTCTTTATTTATAGCTGTAAATGATTCTTGTTCTTTTAGTAATTCAGTTAGTTTAATCATAGTATTATTTTTTATCTCCTAAACGTTGTTTCATAGTATCTTCATCTAACTCAGCTATTTCGTAATATCTTCCTAAGATATTTCCCATATCCTCATATAGTGCATGTAACCTTTCATCTAAAGCCTTAGCTTCAGTTGCAACCTTTTCGAATGATTTATCCATTTTCTCTAATTCACTCATATTACGTTTGATAGTTACTTTATCAAACCAATCATCAGCTTCAGAAAGAGTTAATGTTTTTGCAGCCTCTACTATTCCACCTAATGTTTCAGCAGTCTGAACAATATCAGATTGTCTATTCATTTGTTCTTGGAATGTTTTGTAAGTAGAAATGATTTCTAAGAAATGTTTCTTTACTTCGTTTGTTAGAGGTCTATTAGCTTCAATGGATTCTGATAATGAAAACTTACCATCAACAATTTTTACTTCGTTAATGTTAGTTTTTCTAATATCATTATATCCTTTAAATACATTAGTTTCTTTTTTGTTCTCAACCTTTAATTCAAATTTATTGTTGTGAACGTAATCGTATATGTCAAAGTTTTTCTTACTCATTATGCTAGTTCCGTTATAATTTCTCTCATTAAGTTTTGTGCTTTACAAAAATCTCCACAAACATCAGTACCAATATTCTTTATTACTGATTCGTTCATTGGAGTCATAAATGCACCATGTGTAGATGGATTGGAAACAAAGTCCCAACCTATTAGTTCAAAATCTTCACCAACTAAAAGTTTGTTATCTTTTATTGGTTGAGTAGAACCCATACCTCTTGATGAGATACCTAAAAGGATTCCAGCTCTTAATAATTCTTTTAATATATTTCCAGATGGAGTAGGTAAGATTTCAACTGTACCTATTACATCATTACCTTCCCAATGTACTTCTTTAATATTATGAGATACATTTTTTAAATTGATTACCGAAGAATCAGGATGGTCTAATTCACCTAATGCTCTTCTTTCTTTAACCAATGTTTGGTATTTTTTAATCTCTCTTTCTAATACTTCTCTTGGATACACTCTACCATTTTGGTTTTCTGCACCTGAACGTTGAAGGACTCCTTTAACTAAAGTTCTACCAGATGAATCTTCATTCACTCTTCCTTCAAATAAGTTTGTTTCTATTAATAGATTCTTCATAATGGTATCTTTATTTATAGTTTTTTAATAACTCAATAAATTCTTTTTTCACACCAGATGATAATCTTTTATGAATTTCGTTTTTAACTAATGTAGGAATTAAATTACTTAATTCAGTATTTTCAACTGTAATATTATTGTTATTTTTTGATAATATAGGTCTTTCTAAAAACGTATTTATTTCAAAAGTTAATTCCTCAGAAAGTTCAATAGGTAAATTAGTTGAACAACCACCTTCAGTTACTCCACCACATCCACAACCACAATCGGAATGAGATTCTTCTACTTTATAAGTTTTACCATCTACTTCAAATTCATCATCACCATCTATCTTAGCTTTAGTAACAGCAGCTCCAAAGGTATTACCTTCGTTCTTTTCACCCTTACCATCCCAAGCAGCATCAATCTTATTGAAAAACTTTTTCTTTTCTTCATCAGACATTGATGGAATATCTTTTCCAGCTTTTTCTAATGCTTTTTTGAAGAATGCTTTATAATCACCTTCTTCGGCCATTATAGTTTTGATTGTTTCTTTTATTGTTTCTTTAGTAATACTCATAGTTTAATTTCTGATTATAATTTACTTATGGATGTTACAATGTTGTTTAGTCTTTCTCTAATTCTAAACAAATTCTTTTGTGTTCTTTTCCAATATTGGTTTGAATCTAAATCACCTTCCTTTTTAATCTTACCATACCATCTAAGGAATGTTTCGATTTCAGAAAGTTGTTTATTAACTTGAGAAATTCCTCTACCAATTTTTTGTTTTGGAGAAGATTCATCTTTTTTTAATTCAAGCCAACGATTTTCATCAACTTTTTTATAACCAGTAGATTTTGTAAGTCTTTTAACTACATCATCATCAACCTCATCATCCTCATCAGTGCCATCAGTATCTTTAAACGCATTCGGAGTATTATATCCAGCAATATCACCAGTTGTGGTGGATTCCTCAATATCCAATTCTTCGTTTTGAATTTCTTCAATTAAATCTTCAACTAATTTTCTTAAACTCATATTTTAACCTTCAATTCTTTTATTAACTCATATGACATCATTATTGATGAAACGTGATTATCAGAAACATTCTTACGAATTTTAGTTTTAGATAGTACAGAAATAGTTTCTGCTAATTTAATTTGAGTTACTTTATCTTTTATTTTAGATTTTAGTGATTTTAATTCTTTTATAATAGATGGAATTGATTTTTCCACATATGATTTAAAACCAGTTGTATTACTTAAATTATTGATATATTCTTTTAACAATAACTTTTGGTCATCATTTAGGTTAGAATACTTTTTATTAAATGTTTCTACTAATATCTTATAAGTAAGTAATCTTAAATCTTTATCTTGCTTTTTATAATTTTCAACTAATTTATCTTTTTTGTTTATAGATTTAATAGCTGGTTTAGATGTAATACTCTCAATAAGAGTAATTTTTGAATTGAATACATCCTTTACATCGTAGTTATCCATCTTCTTAGATTCAAAAATCTTATAGATAGATGCCATCAAACGATAATTAGATATAGGAGAAGATAAGAAATCATCCATATTAAATGATTCATTAATCTTTTTAATTAGATTATACTTCTCTTTATGTAATTGTTTTTGGTTAATACGATTATGAGCTTCGTTAACTGTATCTATGAACTTTTCAGCTCTTGACTCAGAATTATACTTTTCCTTCATAAGAAGTTCGTATAATCTTAACTCTTTGTTTAACTCTGTTTTTGGACTAAAAAACTCACTAACGATTTTTTTAGCCTTCTCGGTAGCATCTCCATTAAGAACTTCTAAGGTTATTTGCCTTACTAGGAGTTCAAAAATGATACCTGTGTTTTTAAATTTTGAATGTTTTACCCTCTTCATTATGTTTTTATCCTATAATAATATATCAATATACGACATTATGTATCGTATATAAATATAAGTTAATTTTGATTTCCTAAATTTTTATTCATCAATCAAATTTCCATCATCTAAAAAGTCTCCGTTTTCACCGATTAACTTCCGTTTTGCTGAAACACCATTAACATATTCTTTAGCAACTTTTTTAATTGTAGACTCTGTTTTTTTTAATGCTTTTTGATTTTCTTTAGCTCCTAACGGGTCTCTCCCATATGGGTGCTTATCCTTACCATAAGTGTTTCCCTCTCTGGGTCTTCCACCTTTATCCTTTAACTCAGTCTTTAATTCTTCTAACTCATCCTCTACATCAGTTGGGTCTTGCTCCATTGCTGGGTCACTTCCTTCATCCTCAATTGAACGATATCTGAACCTATCTTTAAGGTCATTAATAAGTTGAACTTTTTGGAAATCAACCTCATCATCACTAAAGTTAAATATATTTTTATATGCCCAATCTTTAGATACCATATTTAGTGCAGATATATCAGAAACTAATCTAACCTTCTCACTCCATAGGTTTACCTTTTCTTGCTCATATATAGTAGATGGGTTAACTAAGTCTAATTCAAAATCTACCATTTCACTTCCCTCAATACCTTGTGCTGCTAAATGAGTTACTGCTAACTTAGTTAGTTCTGATATCAAAGTTCTTTGAATTCTTTCAATTGTTCTAGCGAATCTTACATCTTCTGCAGCAAGAGTTGCTTTACCATTTACATTCTCATCATATCCCAAATATGCTTTTGGAATCTTTAGAGCTGCAAACATTTTATTCTTTAAGTAATCAATATCATCAATTGCAGTATATTCTAAACCACCCAATGAATCTATTTGAGTTCCACTATCACCACCCCTAACAGGTAAAAAGAAATCTTCAGTTAGGTTTTGGATATTATATTTTAAGTTGTAATCTCCAGTTCGTTTATCTAAGAATGGAGTTTTTTTCATCTTACCTATAATTTTTTGCATATAGTTATCAACTTCTTGTGGAGGTATGTTACCAATATCAATTTTGAAAACTCTCTTATCAGGTGCTCTCATAATTCTATGAATCAACATAGCATCTTCCATAAGAGAAACTTGTTTCCAAATTTTTCTACCATTTTCAATCATTGCCTTTCCATAAGGAAGGAAGTTTGTATCTGATAATAATCTGAAGTGAACTATCTCATAGTTTTCATAATCACCTTTTCCGTTTGGGTCATTATTTACTTTAAACTTAACATAGTTGGGATTAGTTTCATCAGTATTCTCCAATCTTTCAGTATCGTAAACTGGAAGTGGTCTTACATTAATAATACCAACACCTGGTTGTATTTCTTGTAGTAAAAAGAAATCTCCATACTTAACCATATTTCTTGTCCAAGACCATAGGTTAAATTCTATATTAAGAATATCATAGAAAAGATTTTCTAATATTTCTTTTACTTTTTCGTTTTTTGATTTGATTTGTACAACATCTCCAAATTCATTTTTTAATGTTGATTCATCTGCGTATATATCCAATGCTGATGAGATAATAGGGTCATTATCCATTGCATCATAATCTCTAAACAATTCTCTACGAACTTGATGGTATGCCATTGACTGAGCTGCCATATTGTCTTGGGAAAAAGACCTCTGTAGTTTTGTGTATCTATCTCTTAAATTGATAAGATTAGTACCACCTTGCTGTCTATCATCGGTATCAACTACTTTTCTTTTACCATCCTTATCAACCGTTACGATTGCTTGAGTGGAAAAGAGTTTCGTTAATCTATCGAAAAATGAACTATTTTGTTGTTCTGCCATTTATACTTTCTTTACGTTATAACCTCACTAAGATACAAAAAATATTTGATATATCCTAATTTTTTACCATGCTTTACAACTCCAATACCTAGCCATATGTCTTGGTCCGGGTGTATCACAATTATGTCTAGCCCTAAAAGCTTTCTTTCTTGATGGAATATCTTTCTGAATCTGCATTGTCTTTTCACCTGCTTTTTTAGCAGATGTCCCACCATGTCCGAAGTTTACCTTTACAACATTTCCCTTTGGATTCTTTACATACACTTTAAACTTCTTAACATCACCTCTTGTTGGTTTATTAAGCTTTACCTTTCTACCTTGATATTCGGCTTCATTAATACCCTCTTTCAGATTTTTTAGAAAGTGAATAAACTCCTTTAAATCATCATAGTTTTCAACATCATATTCTTCGATGCTTTCATCTAATCCTAATTTAAATTCGCTATAAAGTTGTTCAGAGTAATTTTCCATTTTTAAATCCTATAATTAACCTATACTATATAAATATAAAACTTTTAATTTATAACCATTTACTTAAATCTTCAATATCATCACCTATCTTCATCTGCCAAGGATTATCTTCTTCATCATTACCACCATATATCCCACTATAAGTATATGAGGATATACCATCTATTGCTTTTTTGGTTAAATCAATACCTTCTTGTCTTAATCTCAAAGCAGTATCTCTTACCCAAAGTGAAATAGCTAATGACATTGTTAAATCATCATTATAACCCCTCATAGCTTCAGCTCTACCATTCATCCATATAAATGTGAATAATTCATCAATAGTTCTAACTGAACGTATTATGATTGATTTTTCTCTAACATACTCTTCTAACTTAGAAATAATTAAAGGTCTTGTTCTTGAAGTAGTTGAGAATCCTGCAACCATACTTTTATCTTGTGACCTGTATCTATTTGAGTGTTGATGTTCTATATCTACATATTTTAAATCCTTACTCATATAGTAAAGGTTTCCATAATTTCTATCAATTACTTGTTGAATAGTTGCCCAACCAATGTTTGCGTTTTCAATTACCAACAATGCGTTGTTATATTCAGTTGATAGAGATACTAAGAAATTACCAAAATCTTTGGTATCTAACTTACCTCTATATTCAGCTACTTGTTCTGATGCTTCAACATCTATAACATGAGCAGCAGAATAATCCGAAGAATCTCCTCGGGCAACATCCGCTACAACTATATAAGTTTTTGTATAATCAGGAAATTGCCATTTCCATAAGTTTCCATCAAACCCACCTTTTTCAATTGGTTCTTGTACATATGTTTCTTTATAGAATTGAAGTACTTGTGGGTCAATAACAGAATCACCAGAAGAAACAAAGTCACAATCACATTCTTGTGCTGCTCCTTTAGGTCCTAATAATATTCCCTGTTCATCTCTCCAATTTTGGTCTCTTTCTGGATGTACACTCCAATGTAATCTAATATTGTTAAATCCATTTGTACCATCTTCAGAACCTACCCAAGTTTTATGAAAGAAATTACCTACACCATTTGGAGTAGATAAAATAATTGCATTACCACCCGTTGATAATGTAGATTGAGCCGATATCCATATATCTTCAATCTTATCAATAAATGCAGCTTCATCAAATACCAAAAGAGATAGTGCTTCAGAACGACCAGCATCACTAGCAGCTGAAGTTGCTTTAATCTGAGAACCATTTGAGTATCTAAGAGATAATTTGTTATCTTCAACTGTTGTTAGTTTTAACCAAGATGGAAGATAATGATTCATTACTCTTACTTTGGTTACTAAGTTTTTTGCTACTTCTTGTTTTGTTGCTATTACTAAACAATTAAAATCATCATTGAATAACATTTTCCACAAAGAGAATCCTGCAGTTAAAGTTGATATACCAGTTTGTCTTGATTTAAGAATAACATTATATCTATGGTCTTTAAAATCAACCAATGTAGTTTCTTGAAATGGATATAATTGGAAAGGTATTTTACCCCTAACAGGGTGTTGAATCATACAATACTTTCGCATAAAGTAAATAGGGTCAGATGCACACTTTTTGTACTCTACCGCTATAATTTGTTTTAATGATGCTTTTTTAGCCAAACTAAATTTATTTTTTTCCTATCTTCCAATACATACCAGCACTAACAAATGGTGCTAATTGTGAGGTGTTAGAATTATTCTGAATACCTAAACCTAATTGATATAAATTATTCTTTTTACTTTTTAGAATTAACCCTCCACCAACATTACTAATAATATCAGCTTTATTAAATCCACCATTAATACCCCAATAGAATTCATTCTTTGGTAATTCTTTCACAATCGTTGTATTATATACAGTTGGAATCTTAAAGAACCAATCTATTTCTCTAGATTCAATTGAGTTTTGTGAAATGATATCAGTTAAAATACCAAATCCTAAATCTCCACTTGGTTTGTTACCTAATGAATCGGTAATTACCTCTGGAAAATCGTATGTTAAATTTAAAGTATCTTTAACTGTTATCTTTGAAAAGTAATCTTTAATAATTGCAAGTGAATCTACATCTATTGGTATTTCTACTTCTTTAATTACTTCTTTTGTAATGTACTTTGGTACATACTTTGTTACTTTAACTTCCTTTTCTACATATATGGTATCTGTTTTTTGTTCTAACAGTTCGTAATCTTTACCATCTACGTTTATTATTTCTTTTTCTTCTTCTTCACCACCACAACTTCTAAATAATAATACCACACATAGTATCATTATCATTATAGTCTTTAAATCAAATTTCTTTAACCAATTCATAGTTCATAGGTTTTAATTTCATGTAGGCTGTATTTCTTTTTTCTATAACTTCAGTAAGTTCTTTTTTACCATTTTCAATATCAGTTTCAATCTGAGTTCTTAGAGTTTGTACATCTTCATTAGATGCCCACTTCTCAACTGAACCATCATCGTTGATGTATTCGTGAATATTGGAAACTTCGTGTAATGCTTGATTCCACTTTTCCATTGTATCAGTACCATATGCAGCCATATTAGAATATATCTTATATTCTTCATATTCTTTCCACAACCCATCTAATTTAATTTGTTGTTCTTTTTTAGCTAAACAAACTCCACAAAATGTAGTTTTACTTATTAACTTTTTATCTGCTTTTGAATACTTGTTGGTTTCACAATCATCTGCTTTACACTTAGATTGTTCTTCCAAATACTTTCTAACCTTAGAAAGTTCGTTTGATAATTTAGATTGTTTTACCTTACCATATGATTTTTGTTCGTAAACAACACCTTCTTCTTCCCACATATCACCAATATTTCGTTTGGTAGTTTCTTTGATGCCAGATAGTGAAACTTGAGAATCCTTTTGATATTCCCCAGTTTGAATCATATTTACCAACTTTCTACGAGTTGGATGCATATACTTTTTATTGAATTTTTTCTCAGCCATATTTTGTAACTTATATATTCATATATATAAGTATTGGATTTTTTACTATTCGTAAAATAAACCGAGTATCTGATTGAGTGGTGCGAATGTTCCAGTTAGTTTAAAAGTCTTACCACCATATACAAATACGATACCCTCATTAGGAACTATCTTATCAGTACCACCAATTGCTTTTAATCGTTGTAGTTCCATTTTAAGTTTAGCTATCTTCTTTACATCTCCACTCTTTTTAACATCTTTGATAGTTTTATCTAACTGCTTTTTCATATCCCTAACTGCTTTTTTAGGGTTAGCAGCAAGTACCGAACTCATAAATGAAAGTATATCTGCTCCGATACCTAAGAAGATATCTTCGAATGGTCTAATATTATCTTTAGCCATTTTAGCGTGGTCATTTTTATCAATTCCCTTTGCCCACTCCATTGTTTTTACATCAGATAGATTTTTCTTATCCAATCTAAATGATTTATCGTAGAACGCCCATCTCTTAACTAATCCCATTAGGGTTTTATTATCTAACTTAGATGGTGATTTCTTATTTACAAAATCCATCCAAAATGCTTGATGATAATCAGCGATTCCATCATTATCTTTTAATTTGAATTTAGATTGTAATTTTGATATTTTAGAATTGTAAGAACCTTTTAGTTTTCTTAAATCTTTTGATTTAGGTAATTGATTAATTGGAGGACCAGAAATAGTATATGCAGATTGTACATCTTGATTTACTTGTTTAATCATTCCCGCAAGTGTTCTTGCAGCTTCTTGATTTTCTCCAATGGCAATACCATCAACGTTAAATTCCATAGTCCCATGAAATACGAGTAGTGCTTGTCCATAAGGTATTACATTTACTGATGTTGGGTATATAACTTCTAAATTCATAAAACAAGCCCCTCCTTTGAAAATCTTATCTTTTTGTTTCTCACTCAATTTAGATATTGCTTTCGTTAAATCTTTCATTGCGAAGTTATACGCTTTTTCCAATTCTCCTCTACCAGCAAACTTCATAGCTACACCATTAATATCCAAAGCGTTTTCACCTTTGTTTTTTAAGTGTCCTTTGTTACGAGCAGCAACTAATCTACCATCTCTCCAACTTACAGCCAATGCTTGACCATCTGTCTTTTCTCTAGCTAAATCTAAGTTTCCTTCTAATGCTTTATTTACGATATCTTTAAGTTGTCCAAAAGTTAAATTGATTTCTGTATCAAATGGATGATTCATATGTCCATATGCTCCACCTTCTA
>Ga0209634_1000799_pt1 | contig 23874 bp, 26 predicted proteins | sample LinPmetageLP40_FD_184043 | JGI IMG/M metagenome (GOLD analysis project Ga0209634, IMG submission 184043) | Marine viral communities from the Pacific Ocean - LP-40 (SPAdes) (version 2) | ecosystem: Environmental > Aquatic > Marine > Oceanic | place: Pacific Ocean | collected 2010-08-26 | reverse complement strand
TTATGGGAAAAATGGTAATAAATCATTAAAATTACAATCTGGTGGCGTATTTGATTGTGAAGGACTTACACAGGATGCTCTCAAAAAAAGAATACAGACCATCAAAGACATCAACGCATTGCCCGATCTGGATGACATAGGCAAAGGAAATATAAAAGATATACTCTCCACTGACATAAATAAAAAATTAGATAAATGTAATGAGAGAGAGAGGGACAGCGGAGTGTGTGAAAGCACTGATAAAACAAATGATGGCGAGGAAATTAAGACGGCGCTTAGTAAACTAGATGAAGATATTAACTTAAATAATTTATGCATCCCAGATCAAGCAAAGGCGGAAGAAGCAGAAGCAAATAGGAAGCGTGCGGAAGCAGCAGCAGCAGCAAAAGCAGCAGAAGAAAAGAAAAGAAAAGAAGAAGAAAGAAAAAAGGCAGAGGAAGCAGATGGCAAAAGAAAAGAAGAACTCGAACAACTAAAAGCAGCTATTAAAACCAAATTTGATGAATCTCAAGAAGCCTTTCGAAAAGCACTGAATAAGCCTTTATCTAGTGAAGGCGGCAGTAAGATCTGGGGTGTTAAAACAGAAACTAAAGCTGTAGAAGATTCAGGAGATAATGAGAGCATAGATAATTGGACGGCATTGGTCAAAAAAGCTGATGGAATCGCAAGTGACGGACAGACGGTCTACGATAATATTATTACATTCTTCGAAAAGCCTATAATTAAGGCAGTACGTGATGGTGAAGAAGACGCGAAAAAGTTCATGACAGAGGCTCAAACTGAGTTAAAAGGCTACACAGACACAATAGACGGAATAATAAAAGAGACAACTGACCTTGAAACGAAAAAAGAAGACATCATTAGCGTGGCGAAAAGTAGAACTACAGATCCATTAAAAGATAATAGTAAAGATTTTTTTAAATATATATATAATACATACTCCAAATTACCCAAGGAGGAGGGCAAGGATGTACCTGAAGACACATATATGAATGGGGCAGATGGATTTAGGGCAGTGTTAAATCATTTAAAAGGGGGGGAAGATGATAATAATATATTTTTGCAGATGTGTGAAAAAATGCCAAGCACTAAGACTGAAAAAGAGGAGGACTATTTTACTAGTCTGATCGGGGATGAAGGAGGAAATCCATTTGCAATAAATCTATTACCCGACCAGAAAGCGCTATTGGGAAAGGAGGGGCTTATTTCTGGAAACAATCCCGACGTTCACAAGCACCATGCTGCTGCTGAAGCCTTCAGAAATGCACGTGCTACTTTTATTAGTATGAAACTTGGTTCGGCAAGCGTAGTTATTGTTGTTAATAGTAAATACACATCGGACTACTTCTTCAATAAAGATAAGCATATGGATAAATGGGACGGGGACGGTACGGCGGAAAATCCAGGCAAAAAATATAAGAAAAATACAGAGGAATTGTTTTTATTAACAGGTCCTCAAAATAAAGAAAATTTCGGTAAACGTGTACCACATAATTATTGTTATATACCATTAAAAGCCATGTGTGGGGTACCTTCACCCGAAAATGGAATAAAACAGGCCTTGGAGGCTGAAGCAAAAGGGACGAAGGCTAACAATATTGAAATAGCAAATGTTTTAAATAGAGATGTTGGAAAAATAGGGAAAGATACTAACGGAGAATATAAACTAGAAGTTTTGGATGGTCATCCTGCCCTAATTGAAAAACACCCGGGCTTGGGCGTGAAGCCAGATGACCCTTTTGTTCTCGCTCATCCAAAAGAGCCCCACGTTATATTTAGTGGTCCATATAATCAAATATATTCTGATACAACTAATTTTGGGTTACGCAATGACGGTGTGGAAAAAACCCCTAAGTTAAATCTCGACCGACCAGTAAATATGAGAGTATCTATAGCTGATGTTGTAGAACATTCATTTGAAGACGCTATAGAAAAACTTAAAATGAAAAAAAGTGTTATTACATTTGGATTTGGTTTTTCTGGTTCTGGAAAAACATATCAATTAATTACAGGTCTGCCAAAGAAGAAGGAGGAAGAAGCAGACAAATCTATTTTACAACGTGTTGTTCGTTATTTAACTGATGACGACCAAGAAGGAAAAAATATTAAAAATATTTCATTTTCTATGTGCGAATTATATCCTTATGAAGAAAAAACTTTTGCTGAACCAGAAGACAATAATGATATAAGAAAAGGGAGAGTGGAGGGTAAAAAATATTTTGAAAATGATTTACCCGTCCATGATAAAGGCGGCGGCACCTTTGAGAATATTATTAATGTGGGCTCGGGGAAGGGAGACAAAATCACATTGGTAAAATTTTTTTCTGATGAATCCGAGGATCCAAACACTTTTAATGCAATTGATGCCCGTGTTAAACTCCATAGATATAATACAATGAGAATTTCACCAACACCAAATAATGCGGAATCTTCTAGAAGTCATTTATTTTATGAATTTGAATTTACATGGAAAGAGGATGGTGCGAAAAATAAATTTTGTGTTGTTGATATGGCTGGGACTGAAAATACCATTGAAATTAAAAAACAATTTTATAATTTAGATGATACAATAAGTATGAAGCCAAAAAGACCAGATATCATTATTGACCCTTACGCTAAAGATAATGGAACTGGGCGACTGACGCTGTCCCCCAAACTCCTTCAACCAACATCCCGGTTGGACCCGCAACCCCTCACCTGGACCGACTATTTAGCTACAATTTTTTGTAAGAACAATTTGGAACATGCCGATACCAAAAAGGTGACCGATAATTTATTTAAAAAAATACCACAGTGGCCCAGGGATCCTACCAAAAACCTTCAACCAATTCCATTTGTTTCTTTATTAGGTTTTGGAGCATATAATGAATTTGAACCCTTTATGACCAATTATAAGTTATCGACGGATGCCAAACCTGCTGCGAAGAAAAAAATTGGAGCATATGTTGGTGCAAAACTATTTTTAGATTTTAATATGTTATTAAATGGGTTTGAAACACTCGAAGACTGGGCCAACGATCCACAGTTAGACACGGTCGGGCAGGCGAAAGGCTCGAGCACCGTCAAGTTTCTTTCACTAAATAGTGATGATGGAAAAGAAGAGATTAAGAAAAAAATTGATAAATTTTTAAACAATATGGGTTTGGGGCCCGAATACATTGAAGCATCGACGGATGAGACGATAAAAAAAGGTGCTAAACTTTTAGAAGAAGACGCTGGAGCCTCAAGTTATTATACTTCGTTGAAAGAAAAAAAAAAAGGGGAAATGGATTTTACGGAAGCAGCAAAGAAAATGCAGGAAACGTGCTGGGAAACATATAAAAAATTTATTGGCCCCCCTCCGCCGTCGGCAGTCGGACCGGAACCAGAATTAAATGAAGTTCAAACTATATATGCTTTATTTAATCAGTTCAATGGATATAAGGATGGACGGGATGGGGATCAATCAAGCGACTCTTTCATGCAATTCATTAAGGATGACTTCGGCGAAGTGGGGAGCAACCCCTCGGCCAACCAGGTTAAAGTTAAAGATACAGATATACGATGTAAAAGTTGTGTATATGTATTCTATAGATACATAAATAAACAAATGGAGGATGTGTTCCCAACACTAAACACCATCACAAAATTCAAAGATGCAAATGGGGAAGAACTCGTAAAACGGCTATTTAATATGCAGTTTTTAATAAGATATACAAATTTTATAGTTAATCAGGGACGTGGAATTGTTACCTCTTTAGAACATATTAAATATTATTTCTTGTATAAATCACCTGGACAAGACCGTCTGAAACAATATAATGAGATGGGAAATAGTGGGAAGGAAGATGTGTATAAAACCGGATATAATAAGGGTCCAGGGACAAGCACTTCGAAAATGTCTAAATTAATTGATAATTCTGTAACATATAAGATTGAAAGTAGTGGTATGATTGAAACACGTGAAATGGGATTTATGAAACGTATTGGTTTAATTCAAAAAATGAATGAAATTGTTGGGGCAACCAAGGGAAAAATGCCCATGACTAAAGCAGAGGATCATTTGAGTAAGATAGATAAGGATGGTGGGGATATTGTTGATATTGGTGAGACGACAGATTGTTTGTTTATTATGCTTGCATGTATTTTACGATATGAAGGTAACATTTGTGAACAATCAAATAAATATTGTAATGCTACATTTAATACATTAAAATTATGTGAGGCTTTATCTTCTACAGAAAGATACCCGGTGAATCCATCTGATAATCTTATATTGGAAAAAACATTAGGAGAGCAGCTACATGGTGATAGCCTTGAAGTGGATGCAACACAAAAATCACCAGATAAGTGTAAATTAATAGATGGATATAATACTATTGGCTCATTAGTTACTAAGTTCGAGGGTGGAGGTAAAAGACGAAAAAGAACTATTCGAAGCAGAAAAAAGGGATTTTCTAATTTAAGAAAAAAAAAAAATTCTAAAAAAAAATAAATATTAAAACTAATTTGAATAAATAATATATGAATTCAATTGAAGAAAAATATGTATACAATACTTATTGTAAAATAGCAGAACATTTTAATAAAACACGACATTATGTATGGCCAAATATTAAAAAATATATTGATAATATTGAAAAAGGTAGTTTTATTGCTGATATAGGATGTGGTAATGGTAAAAATATGTATAGAAATGATTGCTATACTGTTGGGGTAGATTTTTGTGATAAATTTGTCGAAATATGTAAACAAAAACAACAAAATGTAATTGTTGGTAATTGTTTAGATATTCCACTAGAATCAAATTATTTTGATTATACTTTATGTATTGCTGTATTACATCATTTATCTAATTATAAACGTAGAATGAAATGTATTGACGAATTAATTCGTATTACTAAAAAGAATGGTAAAATATTAATACAAGTATGGGATTACGAAGGAAATACTCATCGTTCAAAAACAAAAAATGCCATGATTAAATGGAATTTACAGAAAAATAAAAAAAATATACATATTGATAGATTTTATCATTTGTTTTCTAAAAATGAATTAATTGAAATGCATGAATCTAAAAATGTTAAAATATTAGATTATTATAATTCACATAATAATTGGGTAATTGAATTACAGAAGATTGATTAATCATTTTTCAAGATTTGTTCCAAAATATGTGGTTCAATTTCAAACCAAGGATTACTAACATATTTTGATTGCTTGATTTTATTATCTTTATTTTCTACAATATCATTTAGCATAAATGATAGTTTTACATTATTTAAATAATTCGTAATATTATTATCTTTATAAATAGAATTATAATTCTTATCTGTTGGCAACAGAAGGCTATCATTTTTAATATGTTCACAAATTTTTCCATGAAATTGCATAATAGTAATAATGCTATGTTTTTGTTTTAATCCATCAATATGGCTAATATCACTACTATTAAAATAATCCAAAATATGTTGTTTATTTTCATGATTAGACATTGTATTGTTAATCGCGACAATATAGAATTCAACAAATGAATCCGTTGATGTAATCATGCTAAAATAGTTATCTTTTAGCATCTGAAATATTTGAACATTGTCACTATTACTTTCTACAAAAGGAGCTGCCGAAATTGTAAAATGTGAATTTGCTGGACCTCCACCATGTCTATCACATACAGATTCATTGTTAACGATATAGTACTGATATGACATCATGATTACCTATTATTTTTTTAATAATAATAATTCAATTTTATTTTGTTTTAACTCTAAATTAGATAATTGTATTATAGTTTTATTTATAAAAAATAATATTAGGAATACAAACAAAATATTAAGTAATTTATTTAAACTTATAGGAGAGTAACTAGATATATTATATTCTGATTCATTTTCATATAAATACAGCATGACTAAACTTTGTAATGGTGCTTTTATTAACCCTTTTCCAATAATAGTAGGCGTTAAAAATTCATAAATGCTTAAATCATAATAACCACATATTAATCCACACATATCAAATGTTATATTCGGCCATGATGCTAGCATTAAAATAATAAAAAATACAACTTTATTATTATTAAAATCTATTTTATTAATGATTACATTATATAATCTAGTATGAAATCTATTATATAATGATTTTAACCATTTATTTTCAATAAATACACACTTAGTTTTATCACAATTTTTTGATACTAAATATGGTGGTAATTCACCTAATCCACTACCAATACCCCATAATACAATTTGTGGTGAACATGTCACTAATGTTTGCACGTAACTTTTATATTCTAATTCTATATACGTATTTATAATGTATGGAAATAGAAAAAATAGTCCCGTGTGAAATCCAAATCCAAATCCAATAGTAGATAATATTCCTAATCCTACCCAATAAAGATAACCTAATATTATTGAATTCATATAATACATTTCATAACTTATCAAACTAAACAATACATAAGTAGTAAAAATAGTAGTATAAAGTTTGATATCATTATAAATATAAGTATTAAATTGTCTATTAATATAGCTTAAAGACAACTGGATTTGAACAATTTTATTATCCATTAAAAGATTGTTAGATAATAAATACTTATTTTTTACATAATTTATTGTATGGATCTATGAACCGTATACATAAATTAGGACTTTCTTTTCCAAATACTTCTTTATTAGTTTGTAAGCAATCTTTAATTAATTTACTATATAATTCACAATAATATGTAGTTTGTTCATCACTCATTAATACTTATTTCTTTTAATATTTTTAAAATTCATTTTTAAATATATTAAAGATTTTAAACATAAAGTATATAATGATATATTTACTTTTACTATTATTTGTATCTTATGTTAATAGTACTGATATAGTATTTCTAATAGATTCATCAACATCACTTTTTAACGACTACAATAATTGCAGCCATCAAGGTTTAATTCGTAATTTTACGAGCGAATTCGTAAATGAACTAAAAGATTGTGATATTAATTATTCATCTTTTCAATATAATATTAGAGGCTATAAAGATTATTCATTTTCAAATAATAATAGTTATGTATACAATAAAATGAAAAACTACAATTTTAAATATGGAGCACCAACAGTAATAAGTTATGGATTAGATAAAATTAATACACTTTATAATGTAGAAAATAGTAGTAATCCTATTTTTTTAATATTATTAACAGAAGGAGATACATTAAATAACGAAGATTTTCACAATTCTTTAGAACAATATCCATTTAATTCTAATACACTAAATAATGTATTAATTAAAATAGGAACACAGACACCAGATAACAGTTTTGTATTAGATGAATATTTAAATTACACCACATTATCTTGTAAAAATAATCCACTATATTCAATTATTAACAATCATAATTTTTGTGGTATAGCTACTACAGCTACCACAGCGACTACAGCTACCACAGCTACCACAGCGACTACAGCTACCACAGCGACTACAGCTACCACAGCGACCACAGCGACTACAGCTACCACAGCGACTACAGCTACCACAAATACTATATCTACTACTTCTAATTATACTAATATAATTCCAACCAAATCAAATAAATTAGATTTAGTATATAGACTATTAATTATTATTATATCATCATTGGTAGTTATATTTCCAATATCAGCATTACTATATATTTGTGCGAATAATACTAAACATAGAATTCCAGAGGAAAATAATGATGAATCAATTAATGATTTTTATTATTATAATCAACAACCTAGAATAATTAAAAATAGCATATACGAAAATTATGAAAATAATGACATAATTGCAGATGATGTTGGATATGTAGAAGTAAATGATAATTTAGACAGATGTAATTATTTTCTAAATAATCAAAAAATGACAACAGACTTTTAAATAAGTTATTAATATATGTCTAACTTTGTTTCATTTATTGGAGGAACTATTTTTGGTGCATATATTGCTCAAAATTATGATGTAGCAAATGTAAAAGAATCTTATATTAAATTTATGGATTACTTAAAAGATTTAGAAAAAAAAAAATAGTTATTCATTAATTAGTTCTAATAATTTCATTTTAACTAAATCATCTTTCGGAATATATTTAAAAAAATGTTTATTTTTTTGTATATTATTTATATATTGCCCATTACGAATAATAAATCTATCGTTAATATTAATTACATATACCATTTTTGTTAATTTAAGGTCATAAAACATAGATGTATTAAAATATCTTAATTTATCACCTATTTTTATATCATCATTATCTTCTATATATTCATAATTTTCAAGTATATTCAATGAATCTTCTAAATTTTGTTTATTAATTTCATAATTCATAAATTTACTAAAAATAGATTCTACTACATTTTCTCTTATATCTTTTACTATATTCAATGGTTTAAATTCATTAGGTTTAATAGAATTTAAAATATCATTAATTTCTTCTTCATACATATATTTAAAGTATAAATTATTATATATTTTTATACTCTAATAAATATGAACGATGAATCAATGGAAATAATTAAAGAAATATTTTCTATAATTAATTATACTATAGATACTAAAGAAGATTTATTTAAATTATTAATTTGTCAGAAATATTTAAGAAGTGATGAATTTAAATACAAATTAAATGAATTAATACCTAAATTAAAAGAAAATTATAAATCATGCAAATTAACATGTCTGCACAAGAACTCATTAGATAAACAAAAATTTCCATCAATTAACATGATACGACAAATTTTAAAATGTAATAATCTATTTTTAAAACCACATGTGATTTGTAAAGGTTATTATAAAAATACTAATAAAAAAATATTCGAAAGATATTATGTTATTCGTGAGGAAGTGTAAGATTTGGAATACTATTTGATAATTTATCAACATGATTAATTATACTATCCTGTTCTTTTATCATTTTTTTCAATTGATTATTAGATAATATAGGAGTTGATAAATATTTGAAATATTCCATTTTTTTCTTTAATTCTAAAAATTCAATTAATATTTTTTTATATGAATTAAATACAATATTCAAATTATCAGTTTTCTTTAATTGTGTTAATAATGTTACTAAATTTGATTCGGTTTCTTTAAATTTAGTATTATTTATTTTTATTCTTTTTAAATACTCGCATTTAAGTTGTTTATGAGAATTTAATAAGATTTTTTTTGCATCCTTAGTATCCTTGTATAAATTATCAATATGTTTAATTTTTTTATGAGATTCTATTAATTTATTTTTAGCATTTTTGGTATCTTCATATAATTTATTTATTTTTTTAGCATATTTTGTTTTTTTTTTTAGTTTATTATGTGTATTTAATAAAATATCTTTAGCTTCTTTGACTTCTTTATACAATTTTTTAAATTCATCCCCTTTTTTTGTTCCTTTATATAAATTATTTATATCCATTATTATAATAACATATTATTTGTGCGTATATCATTAATAATATATTTCTGTATTATCTATAAAAATGGAGGATGGAAATTTAGCAATATTGGTTGATGCAAAAACGGAATATACAAAACAATTAGTTAATATAATTAGTCCTAATATATATTTAGGAATTAAAAAAATATATAATAGTTCTAGAGAAATCTGTGAAAATAATAATGATGATGATATATTATGCCAATTTCAAATTGATTTAAGCGAAATACCAAAATGGAATCAAGAAATAATTAATAAAGAGTCTGATATTTTAATAAAAACATCTGATTGTGATTGGTTAGAAGATTTATTAACTGCCGTATTTGTAAGTCACACGCGAATATTAACTTCAATTAATTTCAATAAAAATAAAAATAAAATAAATTTAAAAATACCAAAAGTAGACCATTTTATTCATTTATGTTATATTGAAGTTGCAAGACACTTTTGGAAAAATCCATATTTGTTTGATGATACTATTTCAAAATTTGAATATCAACGTAATAGACGCGATTCTGAAAAAATTATAGATAATACTATTAATGAAACTATTAGAAAACAATTACCAGTAAAACATATTCTAAAAGAATATTTAGGAAATGATTATAAAGATACTAAATTAGAAGATGAAACTATTTCCGAAAATAATGAAAATGATAATTTAAGAAAAATGGTAAAAGCCGAAATAGAAAATTGTTCAAAAGAAAAATTAGAAAAGTTAAATATTCAACAAGAAATAAATATGGATATAATGGAAGAAGATAATTTATTAGAATTACATAATGATAAACCGAATGAAACATCTAAGACAGAAAAAGACACTTCTAAGACAGAAGAATCACCTTCTAAGACAGAAGAATCACCTTCTAAGACAGAAGAATCACCTTCTAAGACAGAAGAACTTAGTTCTAAGACAGAAGAATCACCTTCTAAGACAGAAGAACTTAGTTCTAAGAAAGAAGAACTTAGTTCTAAGAAAGAAGAACTCAGTTCTAAGAACGAAGAAGATGAATTTGTTAATACTTTAACAGAAGTTAAATTAGATAATCCTAAATTATTTGATAATAATACATTAAAGGAAGTACAATTAGATAGTGAAACTGATTTAGAAAATAAACCAAATATTAATTTTAATAATAAATCAGAAATAAATTTAGATAACACAAATAATATTAAAAATGAATTATCTGATGATGAAAAAGAAATAAATACGATTATAGATAATGAAGTTGATAATTTAAAAATCGAGTCATTAAATTTAAATTTTGGTGACGATTTAAATAAACTCGAAGAAATATATATTGACGAACCAAAAGAAAATATTAGTAATAATAGCAATAAAATTAAGACTGTATTTATAGATACTAAAAATGAATCAAGTGAAACTGATAACGAAAATGTATCAAAAAATGACTATAGTTTTTTTGAGTAAGTATGAAACACAAAAAAAAATTATAAAAAATTTATATAATGATTCAGAAATATATAAATACTGTATTAGAAAATAATATATTATTATCATTGGCAATTGGTATAATTAGTAGTTTTATAATATATATCGATAATAGAAGAACTAAAAATATTCAAGGGATGAGTGTTTATTTTAAAAATATAGTTATAATTTCATTAATTGTATATTTAGTTTTTTATATGAAAAATAAAAAAATACCAATTAAAGAAAGTAGTATTAAAATTGGAGAACCTGATTTTTAATATATTAAATAATTATATGATAAATAAAGACGTTGTTTATATTGTGTCTCTAATTTTAATAATTATAAATTGTATTATTTATGATAAAGAATTGCCGAATTATACAAAAACAATATATTTTCATATATTATTTTTAATATGTACTTTAGCGATATTGCATGAAAATATATATTTAGGATTTTTCTTAGGTGTAACATATTTAAATATAAATTAATAATTATATATTTGAGAGTCTTTGCTTTCTTCTTTTTCTATAATAAATTCTTTAAATATTAATTTATTTATTTGATTCTTTGGAACTGCTGATTTAACGTTCTTGGCAATTATTCTATATAAATTAAAATCATCTTCTAAATCCATTAAAAAATTACCATATTTATCCATACACCATAATTTTAATAATTTATAAATATCACTATCTTCTTCAAAATGTTCTATTATAGTTGTTGAAAGTCTCGATAAATCAAAACTTTTATTTGGTTTTATTTTACATTTATTAAGATTATTTAAATATGGATAATTATATTGTCCCTCGGCTTCACCATCTTTTTTAAATACATCACTAAAAAATAATCGTTTTTTATAACTAAATGTAGCTCTACCAAAATCTATAATTTTAGATATTTTACCAAATGTTGGTATTTTAAATAATGTTCCCTTAAAATTATAATATAAATATTCTAAATCAGTTTCTTGAAACATTATATTACTAGAATGTAAATCATTATGAACAAAATCATATTGTTTTTGTGCTACAGCTAATCCAAAACATACCTGAAATAATATAGATTTCCATTCTTTTTCAGAAATATCATTATTTGTATTATCTATATAATTATCTAATGTACAATTTAACATTTCTATACAATTTATTTGTACTGGAAATTCATTAAAACAACAATAATTTAATTCATAAATATCACTATTAGTTAAAGATAAATTTGACGAATTCAATGATATAGAATCATAATTTAATGATTTTGGTGAATTATTAAATAGTTTATGATAGTCATCATCACTATTTAAATACTCTCTATCCTCTCTACTATTATAACTATAGTCACTATGTTCGCCATCTGATTTATTAGAGATATTGCTATGTTCACCATCTGATTCATTCGAGATGTTGCTATGTTCACCATCTGATTTATTAGAGATGTTGCTATGTTCGCCATCTGATTCATTCAAGATGTTGCTATGTTCACCATCTGATTCATTCGAGATATTGCTATGTTCACCATCTGATTCATTAGAGATGTTACTATGTTCGACATCGTGTTCGACATATGATTCATTAGAGATGTTACTATGTTCGACATCGTGTTCGGCATCTCCAGTATCTTCTTCGGCTTCTTGTGTGGCTTCTTTTTCGCCATTTATAGAATCATTGTCAGCTTTTATGCTTTCATTATCTAATACACTATAAATATGATTATTATCATTTTCATTTTCAGGTTCTAATGCATTATTAATATCTTGACAATCATTTTCAATATCTATAATATTATTTATTTTTTCATCATTTTCAATATCCATATTATGAATTTTAAAATGTGTATTTACATTTCTTTTATACCATGATGTTTTTTTTATAGAATGATATTCTTCAGAAATATCATACATAAATTCATTTGCTACACCATTAAAAGTACCATAAAATAATGGAAATGTCGGACATTTATTAGTTTCTGTTAATATACTACCTAAATAAGAAAAAAATGAATCTATATATGCACTATTATTATAATTATTTATTTTTTTATTAGTTAAATTATTATGTATATTTGGTAAATATTGATTATGATTTAAATTATATTCATTCATCATAGCTTGTGAAACATTTAAAATTGGTAAAATTTTAGTGAATATTTTTTGTTGAATTTTTTCATTACTATGTTGATTTAAAATATCAGCTTCAAAAAAGTTTTTTATATAACTATCATCTTTTTTAAAATTAATTGGTTCTAATAATTTTGTTACTAAATATTTAGAATTTAATGTAAAACTAGTATTTGAATCATTATAAAATTCAAAAAACAATGATAAGATTGGAAAATAGGATTGAATATGTTTTATTTTTAATTGAGTATACATATCTTTTTCTAAATTTTCTAAAATATCATTATTAATTTTAATACACTTCGATTTTACCATAGTTATAAAATTATTTATTAATAAAATCTTTAAATAAAAATAGTTAATTTGCGTATATTTATTTTTTTTAAAAAAAATAGGATTATTAATGAATTTAGCATTAAAAAAGTTTAATTTGAATAATATTTCATCAGATAAAGTATGTGTGTTTATTGGAAAACGAGAAACAGGTAAAAGTTTCTTAGTTAAAGATTTATTATATTATCATAAAAATATTCCAATTGGAACAGTTATATCTGGAACTGAAGCAGCAAATTCATTTTATGGTAAAATTGTTCCAAATTTATTTATTCATGATGCATATACTCCCGAAATTATAAATAATTCTTTAAAACGTCAAAAAATGGTAATTAAAAAAATAAAAAAAGAAGAAATGAATTATGGTAAAAGTAATATTGATCCTGATGCTTTTTTGATATTAGATGATTGTTTATATGATCAGAGTTGGATTAGAGATCCAAATATTAGAAGTTTATTTATGAATGGTCGACATTATAAAATTTTATTTATTATTACAATGCAATACGCTTTAGGAATTCCACCTAGTTTAAGAACAAATATAGATTATGTATTTATATTAAGAGAAAATTATGTATCTAATAGAAAAAGATTGTATGAACATTATGCTGGAATGTTTCCAACATTCGAAATATTTTGTCAAGTAATGGATCAATGTACTGAAGATTATAATTGTTTAGTTATTAATAATAATGCTAAAAGTAATAAATTAGAAGACCAAGTATTTTGGTATAAAGCTGATGATCATCCAGCATTTAAAATTGGAGCTCAAGAATTTTGGCAACATCATAATTCAAACTTTAATGATAATTATGAATCTGATGAAGATGGTGATTTTATATCTCCAAGAAAAAGAGGACCAACAATTAATGTTAAAAAAAATTATTAATATACGTTATTATTATACACAAATATGCTAAATTTATTAATTAATATTATTTATCCATCATTATTAACAGCGATTAGTTGGGGTATAACACCATTTTTTGATAAAAAATCATTGATATTACTAAACAATGATTACAATTTAGCATTAATTATAAAGTTTATATTAGGGGGTGTAATATCAAGCATCTTTTTATTATTTTTATATTTTAATCAAAAACAAAAATTACAACTTAAATTTGACAATTTATATAAAGCTTTTAATATGTCATTTTTAAGTGCTCTATTTTTAATAATTGGATATTATTATTTTTTTAAAGCATTAAGTTATCGTAATTATACATCACTAGTTGTTTTAATATCATATATAATTCCAATAATAATAACTGCAATTCTATCTTACTTTATACTAAATGAAAAAATGAATTTAGGAATGATTCTAGGAATATTTATATGTATTGTTGGAATATATATATTTATTTACTATAATAAATAAGTTTCTAAACTAAATTAGTATTATTCCTTGGGTCATTTGCATTAAACATATAACTAAATTGCTCTTCTAAATTATTTGTTTCTAATTGATCATATACTGTTCTCGGAATAAATCTATATTCTGTTTCTGTTTTTAATTCTTTCGATTTAAAATATAATTCTAAATATCCTGATACTAATAATATAATACCTATTAATAATATAAATAAAATTACTATTTTCATATAATAATTTTATATAATAAAATTATACAAATTATATAAAATTATATTAAAATTCAGTAAAATATCTCTGTATTGACCAATCTTTTTTTCCATTATTTTCATTCTTTATTTTTGTTTTTTCCAATATTTTTGTAATATTTTCACTTGAATATTCTTTATCTACAACTTTACCACCAAACATATATCGATAGTTATTTTCTAAATTATTTGATTTAAAATAATCATTAATGCTTACAGGTAATAAAATATATTTTATATTTTTAATAGTATTATCAGTATAGTATTTATTATAATAATATTTATATGTTAAATACGTAATTAATATAAAAAAAAGTAAAATAAATATAGATTTCATATAAATTAAATAGTTTTTATTTTTGAATTATCTAATTCATTATCTTCAGTAGCTTCGGTAGCCTCAGTGGAATCTTCAGCGGTAGCCTCGGTAGCCTCAGCGGTAGCCTCAGCGGTAGCCTCAGCGGAATCTTCAGCGGTAGCCTCGGTAGCATCGGTAGCCTCGGAATCTTCAGCGGTAGCCTCGGAATCTTCAGCGGTACCCTCAGTAGCCTCAGCGGTAGCTTTAGTAGCCTCAGTGGTAGCTGGAGCACTTGAAAATTTACTGCTCATCCACGGGTCTTCACCAGTTAATGATTCTTGTAATTTTTGTTCATCAGCTCTTTCTTGTTCTAATTTTTCTTTCATAGCATCTTTTACTTTTTCTCGTTTTTGTTCTTCATAAAATAAATCTCTATTAATTTCATTCTTTTTATATTCTTTCATCAAAGTATTTAACTCTGTTTCTAAATATTCCTCATCTTGGACTTGGTCAGCATTTGGGTCCCATGGAAGCCAGTATCCAACTTGTCCAACAAAGACATGAAAAGATCTATCATGTCTTTGTAATTCCTTAGCACGACGCTCAGCTTCACCATAACTATCATAACACCCTCTAACCTTTACACCTCTAATACTTGTTTTTTTATTAGATATTCTTTCAAATGCATCGTTTAATTCATCGTTGAATTTATATTTAAAATCATCGAATTTACCTTTAAATTGGTCATATGTAAATTTAAGTTCTAATTTAAGCTTTTCCTTTAAATCTCTTTGAACAGTACTTTTTACTTCATCAGAACATTTTTTAACAATATCATCAATTGTTTTTTCCCATTCTCCACATCGTTGATTCATAAATTTATTAAATAAAAATAATTCCTTTTGTTTTATTAATTCGTCAGGTGAAATAAATGAAATACACGTATAATTTTGTCCAGGAATTGGTTTATCAACTTCTAAATAATCTTCTTCAGCCATTTTATATAGAAATTAAATATAAAAAACTTTAAATAGATAAAAAATATATTATATTATTAATGGCTAATATTCGGGAAATATTAAGACGTTTAATAAAATATTTGATAATGGTTTTAGTTGTTGGTTTTTCTTGTTTTACATTAATTAAAACTAAATTAACTAATTATGAAATAATATTAATATCATTAACAGCTGGTATGGTATATAATATATTGGATTTATTATCACCATCAATTAATTTAAAAATAGATAAAACATGTGGTATATAATAAAATTGATTATTATGTTTTTTTATAATTATTATTACAATGACATTCACATATAAATGGACTGTTCCATCAAAACAATATCCTTCTTATAATATTAAACCATTATCAGTTATAAAGTCATATAAATATGTGTATACATTAATTATTATTATTTTAATTATATTTTTAGTAAAGTATAATTTATTTTAATTTAAGAATTTTGATAATACTATATGTATGTCTACCAAAGTTGTGCTAAATAATATTTTAAATAGTTTAACAAAAATAAATATTGATGATTCAGATCATTTATCATTATGTATAAAATTTTATGGATTTTTATTTTTACAAGAATCTAAATTTGGTATTGTAAATTATAATAGTAAATTTAAATTAAAAGAAAAAAAAAATAAAACATTTAAAAAATTAGGATATGGGATATTTGAATTAAATTATAAAAAAATAACATTTTATATTGAAATTAATAAATTAGGTGATCCAGTAGGTGTTGAACATGATACAAAGATGCATAATGAATTATTTATATATATAGATAAATCCGATTTTTCTATTTTAGATGATTTTTTTGATGAAGCCTCAAAATATTATATAGATAATATTTTAGACAAAAAAAAAGAAACATCTAAAACAACTATTTATATTTGGGATGATTATTGGGAAACAATGGAAAAAAGAATAGGACGTAAATTATCAAATATATATTTGGGTGGTTTAGAAATAGACATTTATGAAAAAATTAAACATTTTTTATGTGAAGATACTAAAAAAATGTATGTTGATTTAGGAATTCCATATAAATATAATATTTTATTTCATGGATTACCTGGTACTGGGAAAAGTTCATTAATTTTTAGTTTAGCTAGTGAATTAAATATGGATGTTGCACTATTACATTTCGTAAATGATATGACTGATGTAGATTTTATGAGAGCATTAAGAAGAATTCCAGATAATACTATATTAGTATTAGAAGATATTGATGTTTTATTTGAAGCTCGTAAAAAATCAGACGAAAATAAAACATCAATATCTTTTAGTGGTATTTTAAATTGTCTTGATGGAATATCACATATTGAAAATCAATTGATTTTTATGACAACTAATTGTAAAATGGTTTTAGATAAAGCATTAACGCGTCCAGGAAGAATAGATATGGATATAGAATTTAAATATACTACAAAAAAACAAATTAAAACTATGTTTGAAAAGTTTTTACCAAAACAATCCCATAAATTTAATGATTTTTATAAAGAAATAAAACATCTAAAAATCACAACTGCTATATTACAACAATATTTTTTCAGTAATATACTAAAAGATAATATATTAGAAACTATAGATGAATTAAAAGAGATTTGTAATAAAAATATTTATGAATATAAAAAAGAAACATTATATACATAATTAATTTATTTATATATTGTAATGAAATCGAAAAAAAAAAATAATAATCTATCTATTTCTAAAAAAATAAAAAAAAATAAAAATTTGTTTCCCTTTAAAAAGTATTCTAAAAAAATGAATAAAGAAAAAATAATAAAAAAGTCGAACTTTTTGAAGGGCGGGGTGTCACGGTGGAAGTTAGAACCAAAATTGAAAAAAAAAAAAGAGCAAAGGGGCGGCGCCACGCACGCGGCAGAACTCTCAAACAAACAGCTGAAAGCAGCGCTGAAAAAACGTGGGCTTTCAAATAAAGGAAAGAGAGCAGAGCGCATTGCAAGACTAACCGAGGCAATCGCTAGCGACGGCACTCGAGTTGTAGATTACTCGGCAATCGGTGACTTTGATGCGGTCCGACGGCAAGAGGCCAACGAGGAAGACAAACGGCTCGCAGCTGAAGAAGATGCCCGACGACAAGTGGAGCAAGATTTCATAACAAAACTAAATGAATTAAATGTAACAACTATCCCAAAGGAAAAAGTAAATATTATAAATCATATTAAAAAATATTCTGATAATCTAAGAAATATATATAATACATTTGATGAAAAATCCGATATTAAGTTGCACATTCAAAAATTATTAATTTCTAAAATAGTATTAATTTTATTGAAAGAAAAAAAAAAATTTTTACCTAAAAATGTATTTATAACAAATCGATTATTCGAAGAAGATAAGATAAGACGTGGTCCAGGCCCTGTCAAAATGTGCACGAATGTTTTTATTAAAAAATTTAATAATTCAATCAATAAATTACATAAAGAATTAGTAAATATCAACAAAAAAAACATACCGAAGAGTGAAAGCACTAGAAACGATGAAATATTACAAAATATTAAAGATAGTCATAATATAAAAAATTTGAACGAAACTACTATAAATATGCTTAAAGAGTGGACAGAAATGATAGCCTTAATAAATGGAAAATTGACGGGGGACGAAACTTGTACTGTTGCCACAAAAAAAAAAGCGTGTTATGATACTTTATATGAAAAATATAAAACATGTTTTTTTCCCTCGTTCGATATAGAAGATAACACTAATTTTGTGTTTGAACCCACAATGGTAAATTTTGGTGACCACAATACCGCTAATGTTAGCAAGAAAATTCTATTTGAATGTCTTAAAAAAAAAATCCAGTCAAGGAACTCAGAAGACGAAGAGTTACCACAACATATAACAAATTTCATAAATGATAATAATAATGAATTGAAAGCCGAAGAAAAAATCACATCAACGTGGAATAAATTATTTAAACAAACACAAGAATATAATACTTTTTACGATAAACTTTTAAAGGAGTCAATTGAGAAAATTATTGAAAATTTAAAGAATTTAAAAGATTATGTTGATTATGAAGTTAATATACCTGGTGGAAGGAAAAAATTCAATGGATTTCCAATAGACGACAGAACGAGCACACAACAATTTAACTTTTTTGATGACATCCAAACCCAAACATTTATAGATGAAAAATCTCTATTAAATAAATATAATGAGATTACCAAGCTCCTCCGGAAGAAAGGAGCGGAACCAAATATATTAAGCATAATTAAAGTCGAGGATAAATATCCAGAATATTCTCATTATTTTTTAACACAAGAAATAGCTAAGAATCCTTTAGGACATTTTGAAGGAAAACAGAGAACATACAAATCCCGTGGTTGGTTAGATTATGTAAACCCAACCGAAAATATTGCATATGAAATGTATACTTACATATTACAATATATTATTTTTAGTGTATATATGATGATATTTTTACTAATAACTTCAATTAGAAATGAAATAAGAAAAATGGAGTCAAATTATGATGAACTTGCTAAATTTTTATTTCACAATGATAGGTCACTGCCCACAGAGGGAGAGGAAGGAGAGGGAGAAAAAAAAATGAACTATAAAGATTATATTGTAAAAAAAACAGAGAATGATTTAATTAACAAATTAATGAATTTTACAGAAGCCGACATAACAAAACATTCCGAAGAGAATCCTTCTATTAGGGAACTTACTAACGATTTAATACAAGTTAAAGGAAACACCAATTTTTTAAATATATATGATTTAGTTATATATATTTTAAATGAAAAATTTCCATGGTTAAAAGGTGCCTCAAGGACTGGTACCGTTCCTCCTACTCCAACATGGGCTAATTACAATTATTGCTTGAAAGAAGACTATGAGAGTCGGGCATGCGCAGCAGAGGGGGGGAAGGTCGTGAAAGAGCGAAAAGGGTTTACGGAATTTATAAATTTAGAAAAAAACACAACATTATCAGATTTATTTGCTTTATTAGCTCCACCTAATTATAGTATTCTAAATACAAAACAACATATAGATAATATTATTGATTCTGCTACTAAGGATAGAAAAAAATATACATATGATTAAATATGTATACTACTATTTATTAATTATTAGAAAATTATACTATTAAAATGTAGAAACTATTTTAGCTATATTCGCATTTAATTGTTTATTTCCATCATAACAAATTATTAAATTTTCTTTTTTAAATATTTTGTTAGATAATTTTAATAATGTTTCTTGAGAAATATTAGATAAATGTTTATATTCATTATTAAAGGAAACTATTGGTTTATTCCATAATAAATATGTCAAATAATTTGATAAGACTGATTCCGGTTTTTTTGTAATACTATCTTTTATTTTATACATTGTTATTTTAGATTTATATGCTGTAATATATTTATTATCTACATATTTAGATTTAATAGATTTTAATATTTTAAATATAGATTCTATTACTTTTAACAAATTATTAGTATTACATAATGTTTCAAATGATAATGTACTCAATCCTTTTTCATATTCATCTATATTATCATTAAACATGCAGTCATAAATTAACCCCTTTTCATTTCTTAATTCTTTTAATAATAATGAATTTAAATCGCCAGATAATATATCTAATAATGCTATTATATCATAATGTATAGAATCAAATATTGTGCTATCTACTTTAAAATAAATTTTTAAATTTGATATGTTAGAATTTTTTTTATAGTATATTAAGTTATTATCAAGCTTCATAGAATATTTTGAAAATTTATATTCATTATTTTTTATTAAAGATAAATTCTTTATGAATGTCTTATATATTTTTACATCAAGATTTCCAAATATTCCTATAACAAAATTTTTAGATGTAAAAAATGTATTGTAATATTTTTTAATATCATTTAATGTAACCTTTTTAGTATTTTGTAATCTCTGTTGTTGAGAATATTCGCGTTGATGACCTTTATAAATAATATTATCTATTTTAGTTTCAAATTTATAATCACTATCTTTTATGATTTCATTTAATTCTTCAATTACAGCATTTTTCTCTTGTTTAAACATAGTTTCATCTATTTTATAATCAATTAAAGCATTTGATACTAAATCTATAACATATTCACTATGTTTTTTAATAAATTCTAATGAAAATTTAATTTGTTTATTAACTATTTCAGCACTGAGATCAATATTTTTATAAGCAAATTGTTCTCTATTTATTTTACCATCTGGATATTTTGTTGATGTAAACATAGAAAATAAATGTTCTATAAAATGACCTATTTCTAATGTATTTAGAGTTTCTACATCATTTCCAGTTTTAAACAAAATTGTTAATATTATTAATGAGTTTTCTTTATTTGGTATTTTTAATAATTTTAATCCATTTTTTAATTTATCTGTTTTATATTCATACATATTTATATAATATAAAATAATTCTTTATATTATATGATACCTAAACATTATATCCCAAATACACTTTCAGAAAAAGATTCTAAAAAACAATTAAAAGAAATAACAAAATCTAAAAAATATTATAAAAAAAAAAAATATCATACAAGAACTAAATTAAAATCATTTAAATCTAAAATTTCTCCACATATTTTAAAAGCACAAAAAATATATAATATAAATTCTATTAAACCGTCAATAAAATTAGCATCTAAATCAAAATGTGATATTAAAGGATTAAATGAAATTGTTAAAAAAGGAAAAGGTGCATATTATTCATCAGGTTCAAGACCAAATCAAACAGCACACTCATGGGCATATGCTAGATTAGCCAGTGCTATTACCGGAGGAAAAGCATCAAAAATAGATTATACTATTTTGGATAAATATTGTAAGAAAAATAGTAAAGCACTTAAACTAGCAATTAAACCAAACAAGTTAAAAGGAGGTGGAATTGTTAAAAAGGATAATATTCCACAAAGAAAAAAAAATGGAGAATTAATATTTAAAAATTATCCTAATTTTAAACCAAATCTCACACCTAAAGAAATATTTCATATGGGAAGTTTTGGTGGAACATATTTTAGACCAATATATTCGTCAGTTGTAAAAAAAAATTTAAAAAATAAACATAAAGAATTTGAAAAATATGGATGGTTTAAGAATTTAGATATAAATAAATATGTAATTAATGATAAATGTAATCCTTCTATTAATAAATATGGTGTTAAAGCTGGTACAAGTTTAGAAGCATGGGAAACAAGTGGATGGATTAAAAAAGTTGATCCATATGGATGGTTTCAATGGTATTGTAGATTTTATGTTGGACGTAGAAGCAAAGATGATATAAGACAAATAAAAAGATGGGAAAAATATGCTGGAGAAAAATCTGGTCGTTGGAGATTAAGATTAATTAATATGTGTAAAAATAAAAATGCTAGTTATGATGATATTAGTATAAGTCCTGTTATAAGACAAGGATTACAACATTGGGCTTTTATATTAAAAAAATAATATTTTTATAATATATAATGTCTATGTTAATATCTTATATACATTGGTTTAATAAAAATAAAGACGATATTAAAAAACAATATTATTCAGATACATCATTGAATAATTATGAAATAAATGCATTAGTTCAAAAAAAAGCAAAACAAATTTGGTTAACTATGAATAGTAATAAAAAAAATAAATTAATTTATATACCTATATAAATTAAACATTTACGTTTTAGTTATCTTCTTCTTCTTCTTCTTCTTCTTCTTCTTCTGGCTCTGGTTCTGGTTCAGGTTCTGGTTCTGGGTCAGGTTCTGGCTCAGGTTCTGGTTCTGGCTCTGGATCAGATTCAGGTTCTTCTTCTGGTTCTGGTTCTGGTTCTGGTTCTGGCTCAGGTTCTGGTTCAGGTTCTGGTTCTGGATCAGATTCAGGTTCCCCCTCTGGCTCAGATTCTGGTTCCCCTTTTGGTTCCCCTTCTGGTTCTGCTTCTGGTTCTGGTTCTGGTTCTGCTCCTGTATTACTTTCTTCTTCTTCAGTTTCTAAGGAATTATCCAGCTTCTTTTTGTCAATATTGAAAAATGTGAATTTTTCTTTTATTGCCTCGTCATTTTGTTTTATAGTATCAACCTTTGGTTGATCAGCCTCTTCATATGGTGTTTTCATTTTTTCTATTTTAGTTACTATTTTTTTTGATTTTTTATATTCTTCTATGAGTATTTCTTCTCCATTACTATCAAGCTCATTTCCTTCAATAGCGTCTATTATATTCAGCGCTTCAATAGATTGTTCTAATAAAGTATCTATTGTTTCTGTCTCTTCATCAATTTTAATGTCTAATTCCTTCAATATTGTTTTTATTTCCATATCATTTTGTTTAATTTTATCAATGGCATTTTTATCATATTCGGATAGGTCATTATCATTTGATTCTATTTCATTTATTTTAGTAACTATTTCTAATGATTTTTTATATGCATTTGTGAGAAATGAAATATCTTTTTCTCCAAGGGGAGTTTTAATACCACTAATTTTATCGATTCCGTTTATTTGTAGATCTTTCTTGTTGGATGCAGCAGCCTTTTGCTTATTTGATTCTCTTAATAATGTACGAAGCCGCAACATTGGCCATGTTTCTGGGTTTTCATCCCCAATTTTTGAAGATTCATCTTTCTTTTTTTTTTTTTT
>Ga0209634_1000798_pt1 | contig 23890 bp, 34 predicted proteins | sample LinPmetageLP40_FD_184043 | JGI IMG/M metagenome (GOLD analysis project Ga0209634, IMG submission 184043) | Marine viral communities from the Pacific Ocean - LP-40 (SPAdes) (version 2) | ecosystem: Environmental > Aquatic > Marine > Oceanic | place: Pacific Ocean | collected 2010-08-26 | reverse complement strand
CAACGTATGCTAGTCATGTTGCTTATAATAGTAGCAGGCACATTACCACCACGGGTAATACCTACAATGTAATCAGGCCTCCAATTACTAGCATACATATCTCCTACGATTTCTGTACACATTTTTTCGACATCGTTCCAAGAATAATACTTCTTCTTAATCATCTTTGCTCCTAATATTAAAGTTACCACTAATAGAATACCTATCAGTTGTTGTTACATTTTTTCCTGTATAATGGGAAATCCTTGAATCAAACACTAATAGCATCCCTGGCTTAGGTTCTATTACTTTTTCAAATCGGGGCATATCGTTTACAAATACTGTAAAGTGTAAATTGCCTTGTCCTGTACTATGCTCAGGATAATAAACAAAAGACCATTTACTACTGGTATGACTATGAAATGCAGTACTACCATTTGGTTCAGTTTTGTGTGTCCAGATACCTGTCAGATTGACGTTTTGTTTTGTGAACGTCGTCACTGCTCTTTCCACTTCCCCCATGAAGTGCATACAGGTACCTGAACTGGGGAACTTGTGATCTTCATAATGTGTATCTTCGGGGTTAGGGTCAATTCTTTCTTGCTCTTGATTTACAAGCTCTTCCATTAATTTTTCATTATCTACATTAGGTAAATTAGTTTCATATACATCAATACTTGCCACGTTGTGCATAACTTCTGTTATACGTGCCGGCGGTATGTATTCTTCTTTTTGCCACGGATAAGTTGTCTTGTCTCCCATAACAATACCACCTTCGCCTTTACCATGTTTATCTCTTAAGAACTTAATAAATTTAAACGTAGGTGTAAACCTATGTGTGTTTCTCATAGGTGTTGCAGTATGTAATACATTACTCTTCCAAATAAGTATTCTACCTGGAATAGGTGGAATAGAAATTACTTCTGGATACTCTGTGCCTTCATAATTTGTTTTATCGTTTTTTAAATTTGCAATAAACTTTGTTTCACCACCGTCATTAATATCCCAACTGTTATTTGCATAGAACATAAAAGTCCATGCTTCATCGCTTTCGTCATCTACATGATAATACGCAGGCTCTCTTGGAGCAAAAATATTTGCGTGTGATCTTTTTAAAATACAGCCATGTACTTGTGGAACGTGTTCTTCACAAAAATTCCATAGTGCATGAAAAGTTTTAGTACCTGTATATTCTCCTGTACTCATGCCTGTTGGAGGTAAATCTCCATCATCAACTTCGCCATATAGATAAGGCCAGTTCTGAACATCACGTACTAGTTCATTTAGTTCAGGTGGGGAAAACACATCATCGAAGATGTACATTCTTCCGTCTAACATTTCTGTTACTTTAGGACTTTGCATTTTCTCTCTCTTTCAAATAGTCTACATGGTTGATCCATCTATAACCTGCTTCTGTTATATCTTTTAGTCCTTTAGCATGAACAAATCTCATAAATCCCCATTCCTTAGTTTTCTTACCCATGTAAAACAAACTCCAACATGGTATTTCATTACCGTCTTTGTCCTTGGCTAGTTCTAACCAGTGTAAGTCACTAGCTAACTTCTTACGCCAAGTAAATGGTTTGATCCATGTCTTTGTAGAACCTACTACATATCCTTCTATTGACCTAATTGGAGTATGTTCCCAGTAGCCACCTTTAATAATAAATGTTCCCCAACTCCACGGATGATCATGTAGTGTAGGTTCGTCACTTACTAGTATCTTATGCAAAGTAATATTGAAAGGAAAGTCCTTTCTGTCTTTTAAAAATATGTACCAACGTATTAGATACGGAACAGTCCCTGTTCTGTCAAATATAGTTCTTTTTCTATTCTTAAAAAATTCAAACATCTTATTCAAGAATATCCTTTCCGTGATTAAAGTCACCTCTTACTAAATTATATACCTCTAAAAATCTTGTGTACTGCAACTTCAGAGCAGGATATTCTTCAATCATATCTAAGATCTTAGATTCGCTAGGCCAATTATCATCAAACTCTACATCAAGATCCATACCTAATCCCCCTGCAAAGGAAGTATGTGTATCAATGCACCCACCTACTGTTACTCCACTAACTGTTGTAACAGGTGAAGAGCTTAATGTATATGTGTTGTCAATACCTTTGTAAGTATATTCGTGTTCTGGAAACATAAGTCCAGTTCCATCAGGTGCTGAAATAGTACACTCTGTACCACCTATAGTTATTTTAAAATCGTCATCATCAGTGTTCATTACCTATTGCTCCATAAAGTTCTTTACCACTAAAAAAGTCTTGCTTTAATGTATTAACTTGTTTTCTTAAAGCAGGAAGATAAGTTTCGTAGTTTTCCATATAGTCTACTATACGTTGGCAAACTTCTGCTTTATTATAATTACTACTTTCAGTCCAACTACTTGGATACTTAAATTCTTCAATAGCCATTTCGCTATAACTTAATCTATCTGGAACCATAGGCAATGTATCTACAAGAGCACCTTCATACCAACTAATACCAAGTGTTTCTTGCAAGTTAGCACTAAACACTAACTTTGCACGACCTAGTAAATTATGATATTCATTCTTTGTAAGTTGTTGTTCTTGACAAACAATAAATTCATATTGTGGTAATTGCTCTTTTAAATCACGGAATATATCAATTTGTTTCTCTGGTGCAATTCTATGCGGAAATAATATAATGTTTTCCTTAGGCATATTTTTATAACTATCTAAACTGTTAGCCAAGTATTCCATAGGCCAACCAACTCGATGTGTTTTGTTTTCGCTAGTGTTTAAACTTTGTGCAAACAAATCTATATGAAACTTACTTGCAAAATAGTTATCATCATAACAGTCATACATACTTTGTTCTGCATTTCTAACCCAAGGCTTGTCACCTATAAGTCTACCTAAAAAGTCTTGCGGATCATAACTACCTGCGTGCCACAAACCACCAATGCGAATGTTAACACCCAATAGTTCTGCCATATACCGTAGTTGAATAACTGTAGGATTCCAGGCATCGGTATAGAGAAAATAATCACCGTCCTTAATATCCCCATTACAAAACTTCTCTCCAATGATCTCCAATTGCTTGGATTTGTAGACATTGGTGCCACCAAAGTTTAAGAAAGCCCCAGGTGTTGTAGCCTGTGGAGTATCACCTCCATTGATTACTTCAACCTCTTGGTTAGTTGCACGTTTCAACTGTGGAGGAAGATGTTCTTTCCACTGTTTTGTGTAACGTGTATCTACAGCCTCAATGTCTACAATATATATCATCTTTAGTGGGCTCTCCTTTTGTTACTTCTGTTCTTAAGACGTTCAGCTTTTCTTTCACGTCTTTCTTTACGTGCCTTCGCCGGATCGAGGAATGCTCGATAGGTTCTAGCTTTATCGTTATACAGATCTCTTTCATTAAATCTGTAACCTTCAAATCGACAAAAGTTTCTAAACTTTTCTAGGTCTTCGAATATTTTTACCACTTCGGGCTTGTCTGCAAAATAAGACACTGATCTTTCTCCTTTAGTATTTTGCGTATTCGATGTGAGCACCATTCTCTCCATCTTCTGAAATATCAATATGGACTTCTCGTCCGGGGTGTTTCTCAGCAATCTTCTCATAAAGATCATCTGACATCATTTCACACGATTTATAATCTACATTAAGCTCACCTTCATATAGTTTCACCAACCATCGTTTAAATTGTATAAATTCAATATCTCTATCATTGTGTGTTACAGTGATAGCTACTTTAAAATGAAATATGTGTCTGTGTGGATAACCTAAGAAGCTAACATCATATTCATCACCTGTTGCAAGACTAGGATCATCTAGTGCCGCAGGATACTTATGGATACCTTCTTTAGTAAAAGTTACCCAAATCATTCTCTTTGCAGTATTCATAGTTGTTACCTTATTTTCTGCTTTCATTGTTTCTAATATCATTGTGTCCATTGTACTCATAGTATACTTTCTTTCTTAGTTATTGTCAAGATCTTTTATTGGTTTATCTTTGGTGTATTCTCTCCAATCTGTAAAATTACTTGGACTTTTAAGATCGTGTACTCTGTGTACCCAAACACCTGGATTAGTTGCTTTAAAATCAGTATCATCAATTTTGATACAAGCATTATAATTTAATGCATCAATATGTGGAATCTTTACACTAATTTGACTAATGAAGTTTGACTCTTCGTTGTACCCCATATCAATTACTTTTGAATGATACATATGATCATAATCAAGTGTTACTAACCAACCTTCGTCAAGTAGTACACTTATCATATCATCCCAGTCTTCCCAATGATCTCTTTCACTAGGATTAAAACTTTGATTAGCACCTAAGTATATGTGTGTACAATCAAGCTCTCTAGCTCTATCTATAAGCACTAGTGGACTATGTATACCTACTACAAATAAAGTTTTTAAACCATATGCTGGTGTTTCTTCTACTTCACGTCCTGTAAACAGTTCGACCTGTTCAGATACACCGTCTGTATAATCTCGTTTCATGCAAAACTCCCATCATTGATATCTGCGTTAATGGCAATACTAATTCTATCTCTATTACTTTTATTTGCATTAGCATTGTGTAATAAGTAACTTGGAAAACAAACCAACTTACCTTCTTCTGGCTTAATATGGAATCTTGTGCTATTCCATTGATTAGGTTGTTTAATATGTCTATACGGAACCGCATAGTCATATAGTTGATGTGGCGCAAACAAAGTTAAGTTACCGCAGTCGTTATCTGCTTGTATGTAGTAAACAAAACTTAAAACATTTCTATCATGCATATGAACTTTATTGATATTAGTTTCTGCACCTTGTGGATAGTTTATGTTTATCCATTCAGCTTTTCTTTGAATAGGGCAGTTAATGTTATAGTACTCTGTTTCTATCTTTTGAGCCATATTATCAACGGCGTGTTTAAGACTATCAAATCTGTTATCTTCTAAAAGCCAATCACTCTGCCATCCACCTTCTTGTTCATTGTGTGGAGTATCCTGTTGCAAATCATAACAGGCCTGCTTCATAGCCTTGTTATCTAAATCAAGATGTTCCTCTAGTAAAAGAGTTGGAAAGAGTGATGTTTCGTTCATTTGTTTTTCTTTATGCCTTTTGTAAGTTTACTGCCGATGATCCTCTTTGACCTTCTTCAACTTCAAACGATAATGTATCGCCTTCATTTAGTCCGTTCATTCCTGAATTTCTTACTGCTGAAGAATGTACAAATACATCTTTTTCTTTGTCGTCTCTTTCAATAAATCCGAAGCCTTTAGTAGCGTCGAACCATTTTACTTTTCCTGTTATTGTTGTCATTTATTTCCTTTGTTGTTGTTTGTTGTTTGTTTTCTTATTTCTTCTAACTTATCTTTAATTGATAACTTAATTTTTTTTGCTCTTTGTAGTACAGAGAAAGACTCCCAACCTCGGTCACCTTGTCTATCTCTAGTTAAATCAGATGTTACTCTATCGTACCATTTATGGTCGTCTAGTAACTTCTTTTTTAATTTATCAGTTTTGCTCATTTACCATCTCCTCTAGTTTGCTTTCATCTAAAACAACCTCTTCAGTAGGTTCTGAACTAGGTACACTATCAGCGTCATCAAATAATGCGTTGAATTGTGTTTGTGCATTAACAGTCTTTTTACCTGTTGCTCCTCTAGTGCCAATTATTGACATCCAGAATTTACTATATTTTTCGATTACTGCATTTGCTTTGTCTCGGTTGTCAGTTGCAAATATTTCTTCTACAACATCTTTGAAAAGTAGCCTGTCAAACTTTTCTTCAACAAGCATCGAAGGAAGTACTCCGCTATCGTATTGTCTATTTGCTTCTTGTACTGCATTAATATGACTCCATACATTATGACCCATCTGTATAGCATAGCTAAAACTATCCCAACTAGTTGAATCACGTTTACGTATAACTTGGTTACCTTGCTCATCTAGTATAGGAGCACCATGTTTATCTCGATCAATATCACCTTTAAGTATTTTAGGTGTACCAATTAAGTTTTTATCACCAGGTGCATAAATGCAAACATCTTTTACTTCTAGTCCTTTTGATATTGGACTATCTGTAAAGTTTTTAAATATACCATCTTGTAGTACTGCATCTCTAAAGTTACGTGTATCAGTTGCATACTTCAATTCATCAATACTAGGAACCATTCTATAGACCCATTTAGTTCTATCTTTAGTTTCTGTCTGGATATAAAGTTGTCCATTAGCAGTTGCTAAGAAAGGACTTGCACAATCAAACGTAATCATAAAGTTTGGATTATGATACTTACGTACTGCTCTTTGTATGTCTGTGAGCAACGTAGCCCACTCTAATTTCGACGTTCCTAAGAAGTGCATTACATCGTGTATACCTGTTTCTAATAGTCCGTCAAATCTAAGTGCTACAAGTCTTTTAAGAACAAGATGAATATCACACATATTCTGTCCACCCATTGACCACCCATTAAAATGATTGTCAGGATACTTAACTGGATCACAATAGTCTTTCATTTGCTGATACCAATCTTCTGCATCAGTATGATTCTCGCCTTGTAATACATTTAAGAACTTACAATTACCATTACGATGTTTCATAAAGTAATCATTGTTAATACGAGTGGCATCAACTGCTTCTTGATATGTACTAATACCTGTTGCTTTAACACCAGCTGGTGAACGTGCTACCCAGGCCGGAATATCAAGTATCATACCATAGTCCATATAAGCATCCATCCACGTAAGTACTTGAGTACGTTTCTTCATTGCTTTAGGACAATTAGGATCTTTCCAATCACCTTCCCAAACACCCTTACCTATCTGGAAACCACCTGAGTCTCCTAATAGCCAACTGTTGTTACGATCTCTATTACGGATCATATCTTCTTTGGGAGAGTCTTTGTTAACATCTAGTTCGGCGTGTCCTGCCGAGTATAGACTCCAGTGATAGTTAAACATACCAGCTTTAGGTTCAAGCCAGTTCATACTTTCAATTTCTACAGGAAAGTTTTTAGGAATACGACTTCGCTGTACATATTCCTCACGTCTTTGTTTACCTATAAAGGTTGCATAGAAGCCACTGATCGCTGGCAGGAATATTGCGTAGTCTTTTTGTTCTTTTGTAAGATCAGTGTTCATGAACTTCCCCTTATTTAGATTGAGCTGGAAGGATATAGTTATACGTTGCTAAACCACTATCTACAGTAATTTGCATAGCACCTTGATCACTTATGCTCAATGAAAGTTTACCATCTAGTCCTAAGATACTTTGTACCTGTGCCACCGGCCAACTCCATGCGTGTTTCAACTCGCCTGTAATACCTTTTACAAAATCAAATGATCCTGCGTGTGTGCTATGATCACCAAAGTAAAATACTAAATTATTGTTTTCAGTCTTTACTGTAAATACTGTTTCTTCAGTATGTGCCGCACTCTGCAACTTCATTCTAGTAATACTTGCCATTGTAGGTTCAATAGTAATATCCCAACTAGCACCTTTAAACTTAACACTCTTAAGTTTTTCATTAATGATCTCTTGATTCATAAATCTGTAATCATTTTGAAAGTCACCAGCTTCGTTTTCAAAGTGGATATGTGTAGGAACTTCAGCACCATTTCTAGTTGCTTTCTCTACAGATAACTTTGCATTCTTTTGATACTCTGGATTCTTTAAGTGTAGTGCTAACTTATCTAAGTTAGGCATACCAAAGGTTGCATTAAATTCTGCTACAGGATTTTTAGTATCAGCAGTTAGAATAACACTTCTGTCTTCTGCCATACTTTCGATTTGTGTATTTGCATCATCTCCTGTAACCTTCACTAGATTCAAAAAACCTAAAGAATGTGTATGAGCAACTACGTCTTGTAAGATATCTTTCATTTACTTTTCTCCCATTGAGTTTATATTGTACATGACTATAATCATAAAGTCAAGTCCTTTTGTTTATTTAGGCAATCAAATAGCTCAATTTTACTTGACCAACCTAATTCCTTTAGTTTTGAAACGTCAGCTTTATTGCATAACCTTTCAGTATCATCACCAATTCGTTCTTCAACTTCTAGATCGAAATAATCAGTAATCTTTTTTAATGGTGTACTTACACCTGTTCCAATATCCAATACTCCAGTAACTGGTCTGTTCATTAAGAAACAGATAGCATCTGTAATATCGTCTATGTGAATAAAATCTCTTTGATGGTTTGTATGAATATATTTTAGTTCGTTTCTGAACAACCTAGGAAATAACATATTAGGCCTTTTCTGACTGTCATTATATATAGTGCAAAAACGCAGTCCTAAACTTGTTTGTGGCGCCATACGTTCCATAGTGTGTTTAGTCATTGCATACGGGTTTCTAACAGGTTCCTTTGCAGTACTTGAACTTGCATACATAACTCTAATTGACTTGTAACGATCGAATATTCTTTTTGTTACCATTACGTTATTGTCCCAATAGTGTTTAGGATTTTCTAAACTATATCCTATTCCACTAGCACCAGCTAAATGAATTACTAAATCTACATCAGGAAGATCACAAGTGAGCAGATCGACACCATCTTGTTTGTCAATAGTAACAACTTGATGTGCAGTGAGTTTTTTAAGTAACTCCTCTCCTACAAATCCTTTATGTCCTGTTAGTAATATTTTCACTTCTTAACTCCAAAGTGTTTAAATGTAGACTGTATACATTTTGCTTGGTAGTAACAGTCTGCTAAAGCATTGTGCATTTCTTCTTGTATAGCTTTACGAGGATCACTTGGCATCATACTAAACACAGTTCTACTATCTCTAATCTGCCAGAAGTTCCACGGACAAGGTTTTTTAACATTCTTATATAAATTTTGTAATATAGCATAATCAAACAATGGTCCTTGACACCATAACTGATCAACACCTACACAGAACTTATTCAGAGCCTTTGTAAGTTGATCCATATTAACACGGTCTTCATGTTCACCAAATGCTTCGTCTTGAATGTTCTGTGGTTGTTTAGTCCACCACTCCATTGTATTGTCATCTATAGTTCTACCTAGTTGTTCTGATTGTTCTTCTATATCACAACGTAGGTATAATCCACTATGTGGCTCAACATCAGTATAAGGATCAAACTTAATTGCACCTACAGTGATAATAACACTATCTGGCTCAACGCCTAGTGTTTCTAAATCTATCATTCCATGTATGGCCATATTAAAGTACCTTCATCAAGATGACTACTTGAACTGCTAATACTACAATCGGCACAATAGTTCTTACAAGTTCCATTATGTGATTATACTCGTCTAGCTTTCTTTCAAGTTTATTTCTTTTATTTTTCATCTCCACCTCCAAAGTCAAACAGGTTATTAAATGTATTCCTTTGTAGTGTACTTGCAATATCATAATTAAGCACACCAATCAAATTATCTAATTTGTTATCTATAATAGTTGACTCCATAGCATCACCATCAAATGGTAATTCTTTGAACCAATCCGGAATACGTAATTCATCTGTTGGATAAGCAACACTTGTAAAGCCCAAAGGATTTTGTTTTAGTTTACAAACAATAACTTTCATACCATCAACAATCTCTTGCGAATACTTGTCATTGTTCATACGTTTAAGTGTGTTCCAATTAATACTTGCTCTAACGTGTCCAGGCATAGTTGATTTGCCTTCTTTTGCTTCTTTACGTTGATAGTCTCCTATTCTGTTTGCACGTTTAGGTGATCCTTTTTCATAACCAGGACGTAGTTTAAATTCAGTTCTAAATTCTGTAATGCGATCTAATATTTCTTTTTCAGGAGTTTCTTTTAACACCATTCTTAACAATTCACTTAGAAAGTCTTGCATAAACACAGGAGTATCAGAACGTTTAAGATCTAAGCCCATAGCTTTTATCTTACCATCTTTACCTTCTACGTCCATACGTTGTCCTTCGTTATCATATATCAAAGCCGCATAACGTTTCTTAGTAATATACAATCCGCTTTCAGCAACAATCTCTCTACCTGCCGCAATAACGTCCGACCTACTCTTTGGACAATGAAATGCATCTGACATAAACTTAGGAAAAGTTTTGTTTGCTTCTTCACATACTTGATCATAAAGTTTAATAACACTATCTTTTGTCCAAGGTATTTGTCCTGCGTCAATCTCTTTCTTCAGTATAGGAAATGCACTAAAGTACACAGAGTCTGTATCACCATATATAATACTGTCTCCTATATGATCATATGTTCCTGTAATAACTTTGTTTACTTCTGCACTCATGTGCCTTGCGATAGCACGACCAGTAAGTGTGGTACTTTGACCAATACGTTTATCAAAAAACCTACAACCAGGATTAAGAATAGCACCGTATAAACTGTTAAGATTAATTTTTTTAACGAGCTGACGTTTATCCCAAAACGCAATTTCTGTTTTATTACCTGCATCGATGGCTTTCCCTTTCATCGCTTGTAAATCTTTACGTTCTGAATACCAACGTTTTAGTAGTCCGGGTATAACACCATCAAACTCACTTGTAAGAATTGTTCCATTAGCAGTTAGCATCCAAGGTCTGTTACTATCAAATATCAGCTTGTAAACTTCTGCTCCACTCATAATAACGGATTCGCCATTTTCAAAGTCAACATTAAGACTAACGTCTTTCTTCTGATCCATTACTGCTTCGTATTCTATTGAACCAAACTTGCCTTCCCATGCACCTGCGAATGACTTCTTTTGTAATGTCATTTGATCATCTACAAATGCTTGTGTTAGTTCAGGACGCAGTTGTCCAATGATAGTTGCTGGATCCATATTCAATGCACGAATCACACTAGGATACAGACTGTTTAAGTCCATTGATCCTATCCATCTGTGTAAACCTTTTTTAGGAAATGCTACATAGGCTCCTGCCGCCTGTGTATTTTCTTCATCACGTTTAGGTCTGTTAGGAACCTGTAGTCCTCTGTGATGTGCTTCATTAATAATTGCTTGTTCTGTAACTGCTACTGCACCCATTGTGGTCTGTAGCAAAACAGTATTTGCATGAGCTAGTTCGTTACTAAGGTCAATAAACTTTAGTTTTTTGTCCAGCTTGTCCAGTAGTGCAACGTCTTGTCTGTTGTACTCAATGAATGTCTTGAAGTCATTGTTATAAAGTTGATCGAGTGTACCTTCGTAAACAGTTTTGTTTTCACCGATCTCAAGTTCGCCAATAGCGTCAAGCCTGTAAGTGTGTCTTTCTTCATATGTGTATTTACGATATAGTTCTAAACTATCTAAATGCACTCTGCCTATTAGGTCATAGGTTTCAGCCTTCTTACCATATTTCTCATACTCACGTTTCTTAGGAAGTTGTTTCCATAAACAAAAACGTCTTGTATCATCTTTACTTAATACACGTTTTACTCTGTTTACAGTATAAGGTATATCATAACCTTCACTGTTCCAACCAGTTAGTATGTCTGCGTCTTGTATGATATCAAGAAATGCTTCTAACATATCTCCTTCTTTTTCATACAAATATGTGTTAGGAAATTCTTCTACTTCTTTCTTTGCATCTTCCATGCTCAAACCCTTTGGAGGCATAGCAAATGTTACTAGAGTGTCTAGCCATTGTAAGTGTACAGTGATTGCAGTAATAGGCATAAATGGATCACTAGGATCAGCAAAGCCTCGTTCTGGATCAAAGTCTGTCTCAATATCAAAAAAGCAAACGTTCAGTTTGGGAGCATCAACATTTAAGTACTGTTCACTTAAACATTGGAAGATAGGATTGATATCGCTTTCGAATAATTCTTTGTTTTGATTAATTGCAAGTTCTTTACGAAACTGTTTTGTATTTCTTGCAACGATTCTATTTAGAGGATCACCATAGATACTTTTGTATTTGCCTCTAGCATCTTTATAATAGAAAGTATATTTAACGGGATATTCTGTAAATGATCGTTTACCGTCTTTACGTTCTACAACCCGGATAATATCCTGGTCACGATCAAATTGTGCATCTACATAACTCATTTTTTCTCCATGTATGTCACTTGGGGCTGACAAATACCAAATAGTTCATTGTGGCGAACTGTTACCATCTTGTTAGTATTAACTTCTGCTAATACCCTGTTGTTTAAAATATTCTGTATCACTAATTGCCTTGTCGTCTATCCAAATGTCGTATTGTTTTTTGCCTGTTTTTATTGTTGTAGCTCTTACACCCCAATTCATTAATTGCCTTACAGTAAACTCTTGCCAATCATCGCCTGAGACACTACCTCTTGCAGTATAATAATGTATCTCATTACCTGCTTCATATAGCCCGTTTAAGTGCTCTATGCGGTCTTTATACGGGCGACTTTCTTCATAGTTACTGTTAACAGTATAGCAGATTGTACCGTCGATGTCAACCATATATTTCATTATAACACGAATAATTTTATCAAAGCTATACCATTCATTAGTGTAAACCATGAACATAGTACAATAACAAATGCGGCCTTACGCCTTACGGCACTTACAATACCCAATATACTTCCGAAAAAATACATTGGAATAAAGATCTTTGTAGCAGGATCTAGTACAGTAAACGTTAATATTGCACTAGCACTGATTAAAAAGAATGCCTCTACCATTTCACAATAGAACGCAATAGGATCTAAAGTGTAACTGTTTTTAAAAAAGCTGGTTACCTTGTTCAAATTATTTGTCCTTGCCTACAGTAACGACCAATGTTTCTAAGTCGTCAAATGCATCGGCTACTTTAGACCAATCACCTTTGTGTGCAACTTTGATTGCCTTGTTGATTAGTGCTGGTTTGATGTCCATTTCTTCTGCAATAGCTTTTACAGTATCTTTTAAACCTGTAGTAAGATCTTCTACTTCTTGCATAACTTGGGCACCTTCATTAACAAGACGTTCTAGCTTTAGCTTTTCGTCCTGTCCATAAGTTCTATCACTCATTATATTCTCCTTGATTTGTGATTATCTGTATATTATATACTCTATTATTCTATTTGTCAAGTGGCTTGTGGCCTATGTATTGTCAAATTGCCTGCAACAACGATTCTTTCTTTTTCGTTCTTTTGCTCTGGAACACTATGAGTTACCCAACCTGGAAACACAACCATAAGTCCTGAATTTGGATATATTGCATTTCCGCTTGTTGGAAATACTAATGGACTATCATCTGGTGTTGCATCTACGTAATATGTAAAACTCCAAAGTGCAGGGTGATGTGCATGGGGGTTACAACTATCACCTTTTTGGTAAACTGCTCCCCAACAATCAGTAGCATAATACTTTCCTAAATTTGGTAAGTTAAGACCACCTTCGGTAACATCGATTGCAAAATCAACTATCTTTGCAAAGTCAGGATCTTTAAACATAGTCCATTTAGTCATGTCAGCTTGTACATTAGTTTTTCTATATTGCTGATCACCTTGGGCTCTAATCTTTTGACCTAGAATTGGGTTGAGTGTTTCGAACTCTGGATAAACCATTGTAAAAACATCAGCTTGTTCTTTGAATTCAAGAGTTTGTACATTAGGAACTAACATACAACTATTTAATCTGTTTTTATTTTGGGTTTGCTATGTGTGGCTTTTTCATATGCTTCTTCAAAACCATCTAGGTATAAGTATGACTCTTCATTATACCAAACACGTTTAAAGTAACTGTTGTAACAGTTTAATATACATTCTTCTGTAGTATTGAAGTGTCCCTTAACAATCCAGAACACCCTATAAGCATCTTTTCTTATTTCTTCATCGGTCAATTAAACTCACCGTCTGTAGTTGTTGTTTGTTAAATTTATTTATTACTTAGGAGCAACTAGGACTTTGCCTTTGGATTGTGCTTTTAGGAATTCTTTGAAACCTTCTGGTGTTGCTTTGATAGTCTTACCATCTGTCCAGCCAGTTCCTGACCATTTCCAAATAGTTTCTTTATCATCGCTGTAAGCACTACCTACTGGAAGGTCGTCTATCTTTTTAATCTTAGTTGATGGTTTACTAGAAGCTGTAGGAGCCGGTGCTTTTGTATTACCTTTTGGTGCAGAAGCTGTACTTGAATTAGAATCTTTACCAAGTCCAACCATTTTACGTAAAGTGTCTCCGCCTGTTATATCAGATGGTCCTTTACCAGCACCACCCCAGGATTTAGTGAATTTTTTGACAGCATCTTTACTCCAGTCACCTGCTTTATCGATGCCTTTCTTAAACTCGGAATCTACTTCCCACATTTTCATGATTACATCTTCACGCAGTTGTCGACGGTCTTACCGCCTTTTTTCTTAGTGCCCATTCGCTTATAGCCTTTCCAACATACTTTGCCGTCAACGCCTTTTTGTTTTTCTTCTGGGAGTGTACTGTAACTTGCTTTGCCACAATCTTTGCAAACACTTTTTGCTTCAGCAACTTTACCTTCAAGTACTTTTGCTAAAGAGTTTTTGTAACTATCTTCGTTTGCTTTTTTGCTAATTGCAATAGCGGCCGCTTGTTTTTTATAATTAGGATGACCTTTTTTTAACTTGCCCTTGCCTTCAGTTACTGCGTTACAGTTACAATGTTTACAAGTTGGAGCACATTTGCAGTCTTCTGCTTTAACATCGGCTCCACAGCACTTGTCTGAACAATGTGTATCTTTTGCTTCTGATACTTCTTCAAACTTTTGCTCGTAGTCCATGTTGTGATATACTGCACCCATATAGTCTGCGGCTTTAGTAATTTTTGATTGTACCCAACCTTCTAAGCCTTCTTGCTCAGATACATTTTTTAACATTTCATGCATCTTAATTGAATACTTGGCAATTTTATATAGTTGGGCACGTGCCATTTGCACTTCGTGATCTTGCTCAACTTTACTTGCCATATCGGCTAAATTTTCTTGAATCTCTGTTTTTTTCATCTGCGTTTCCTTACTATTATTTAGTCGTTTTATAGGTCCGCCGAATATACTAGTACCCTTCATATCTAACGCATTGTCACTGGGTTTTTGTTTTTTAGGCTTCTTTTTGCTGTTTGCTATGTGTGGATTAGCCACTGTTGCAATATTGCCGGCACTTGTTGCTCCTGCTGTAGCAGTTTCGTTTACGTTAACATAATTCTTAATCATCTTATAGATATCGCCACCTGCGGCTTTATGTGCTTTAGCAAATTCACGATCACTCATGCCCATTGCATGAGCAAGTCCAGGCTCACCATCGCCTTTATACATATCAATTAGATCTTTTTCTAAAGACTCGTTTACATCGCTTAATTTTGCTTTGTGTTTGTCTTTGCGTGGAATATCTTTAGTTTTGTCACCATGACTACCTGAAGCACCACTTTTACGTATGCTTTGCATAGCCTGGAAATTAGGATCTCTTGGCTTGTTTACTTTAGATTTTTTCACTTCTCTTATACGCATAGTAGTATTTATCTCTTCATGAGTTGCATGATCTCTTTTAACGAACCATTAACCATGTGTACTCTAGCTTCTTTTTGCCCACGTAAACGTAGTGAATCGTATCTATGATGTCCGTTAATAATATAACCATCTTTATCAACTAGTATAGGCTCATACTTCTTATCGCCTGTTCTTTGTAATGCTTTACCTAGTTTAGCCCAACTACGGTCACGTTGTACAGGCTTTATCTTATCTAAGGGTGTTTTACCCTTACGTGAAATAAACTTATCTACATCTTTGCTCTTAACCTGTGGCGGTTCTTTACCATCTGTTGGCTCTGGATCAAAGTTATGATCTTGATAGCCACTTACATCACCAACTTTATATCCTAAACGTTTTAGGTTACTGATCATGTGTTTAGCTTCTACATCGCCTCCAAAGAAGTTTAACATAATGTCTTGGTCACCCATGTTAGCATCATCTTTATTAGTTGTTGCTATGTTGGCCATGTTACGACCTAGTTTCATAAAGTCATAATCTGTAGCATCTGAATCTACTGCGAAACTGTTTTGTGGAAGAGGTATAAGCTCTCCTTCAGTTGCTGGTTGTTCAAAGTATTGTTTTAAATTTTTAGCAGTTCTTTCAAACTTATGATCCTTGTGTTTAAATCCTACACCACCTGATGCTTCCCACTTGCTAACATTTTGACCAAAGTCATCAATTAATATGTTTGGAGTGCCATCTGAGTTTTTAGCATACTTGCTTTTCTGTGCAGTAATGATTACTTCTTTTGGTGGAAATGCACTTAGGTTCTTTTCAACCCATTCTTTTTTACTAGGTTCTACTCTAGGATCATCTGCCATTGGTGCTGATAAAATACTATACTCACCTTTTATTTCTTTGATAATAGATAACAAGTTATCTGCATTAGAAGTAGGTTTTAAATTAATCCAAAAGTCTTTTGTATCTCTAATCTTTTGTAGTGCGGCATCTACGTCTTTAATTTCTTTCCAATCGCTTACGCCCATCATCTTTGTCCATGGACCAAAAAAGTCTACAAGAACTCCGTCCATGTCAACATAAATTTGACTTGCACTTGATAAATCTTTTTCGTCTTCGTTAGCTTTGTTATTGCCTTTGTTTTTAAAGTCAAACCTATTGTTAGGTCCTTTACCTTTTTTATGTACTAAACCCATTGGCTTAATAGTATTAGGCATAATTTTCCATTCGTTCCATATTTCTTTCCTCGACTCTGCCATGCCCAAGTTACTTAATGTATTTGGGTCACTATTCTTGTGAGCCTTTTTATGCATAGTATACAATGGTTTGCCTTGTTTGTCAACCTTATTTCCAAACTTAGATGCTTGTTTTTTGATTTCGTCAGGTCCTACGTCTGCTGTTGTATTAACGCCAGGGACAATTAATCCACCATTTTCAAATAATTGACGTAGTTTCATTTTCTTAATTTCCTAACCAGCAATGGCAAGTAAACGCATACTGCAACTACACTCCAAAAGATTGCTAACACAGTTGCGTAAAACTTCCAGTTGGTATAGTCTAGTGCTATACCTATTGTTACACCACCTATCCATACATAGTCTAGTGTAGCATGAAACTTCTTCCACTTCGCACCATACGTTGCAATAAGATGATCTCTTTTGTTAGCAAACCAAGGATGTACATGGCGCATTATAACGAAGCCTTCGTTTAGTACCATCACAGTAAATCCTATCCAGAACACAATTGATATCATTTTCTTCCTCTGAAGCCTTTGTTACCTGTCATAAATGGTCTACTAAACCAAAGTTTAAACCATTCATCTGTTCCAGGTTTGATGTTCATCTTCTTTTCTTTTTTCTTAAGAGCGTCAGCAGTGATACTTGGATTTTCATCTATCTGGTATTCAGTGTAACCTTTAAATTCACCAATGCCTGCTAGTTGTTTTAATCTCTGTATATCGTCCATTACTTCTTCTTACCACTTTTCATATTAGCACACCAGTGATACATCTTTGCTTTTTCACCTGATGCCTTCTTTGCTTTTGCTCTTAGATCAGTTACTGATCCGTTGCAACTTGCACCTGACTTCTTTACTCTTCCCGGACGACTTTTACCTTTTTTTTTACCGTCTGCAAAGTTTTCATTTGTTTTTCTATCAGCAACGAAGTTGGCCTTAAAGCCTAAGTTCTTAAATAATGTTACTGTTGTCTTTGCACTCTTAAAAGCCTTTTGCATAAGCTCTTGTTCGTCTTTAGCTCTTTCGTCATAAAAACGCATAAATCTATTTGCTTCTTGAGGTGTAATATAAAGTTTACCACCTACTGATATTTCATCTTTATCTGCATTCCAACTTAATGGAAAAGGTTGTTTATCCTTACGTGATGCAATATTATTAATTACGTCTAGTTTAGGTTTCTGTTGTTTAACTACTAGCTCATCTAAATTTTCTTGTATTCCCATACCGGCTCTAACTTTGTCGTACATCATTTGTGCTAGTTTCTCATCTCCAGCAACACCTGTTTTAAATGTTTCAAAGTTACCATCAGCGGCCGCTGTTTTAAGTTTACTTGCACTCATACCTTCAGCACCATCGGCATCTGGATCACGTTGTCCTGCACTTACGATTTCAATTGAATCAAAGTTATAATCTTTTCCGTTGTAGTCATTTAATAATTTCTTAAAGCTATCAACTCTATCTGAACCTGCTACATAAATTATATCTGAGAATCCTTTTGATTCTAAATATTTCATAGCATCTATAATTGTTTTTACGTTACTGTTTCCTATATCAATACCTTGGAAACTTTTTTGTGCAAAGAAAACTTTCTCTGCAAATGAAAGAGGATCTGTTTTAGGCTTTTGCGTATGCGTTAGAAAAAGAAAGGGTGTGCCTTGCTGATGCTTTACAACATCAACTAGTTTTGCGTGTCCTATTGTAGGAGGATTCATTCTTCCAAAAGCAAACACGGCAGTCTTCTTAGCTTCAAACATCTCTCTAAGGAGCATTAGTACTCTCCGTCTCGGATAAGTTCCATTTCCTCGCCGTACAACTTTTCAACCATTGCTGTTTTATCTTCGTCTGTTAAAAGGTCTTCTGGGCTTGTAGGTATATCGTACTTGGAACAATAGTGTTGACATCCCTTGTCAATCATAGGCATCATCATTTCACGTTGATCAATAGTTTCACCTTTTTTCAACTTGTCTTGAATACCTGCTATTGTTGGGTAGTACATCTTACGATAGAACATAGGATCGTTTTTCATGTGTTGACATAAGTCCTCAATCACATTGAATCCTAAATCAGTAGTGTTCTCATCATCACTGAATTCTTTAAGCATTACCATTTTCTGCAACTCCAATATCTTGCTTTTGTTCTAGGTCCTGGATTGTCGCAGTTGTGTCTTGCTCTAAAAGACTTCCTACGTGCTGGGTTTGATTTCTTAATACGCATATTAGGATCACCAAAGTTTACTTTTTTAACGTTCTTAGTCTTTGGGTCTTTTACGTATACTTTAAACTTCTTTACATCACCTTGCATTGGCTTACCAAGTTTAACTTTTCGTCCTTGATACTCTGCTTCGTCGACTATTTCATCTTCGTTGAACCATAAGTCTCCGTATGCTTCATAGAAGTCGTTACCTTCATAGGTCTCTTCCATAGGACGAGTTTCGGCTTCTGTAAGAAAATCTTTAAATGTTTTTGTCATAGATCACTCCTGTACTAAGAGTATTTATCATAGTTTTAAGCTAGACGGAAATTTCGATATCGAAGTTAGTATGGCCTAAATCAAATAGTTTGTGTGCTAGTTGCTCTGCTATAACGTCTGATTCGTCAGCATTTAAGCCTTTATGCAGTTCTACGGCTAATACAGTACCACCTTCTACAGTATCGTATGTTTCGTATAAAGTTTCATCTTCTAAAAGAGCTTCATCGGCACACTCTAACACAATATCAACTAGAATCTCATCTACTTCTGCTATATCTTTGTTTTCCCATACTATGTTGATAAAATGTTTCATGATTGTTCCTTAATGATTGAGTAAAATGCTCTGTACAGTACCGCTAGTATGCGTTACTACAGCTCTTACCCATACAAAGTTACCTGTAAAGTTGTAAAAATAAGACCCATTTGACCCTTCTGATTCAGTACCTGCTATATCAAAGTAATCAGTTTCTGTTGGTACAGTAGCTAACGTTCCTTGCATCTTTAGAGTGCCGTTAAAGTTTGAAACATTGTATTGTACTGTATGAAATCCATCTGCTCTACCGTAGTATCCGTCACCTTTAAATGCTGTTCCGGTTACTGTAGCACTAGATGAATCACCTGCGTGTACTTGATTTGTCATTATTGTTTCTGAACTGCTCATACTATTATTTATCCGATGCTAGGCTGGTATACTAATCTGTCTACTCTCATGATATTATCACTTTGTAAGAACAATCTAACTATTGTTAGTATGCTTTCGTTCTTAACATACAAGTATTTTCCTTTAAGATTACGTTGGTTACGTATGTCTTTAACTAAAGAAGCCCCTGCTCTAATCTTATCTGGGTTCTTAATACAGTACTCTGCAAGGCTAGTATCTGCTACGCCATTTAAGTTAATCTTAAATTCAAAATCAGATTCTTTATCAAGGTATATTGTATTCTTTTCTAATGTAGGTACGTTAGGTTCCCAGTACCAAGGCACATCATGTAGTTTCTTTGCTAACTTTTTAAGCCAAGGTTGGTTATTTGAATATATTCCTAAACGAGATCCTTCACATCTAAGCATATAATCTTCATCGTCTTGAAAAGCATTTACAAGTATCTTTAGATCTTCAAAGTCGTTTTGAGTTATATCCTGCTTTCTTTCTGACCACCTATGTAGTTTGAAGTTTAAAGCATCACCATTCTTTTGCTGAAACTCTAACTGGTCAATAACTGCTCTAGCATTGTCAAGTCTTTTGTTTCTAAAGATATGAGTACCAGAGTTGTATACTCCTAGTTTATAGGCGTACTTGTCCCAGAACAGTTTATTGGTTTTCTTCTTGATCAACGGTCTCTCGCTTTTTAACTTTAGTGGTATTTAATACAAATTCTTTGTCTTTTATATCTATATTTAAAGTACCGCCGTCTTTTAAATCACCAAACAAGAGTTTCTTGGATAACGGAGTCTTAATATCTTTATCAATAACACGTTGTAAGGGTCTAGCACCCATCTTAGCATCAAAGCCTTTATCAACTAGTAAGTCAATAGCATCATCTGATACAGTTGTAACAACGCCTTTTTCTGAAAGCATATTTTTTAATTCAACTAGGAACTTACCAACAATTTTAATCATTGTATTCTTTTCTAATTTATCAAATGTCATAACACCATCAAGTCTATTTCTAAACTCTGGTGCAAAGAATTTTTTAAGTTCTTTATCTTCGTAGTCTTTATCCATACTACCAAATCCAATTGCATTAGTATCTGCTTCTTGTGAACCTAAGTTAGTTGTAAGAATTAGCACAATGTTTCTACAGTCAGCAGTCTTACCATTTGAACCTGTAACAAATCCGTTGTCCATGATTTGTAATAACAATGAACTTACATCAGGGTGTGACTTTTCAATCTCATCTAATAATAGTACACAGTTAGGATTTTCTTGAATCTTAGTAATTAATAGTCCTGCATTTTCTTCAAAGCCAACATATCCTGGAGGTGAACCAATTAGTTTAGCAATACTATGTTTCTCTTGATACTCTGACATATCAAAACGTACAAGTTTAACTCCTAATTGATTAGAAAGTTGTTTTGCTGTTTCAGTTTTACCTACGCCAGTTGGACCCATAAACACAAAGCTACCAATTGGTTTAGTTTCTGATTTAAGTCCTGCCTGTGCAACAAGTATCTTATCAACGATCCCGTCAACTGCTTTATCTTGTCCGTATATCTCAGACTTTAAGTTACGTTCTAGATTAGCTAGGTTACTTGTTTCTTTCTCTTTAACTTGTTCTTCAGGTAAGTTAACTGCTTTTGCAAGTTCAAATTGAATCTCTTCATCAGTAATAACTTTTTCCGCCTTAGGATCTTTAAGATTAAATCTACTACAAGCACAATCAATCAAGTCAATTGCTTTATCAGGCAACTTTTTATCTGCTTGATATTTTACACTTAACTTAATAGCACTATCAATAGCTTCTTGTGTAATAGTAGTGTTATGGAATTCTTCGTAGTACTTCTTAATACCATTTAGGATATCATTAGTTACTTCTTTACTTGGCTCATCAACAGTTACTCTAGCAAACCTACGCATCAATGCACGGTCCTTTTCAAAGTACTTTCTGTATTCTTCCCAAGTTGTACTTGCAACAACTTTAATATTACCTTTAGTTAGTACGGGCTTTAACATATTAGCAAGATCATTTGAACTTTGTCCGCCACCTGCACCTGCACCATTCATCATGTGTGCTTCATCAATAAACACGATTGTTTTACCACGTTTCTTAAGAGCGGCCAGTACTAGCTTAAACCTTTCTTCAAAGTCTCCTCTATATTTAGAGCCAGCTAACATACTACCAATGTCTAAGTTATAAACACTATATTCTTTTAGAAATTCTGGTACAGTATTATTAACAATGTTCCAGGCAAGGCCTTCTGCAATAGCAGTTTTACCTACACCTGGATCACCGACTAGCAATACATTATTCTTTGCACGTCTACCTAAAGCTAGTGCAATAGAATCTAATTCATCTATTCGTCCTATAACAGGATCAATTTTACCTTTGTCAACTTCAGCATTAAGATTAGTTGTAAATGATCGTAAAGCTCTAGTAGCCATACCTGCCATTTCTTCATCTTCGTAGTTGTCAGCCAACTCGTTATTAAGATAGTCTGCAAACTTTTCCTTATCAATATTACATTTTGCAATATGATAGTATGACCAGCTTTTCTTTTCATTCATAATGCTTAAGAAAACATCTGAACAATCAATTTGACTTCTACCACTAAACAATACTTGCGTAAATGCTCTGTTCAAAACTCTTTCTACTGCGTGAGTTTTCTTTGGCTTATATTTCTTAGCCTGAGCAGGTTCTAGTTGGATCTTTTCAGTCTGTGTTTTTAGATAATTCTCAATATTCTTTTTAAGGAAGTCTGGATCTGCACCATACCCTTGTATAATTTTAGAGAAACTATCTTCGCAAAGCATAGCAAATAACAAGTGTTCAATAGTTACGTACTCGTGCTGTAACTTCTTAGACACATCTACTGCTTTATCAAAAACTAATTGTAACTGTTCACTTGGTTCAACCATTTATGTATCCTTTAAATTTCTTTAATAATTTTAATTGTTTCTTTTTTGCCATATCTAATCTAAGTCTGCTTACTCTGTCAATGTAGTTAATTCCGTATAGATGATCATATTCATGACCAAAGATTCTTGCATTCCAACCTACTAACTCTATTGTACACTCTTTTCCTGTAATGTCAAGGCACTCTGTTACCAAACCAGTTGGTCTTTTAACTTTTACATACAATAAAGGGAAACTTAAACAACCTTCTTCACCTTCTACTACTTCCTCGCTTACTGCTGTAATCTTAGGGTTAATAATTGCAAAAGGTTTGTCGTCTTCGTAGCCTTCTAGTCCCGTTGGTTTCATAACAAAAATCTGTGCATTAAGTTCGACTTGGTTAGCCGCTAATCCAACACCTTGATTCTTTTCCATGATCTCTATCATCTGTTCTGATATCTCTTTGGCATTGAGATTATCAAAATCAAATGGATCTACTTTACGTTCTAACCAACTATTTGGGTGATATATCAATTTCATCTTTTATCTTCGCTAGTTTCTCTCTAATGTGTTCATTTGTTATGTTTGGTGTTATACCATTTACTTTAATAAACAAGTTACCTGTTTGACCACTTCTTCTGTCTGGTAAGCCTTGTCCACCTATGCTAAAAGTTGTACCTGAATTGGAGCCTGGAGGAACACTAACACTTAATTTTCTACTATGTAAAGTATCAATTCTAAGGTTTGTGCCTAGTAATAGATCGAATATACTAATGCTTCTCTCTATATATAAATTTATGCCTTGTACTTGGTAGTCGACGTGCTTTCTGACTTGTACTTTTACAAACAGATCACCTCTAGGCATATTTGGAATATGATCTCCACCCATGCCAGGATACTTCATAGTATCACCTGGACGTACACCTTTAGGTATTTTAATAGTTACTGTTTCTTCTCTACCACTAGGTAGTCTGTAATGTGCAATAAGCTCTTTACCGTTTACTATATCTTCTAGTTGTATGTCAGCACCGATTGTAATGTTTTGGTTTGATGGTCTTTGCTGTTGTGCAAAGCCTTCACCAAAGAATCTACTAAAAACTTCGTTTACATCTCCACCATTAAAGTGAAAAGATGTACCTCCTCCGTTAGGATTAAATCCTTGCTGTTGCGGATTGGTAGTTCCAAACTGATCATACATCTGACGCTTCTGTGGATCTTTGAGTGCCGAATATGCCTCGTTGATTTCTTTGAATTTAGCTTCACTTCCACCGCGGTCAGGGTGATGTTGCATACTTGCTTTTTTGTATGCTGATAGATCGGA
>Ga0209634_1000796_pt1 | contig 23897 bp, 21 predicted proteins | sample LinPmetageLP40_FD_184043 | JGI IMG/M metagenome (GOLD analysis project Ga0209634, IMG submission 184043) | Marine viral communities from the Pacific Ocean - LP-40 (SPAdes) (version 2) | ecosystem: Environmental > Aquatic > Marine > Oceanic | place: Pacific Ocean | collected 2010-08-26 | reverse complement strand
ATGCGCGGCGACCGGGGCATCGGGATGCTGCGCCTTGAGCTTCAGAAGCTCGGTCTCGCTGAAGGCCTCGTGGACGATGCACACGCCCGGCCACAGCAGCATCTCGCGGTTGAACTTGCGGCTCATATAGCCGCCCAGGTGCCGGTCGGGTCCGAAGATGATCTTCTGGTCCTCGGGGATCTGGCTGATGATCGTTTCCGCGCTGGAGCTGGTGACGATCACGTCGCTCAGCGCCTTCACCTCGGTCGAGCAATTGATGTAGGTCAGCGCGATATGGTCGGGATGCGCCTCGCGGAAGGCGCTGAACTTGTCCGGCGGGCAGCTGTCCTCGAGGCTGCAGCCCGCGTCCATGTCGGGCAGCACCACGATCTTTTCGGGGCTGAGGATCTTGGCCGTATCGGCCATGAACTTCACGCCGCAGAAGACGATGACATCGGCATCGGTTTCGGCGGCTTTCTTGCTCAGTTCCAGACTGTCGCCGACGAAATCGGCAAGGTCCTGGATATCGGCAGTCTGGTAGTAATGCGCGAGAATGATCGCGTTCTTCTCCTTGCGGAGGCGATTGATCTCGGCGAGCAGGTCCTGGCCGGTCGGCAGGTCGGTCTGTGCGGTCATATGGGGTCCCGTATGCTGCGTTTGTGGCGCTTATAGACCGAACGGTCCGTAAGGCGAGGGCGTTCCGTTCAGTCTTGCGGCTCGCCGTCGAAGCGGACGTTCACCGTCACATCGCCATATCCTGCCATCTGTAACGGAATGGCGAGATTCTGCCGCACCGCATCCTTTGCGGCCTGCCGTGCCAGCGCGAGGACTTCGGGGTTCTTGGCGAAGGCGGCGGCCTTACGCTCTGCCTGCTGCGAATTGTTGCGCGCGAGGTCGGTGCTGGCATCGCGAGTGACATAGGTGCCCTCGGTGAAGGTTTTCTGCGCCGCCTCGTCGAGATTGGGCCGCGAGATGCGCAGCGCCGGCAGCACCACCGAAAGGGTCTCGCTTCCCGCGTCCCAGGCGAACCGGTCGCGGTCCATGCTCGACAGGTCGAGGCGGTATTCGACCGTCGCTGGAATGATCGCCGCCTGCCGGCTTTCGAGCAAGTCGATGTTGAGCACGCCGCGCCGGTCGACGCTTTCGGCAACAACCTCGAAGCGGCTGGAAAAGACGGTCAGCGAATTCTGCTTCTCGAACGCCAGCATGGCGCTTCCCACCGGGTCGCCTTCTTCTTGGTAGAAAAACGCGCGCCAGCCGAGCCACGCGACTGCCGCGAGCAGAACGATGACGATCAGCCACGGCACCGCCTGGACGCGCGCCAGCGAGCGGTCCTGCCGGACTTCAGGTGCGACCGTGCGCTCGCTTCGTTTCAGATCGTCTGCCATGTCTTGCCCGAACGGGCGACGAGGCCGCGCTGTTCCAGATCGATCAGATGCGCGGTCACCGACATCTCGGCGGCCTTGTGCAGCTTGGGGTCGAGCCCCTTGTACATCTTGGGCACGAAGTCGCTCGCTTCATGCGGCCCCTCGCCCAGCAGCCGGACGATCTGGTTCTCGCGCTGGCGGCGGTGGCCAATCATCCCACGCACCAGCTGGCGCGGCTTTTCGACCGCCTCGCCATGCGCGGGGTAGAACACCCGGTCTTCGCGCGCGTAGAGCTTGTCGAGGCTCTTCATGTAATCGCCCATGTCGCCATCAGGCGGGATCACGACGCTGGTCGACCAGCCCATGATATGGTCGCCGGTGAACAGCGCGCCGCTTTCCTCCAGCGCGAAGCAGAGGTGGTTCGACACGTGTCCGGGCGTGGCAACCGCGGTCAGCGTCCAGCCGGGGCCGGTCATCTGTTCGCCATCGTCCATGACCCTGTCGGGTTCATATGTGCGGTCGAACGAGGCATCGGCGCGCGGGCCGCTATCGTCGAGCACCAGCGGGGCGCAGCCGACGATCGGCGCCCCCGTCCGCGCGGCGAGCGTCTTCGCTGCGGGCGAATGGTCGCGGTGGGTATGCGTGCACATGATCGCGCAGACGTGTTCCTCGCCGATCGCGGCATCGAGCGCGAGCAGGTGGTCCTTCTCGTCCGGGCCGGGATCGATCACCGCGCAGCCATCGCCGATACCGACGATGTAGGACTGCGTCCCCGTGTAGGTGTAGGGAGAGGGGTTGGGGGCGAGCACGCGGCGCACCAGCGGTTCGAGCTGCATCGCCTGCCCAGTGGGCCACGGTTTGGGAGGAGGTCCTGCCATGGTCTTGCATATGGGGGTTTGCTTGCGCCATGTCACCACCCGCCATTCGCAAGGGAGAGAGCATGGCCGATCGCATTCTCGTCCTCGACGCGGGGACCACCTCCACCCGCGCGATGATTTTCGCACCCGACGGGAAAATGGAAGCGGTCGCCCAGGAGGAGCTGACCCAGAATTATCCGCGCCCCGCGTGGGTCGAACACGATGCGTCCGAGATATGGACCAAGACGCTTGCCTGCGCGCGGCAAGTCACTGGCGAGGCGGCCGGTGCGATCGCAGCGATCGGAATCACCAACCAGCGCGAAACGGTCGTTGCGTGGGACCGCCATACGGGCGAGCCGCTGGCCCGCGCCATCGTGTGGCAGGACCGCCGGACCGCGCAGTTCTGCGCCGACATGAAAGACTATGGCCATGAAGCCGCCGTGCAGCAGCGTACCGGGCTGCTGCTCGACCCCTATTTTTCGGGCACCAAGATGCGCTGGATGCTCGACCATGACGAAACCGTCCAGGCCGCGGCGCAGAACGGGGCGCTCGCCTTCGGCACGGTAGAAAGCTGGCTGGTCTACAAACTGTCGGGCGGCGCGCATCTGAGCGATGCAAGCAATGCCAGCCGCACGCAGTTGCTGGCGCTCGACGGGGCGCAGTTCGACGAGGATCTGTGCGAACTGTTCGGCGTTCCGCGTGCGGCGCTGCCCGAGGTCGTCGATACGCACGGATCATTGGCGACGAGCGAGGCCAAATGGCTCGGCAGGGCGATACCCATCTGCGGCCTGGCGGGCGATCAGCAAGCGGCCACGATCGGGCAAGGCTGCCTCGGTTTCGGCGAAACCAAGGCTACCTACGGCACCGGCGCTTTCGTACTGACCAATATGGGGCAGGCGATTCCGCGGTCGGACCACCGCCTGCTGGGTACCGTGCTCTACCAGCATGATGGCGTAAGGACCTATGCGATCGAGGGGTCGTGTTTCGTTGCGGGCAGTCTGGTCCAGTACCTGCGCGACCAGCTCGGGCTGATCGGCAGCGCTGCGGAAACAGAGGAGCTGGCCCGTTCGATCGAGGATAGCGGCGAGGTTGTGATCGTGCCCGCTCTGGCCGGGCTGGGCGCTCCGCACTGGAAGCCCGATGCGCGCGGCGTGATTTCGGGGCTCAGCTTCGCCAGCGGGCGGGCGCAGATCGCGCGCGCGGCGCTCGAGGCGATGGCGCACCAGACGCATGACTTGGCAAGCGCCTTTGCGGCCGATGGGGCGCCCTGGTGCCGGCTCAACATCGATGGCGGCATGAGCGTCAACGACTGGATGGCGCAGGACCTGGCGAATATCCTCGACCTGCCCGTCGAACGGCCCGATTTCGTCGAGACCACGGCGCTTGGCGCGGCGATCCTTGCAGCGGTCGGCTGCGGATTGTTCGCCACGCTCGATGACGCGGCGCCGGCGATGCGCGGCGGCACGCGGTGCTTTGCTGCCGAAATGGCGAAGGATGTACGCGACGCGCGGCTGGCGCGCTATGCCAAGGCGTTGGCCGCGGCCTGATCAGCCGCGCGCGAAGGCCGCGGTGATGCGGCCGCGCAGTTCTTCCACCGGCGGCTCGCCGGCGTTTGCGCGCCATTCGCGGTCGAGTCGGGCAACGCGTGCATGTAGCGCCTCGCCCTCTTCGATCAGCGCCCGCGTGGCGGGCTCTAGCAGCGCGAGATTGTCCGCATCTGCAGGGGGCTCGTCGGGCAGCCGCCCGCTGCGGGCCAGCTGGCCTGCAGACAGTTCGCCGGAGCGATAGGCCCGCTGGTTGAGCAGCCAGGCAAGCACATGCATCAACCGCGTGGTCGTGCGCAGCCCCTCGATCGACAGCGCGACGCGCGTCAGATCGTCGGGCTGGACCGCGGTGTCGGTCCGCCGCAGATCGAACACGGTGCGCGCGTCATCGGCAAGCACGAGCGCTTGCGAATACAGTTCTTCGATAATTTCGCAGTTGATGTCGCGTGTGGGCATGGATGCACCCTACGCCCCGGTCGGGGGGCTCGCCACTGCGTTTACCATGGCAGTCCTGCGATGGGACGCCTTGCGGCGAAGTCGTTGTGATCAGGCGATTATATCGGGGATCAGCACGTCCTCGATCGCCGCGATGCGGTCCCTCAGAGCCAGTTTGCGCTTTTTAAGGCGGGCCATTTGCAGCTGGTCGACGAAGCCGCTCTGCGCGCCGGTCTGGATCAGCGCCGCAATCGCGACGTCGAGATCGCGGTGCTCGCTGCGGAGCAGGGCCAGCCGTTTGCGCAGTTCCTGTTCGTTCACGCGAACCTTTCCCGGATGATCGCCCTTCGCGACCGTTTCGCCGCATGGCCCCAACTCTGCGTTTTGTAAATCGGCAATCCTGTGGTTTGATACTCCCCTGCGGCGCGTGCCGCGCAAGCGCACGAGTCGCTCCAGAGGTCGCACAACCGTCTAGGAGACAATTCGATGCACTCATCCCATGTCGACGCGCTCAAAGCCAAGCACGCCGGGCTCGAGGCTCGCCTGCACGAAGAAGAAATCCGGCCTGCGCCTGACATTGCGATGATCCGCCAGATCAAGAAGCAGAAGCTGCGGATCAAGGAAGAGATCGCGTCGAGCTGATCGGATCTTTCGGGAAGCGGGGATTGGCATCCCGCTTCCGCCCTCCCATCAATTTGCTATAGGCTGCAGCCATGACAGCTGCAGCCTCCGCCCGCCAGATCCTTACCCGCCTGCACGAGGTAATGGCCGGGCGCACGCATGCGCAGTACAAGCTCGACCGGGTGGTCGAGATCATCGCCGAAAGCCTGTCGAGCGAGGTCTGCTCGATCTACCTGCTGCGCGAAGGTGCGCTGGAGCTTTATGCGACGCAGGGACTCAATCCCGAAGCGGTGCACGTGACGCGGCTGGCCGTGGGCGAGGGGCTTACCGGCACGATCGCAAACAATATCGAGACGCTCAATCTGGCCGAGGCCAAGGCGCATCCCGATTTCGCCTACCGCCCCGAAACGGGCGAGGAACAGTTCCACTCCTTCGCGGGTGTCCCGATCGTCTACCGCGAACGGGCGGTCGGTGTCCTGTGCGTCCAGCATGTCGATCCGCGGCGGTACGAAGATGTCGAGATCGAAGCGCTGCAGACCACCGCAATGGTGCTGTCGGAATTGATCGCACACAAGGAACTGGTCGACGGCGAAAGCGTGATCGACCTCGAGATCTCGCATGTCGAAAACGACATCCTCGAAGGACTGCCGCTGGTCAAAGGACTCGCGGCGGGGCAGGCGGTGTTTCACCAGCCGCGGATCGAGATCGACCAGGTCGTGGCGGAAGATGTCGAGGCGGAACGCCAGCGTGTGTACCGCGCCTTCGACAAGATGCGCGACCAGATCGATGCGCTGGCACGCGAGCCCGAATTCGGCAAGGGCGGCGAACATGTCGAGGTGCTCGAGACCTACAAGATGTTCGCCTATGACGAAGGCTGGAGCCGGCGCATCAACGAGGCGATCGACAGCGGGCTGACGGCCGAGGCGGCGATCGAACGGGTGCAGCAGCGTACGCGGATGCGCATGCGCGAGATCGACGATCCGCTGCTGGCCGATCGCATGCACGATCTCGAGGATCTGTCGAACCGGTTGCTGCGGATCGTCTCGGGACAGCTGGGCACGGCGGCGACGCAGGGTCTGCGGCGCGACACGGTGCTGTTCGCACGCAATCTGGGGCCGGCGGAACTGCTCGAATATGACCGGCGCCGGCTCAAGGGCGTGGTGCTGGAGGAAGGTTCGCTCACCGCGCATGTCGTGATCGTGGCGCGTGCGATGGGGGTGCCCGTGCTCGGCCGCGTATCGGGACTGCGCACCCGCGTGGCCGAAGGCGACGAGGTGATCCTCGATGCCGATCACGGGACGGTCACGCTGAGGCCCAACCAGCAGGTGCTCGAGGCGTTCGAAACGCGCTTCGCCCGCTCGCGCGAGAAGCAGGCCGGCTATGCCGAAATGCGCGATGTCGAACCCTTCACGCGCGATGGAACCCGGATCACTGTGATGATGAATGCGGGGCTGCGCGACGACATGAGCGCGCTCGCGATGAGCGGGGCCGACGGGGTCGGCCTGTTCCGGACCGAGTTCCAGTTCCTGGTGTCCTCCACGCTGCCGCAGCGCGACCGCCAGATGCGGCTCTACCGCGACGTGCTCGACGCGGCGGGAGACAAGCCGGTGATCTTCCGCACCGTTGATATCGGCGGCGACAAGGCGGTCCCCTATCTCGACACGGCGGTGGCCGAACGCGACGAGAACCCCGCGATGGGCTGGCGCGCGCTGCGCCTGTCGCTCGAGCGCGAGGGCCTGCTCAAGGCTCAGGCCCGCGCGCTGCTCGAAGCTGCGGCGGGGCGGTCGCTGTCGGTGATGTTCCCGATGGTCAGCGAACCGTGGGAATTCGATGCGGGCAAGAAAGTGTTCGAAGACCAGCTCGCGTTCCAGCGCGACAGGCGCAGGCAGGTCCCCGAAACGATTCGCTATGGCTGCATGCTCGAGGTGCCGGCGCTGGCCGATATGCTCGACGTGCTGCTGCCGAAGCTGTCCTTCGTGTCGGTGGGCACCAACGACCTGACCCAGTTCCTCTTTGCGGCGGATCGCGCCAATCCCAAGCTGGCAGAGCGCTACGACTGGCTGAGTCCGGCGATCCTGCGGTTTCTGGCCCGGGTATCGCGATCCTTCGTCGGCCACGATGTCCAGCTTGGCGTGTGCGGCGAGATGGGCGGACGCCGGCTCGAAGCGCTGGCACTGCTGGGTATCGGCTATCGCCGGCTTTCGATCACCCCGGCCGCGGTCGGTCCGATCAACGAACTGGTGCGCAAGGTCGATCTGGGCGAGCTTACTGCGCAGATGAGCCATTGGCTTGCCGCCCCGCCGCCGGATATGCGCGGCGCCTTGCAGCAATGGGCCGGTGAACGGGATATCGAGGTTGAATGATTTCACCGCGAAAGCGGCTCTTTTCGTCGGTCGTGCGCATCTGTGCTATGATGCGTGCTTGACAGGGCTGCCCGCGCTTCGCTTTGCCTGCGTCAAGACAACATGCGGGTAAACCGCAGGTTCGCATTATCGGGGATCGCATGAGCGACGAAGAATACCTTGAAGAGGAAGTGGTTACGCACACCGGTGTCGGCGCACGGCTCAAGGCCGCGCGCGAAGAGCGGGGGCTCGATCTGACGCAGGTTGCCGCGGAGACCCGGATTCCGCAACGCCACCTGCTCACCATCGAGAATGGTGCGCTATCGGACTTGCCCGCGCGCACCTACGCCGTGGGTTTTTCGCGCACTTATGCGCGGCTCGTCGGGCTCGACGAACGCGAGATCGTCGATCAGGCGCGCATGGAACTCGCCGAAGACGAAGAACGCACCGCTTCGCCAGACAAGTTCGAGCCGGGCGATCCGGCACGGGTGCCGGGCCGGGGGCTGGCGTGGTTCGCGCTGTTCGCGGGGATCCTGCTGATTGGCGGGATATACGCCTTCTACAGCAGTTATTTCGCTCCGGGCCTCGGCCCGGCACCCCTCGAGGCGCCCGAAGACCGCACAGCATCCGCCGCCCAAGAGAATGATGCTGCGCCGCGCCAGGCGGCAGCGCCCGCTGCATCGGGCCCCGTCGTCTTCACCAGCGAAATGGACGGGACCTGGGTCAAGTTCTATGATGCCAACGGCGAACGCCTCTACGAAGCGCAGATGGATGCCGGCGACAGCTTCACGGTGCCCAGCGATGCCGAAGGGCCGCAAGTGTGGACGGGGCGTCCCTATGCCCTGGCGATCACGGTCGGCGGCCGGTCGGTGCCCAAGCTTTCCGAAGAGGACGAAGTGATCAAGGACGCACCGATCACCGCCGAAGCGCTGCTGGCACGTGGCCAAGACGGTGCTGCACCCGCGCAGCCCGCCGCAGCCGCGGCTGGCGAGGGTTAACGAACCCTGCTTTGTTAAGGGGATAAGCGCGCCTCGCGCCCTCGACAGCGACGCGGCGCTAGGGCAGTTTTCTTCCGCTACCGATTTTCCACCAGGAGCCCTCGATGACTTTCGCATCGCTCGCCCGTAACCTGTCGTTCTTCGGCGCCGGTTTCGCCCTGCTTGCCACGGCCACACCCGCCTTGCCGCAGGACGGCAACGACGAAGCGCGCCTGCGCCGGCTGGAAGCCGAAGTGCGCGCCCTGCAGCGCACGGTATTCCCGGGCGGCGACGGCCGCTTCTTCGAACCCGAGATCAGCGCCCAGCCGGCGACCCGCCCAAGCACCACTGGGGCATCGACCACTGCAGTGACCGATATCCTCGCCCGGCTCGACGCGCTCGAAGCGCAGCTCCAGCGGCAGACCGCGCAGAACGAGGAAAACGCCAATGCGCTGCGTCAGTTGACCGAACGCATCGACGCTCTGGAAGCCTCGGGTACCCGTACCACGGCGAGCGCACCGGCCGGTAGCATGTCCGCGACGACGGGCAGCGCTGGCGCCCCGCGAACGGTCGCGGCGACACAGGCGTCGGGCCCCAGCGCGGAACGGCTGGCCGCAGTGCAGGCAATTGCCAAGCCGCAGACCGAGGATCCGGCAGACGACGAATACTCCTACGGTTTCCGTCTGTGGGATGCCGGCTTCTTCCCCGAAGCGCAGCAGCAGCTGACCATGTTCGTCGAACAGCACCCGGATCACTGGCGCACGACCTATGGCCGCAACCTGCTCGGGCGCGCCTATCTGGACGACGGCAAGGCCAAGGAAGCCGCGCCCTGGTTCCTTAAGAACTACCAGGAAGACAAGACGGGCGCCCGCGCCGGTGACAGCCTGCTGTATCTGGCCGAGGCGATGATCGCGCTCGACGACACCCGCCGCGCCTGCATCGCGCTGGCCGAATTTTCCGAAACCTATCCTGCACTGGCCGCCGGACGGCTGCAGGGTCAGTATGAAGCCAATCGCGCCAAGGTGACCTGCGATTGACCCGGCGATCGACCCGCCGCTGCTAGCACGCTTCAGGGCCGATCTTGCCGCCATTCGCCCAGAAGGCAAACTGGGCCTGGCGGTGTCCGGTGGTCCAGACAGCATGGCCTTGCTGGGTCTTGCAGCCGCGAGCTTCGATGGGGCGGTCGAGGTCGCGACCGTGGATCACGGCCTGCGGAAAGAGGCTGCCGAGGAGTGCGCGCTGGTCGAGCGCGTATGCGCAGAGCGGTCGATCCCGTGCACGACGCTGCGTGTCACCGTGGCAGAAGGCAATCGCCAGGACCGCGCGCGCGCGGCGCGTTACGCAGCGCTGGGCCGCTGGGCGGGCCAGCGCTGCCTTGCTGCCATCGCGACCGCGCATCATGCAGACGACCAGGTCGAAACGCTGTTGATGCGGCTCAACCGGGGGAGCGGGCTGGCCGGTCTCGCGGGCATTCGCGCGCGAGCGGAAATCGAGGGCTGTCCCGTCCCCGTCTTACGCCCCCTGCTGGGCTTCACGAAGGGTGAGCTGCAAACCGTCGTGGGCTGTCTAAGCCTGCCCGTGGTTCAGGACCCGAGCAATCGCGATGACCGATACGATCGGGTGCGGATCCGGCAACAGATCGCTGGAGTGGACTGGATCGACTGCAAGGCATTTGCCCGCAGCGCTGCACACCTGTCCGAAGCGGAGCAGACCCTGGAGTCGCTGGCCGAAGAACTCTGGAATGCCGCGGCGGTCGAAAGCGGGCAGAAGGTCGAGATTCGCGTCCCGTCACAGCCCGATCTTGCCGCGAGGCTGATCGCAAGGGCAGTGCGGACCCTGGGCAGGACGGTTTCCAAGGGGGAAGCTCAGGCGTTCCTCAAAACGATGGGCACGCGCGGCAACATCGCCGGCGTGCTGATCGAACGACGCTCGGACCGGTACGTCTGTACCCCCGAGCCGCCGCGTCGCGGCGGGTAGCGAGATCAGATGATGGCGTCGCCCAGGTCCAGCCGTGCGCCGTCGGTGATCACGATCTTGTCGCCCTCTTTCGCAATCGCGAACAGCCGCTCGGCGATGGGATCGGGCACGCCGATGCATCCGTGGCTGGCGTATCCGTTCTCGACTTCGCTGCCGCCGTGGATAGCCACGCCGTCGCTCGTCAGGAACATGCTCCACGGCATCGGTGCGTTGCCGTATTTCTCCGACACATTGTGGCGCTGCTTCCACAGGATCGGGAAGACGCCGGTGGGCGTGGGATGCTCATCGGTACCCAGCAGCACGGCGGCGGCACCGATTTCGTAGCCGCCACGGAAGATCGAAATGACCCGCGCCTGCAGGTCGACCGTCACCAGCAGCGGGCCTTCGGGCACGCCTTCGTCGTCCCAGTGCCACTCGCCATAGCGGATCGGACCGTCGATCGGCAGCACCCGGCGCACGGTGTAGAGGCGTTTCGCATCGGCGACCGCCTTGGCTGCAATCGCGCCATGTGGGGCAAGCGGCTTGGCGACAGGCTGCGGCGCAGCCCGTTCGGTCGTCACGACCTCGCTCTCCGCGGTCGCGCTGCCGCCGATAGCGATGCCGGAGAGCACCAGCGCAGCCGCGACTGTGCCCCCGCCGATCCATTTCAGAATGACATCCATGCGCACCTTATGCGCATAAAGAGGTGAATTTTCCACCTATGCCTGCCGCCGCGTGCCGTTTTCGCACACTCTGCACCGAACCCTTAACGCGAGAGGTCGGCAGCTTCGCGGGCGAGGTGGGATACATTCGTTTCGTCCACCGGCCCCCGCGGGGCGACCCAGCTGCCCCCGACACACAGCACCGGATCGAACGCCAGCCATTCGGGCGCATTGGCGAGTGTGATCCCTCCGGTCGGGCAGAAGCGGCACTGGCCGAAGGGAGCTGCCAGCGCCTTGAGCGCGGGCAGGCCGCCAGCGGCCATCGCGGGAAAGAACTTGAAGTGGGTCAGGCCGAGATCGAGCCCGCGCATGACGTCGCCTGCAGTCGCTACGCCGGGCAGGAAGGGAATGTCTTCGCGAATCGCGGCCTTGCCCAGCGGTTCGGTCAGTCCGGGCGATACGATGAATTCGCTCCCTGCCGCGATCGCGTCGGCCAGCTCCTGCTGGTTGGTCACCGTACCGGCGCCGACGATCGCGCCGTCGACTTCGCGCATGGCGCTGATAGCGTCGAGCGCTGCCGGGGTGCGTAGCGTGACTTCGAGCACGCGCAGCCCGCCCTCGACAAGCGCGCGCGCAAGCGGTTGCGCCTGCTCGATTTCGTCGACGACGATCACCGGAATGACCGGTGCAGTCTGCATGATATCGGCAATGGTCATCGCAGGTTCCTGGCAAAGGCAGCTGCCGCGCCAAACAGGCCCGGCTGGGGGTGGGTGATCAATTTTACGGGAATGGTCGCCATGAGTTCGCCGAAGCGGCCCTTGGCGCGAAACCGCTGGGCAAAGCCGGATTTGGGCAGATGGTCGCGCAGGCGATACCCAAGACCGCCGGCGATCACGACACCCCCGAAACCGCCCTGCGCCAGCGCGATATCGCCGGCCACGCTACCCAGCGACAAGCAGAACCGGTCGAGCGCCGCGGCGGCCAGACCTTCGCCATCCTCCAGGGCGCGGGTCCAGATCGCAATGTCGTTCTCTTCGCGCGTCTTGCGATTTTCCATCGCCGCAAGCGTTTCGTAGATGTCGACAATGGCCGGACCCGAAACGACGCGTTCGACCGACACCCGCCGGTGGCGTTTGCGCAGCCGCGCGAGGATCGCGTCCTCGATAGTGTCGAGCGGGGCGAAATCGATATGGCCGCCCTCGGTCGCCTGGACGCGGTATTCGCCCGCCGACCGCCAGAGATGCGCGACGCCGAGTCCGGTACCCGGGCCCATGACGCTGATCGTGCCGTCGTCCGTCAATGGTTGGTCGGGGCCTGCGAGGTGAAGGAACTGGTTCTGGGGCGCGCGCGCGACTGCATGGGCCACCGCTTCGAAATCGTTGACGATGCAGTAATCGTCCACGCCCAGTTTCTGGCGGACCAGCGCCGGGCGGATGATCCATGGATTGTTGGTGAACCGAATGACATCATCACCGACCGGGCCGGCAATCGCCATGGCGATGCGCGGCGGCAGCGTCCCGCCCATCCGCTTGCGAAAGTCCTCCCACGCGGTCTGGAAGCTGGCATGGTCATCGGTGTGCAGCGTCTCGGGCTCGCCCAGCGTGATCGCGCCATCTTCCCCGATCGTGGCGATAGCGAAGCGCGCATGCGTTCCGCCGATATCGACAGTGACGAGGTCGGTGCTCACAGGCCCGCCATCGCCAGCATGGCCGAAGCGCCCTGTTCGGCGCCGTCGGCGCCGGCACGGAACATGGCGAACAATTCGCGGCCCATACCGGTCTCGGGCGGCGGTGCCTCGGCAGGCTCGCGGCTGGAGAGATCGGCGGTGGTCGACAGCTCGCCGGTAGCGGCGCAGATGCGGATGACATCTTCGTCCCGCAATTTGGCGAGCGGCCCGCCGCCAAGCGCTTCGGGAGTGCAATGGATGGCCGCCGGCACCTTGCCCGAGGCTCCCGACATGCGGCCATCGGTGACCAGGGCGACGCGGTAGCCGCGATCCTGCAACACGCCGAGCGCGGGGGTCAGCTTGTGCAGCTCGGGCATGCCATTGGCGCGCGGCCCCTGGAAGCGGACCACGACGATCACGTCGCGATCGAGTTCACCTCTCGTGAAGGCCTCATTGACGGCGCGCTGGGTGTCGAACACGCGGCACGGCGCCTCGATGGTCCACCGTTCGCGTTCGACGGCCGAGGATTTGAAACAGGCGCGGCCCAGCGTGCCTTCGACCAGTCGCATCCCGCCGTCCGCCTGGAACGGTGCCGATGCCGGGCGAAGCATGTCGTTGTCGCCGGACGGCCCGGGATCGCGCCAGACCAGTGTGTCGCCGTCGCTATCGAGGCCCGGTTCGCGGCTGTAGCTTTCGAACCCGCCATCCCACACGGTGAGGATATCGGCATGCGCCAGTCCTTCCTCGAGCAGCGTGCCGACGACGAAACCCATCCCCCCGGCTTCGTGGAAGTGATTCACATCGCCCGCGCCATTGGGATAGACGCGCGCAACCAGCGGGACTGCAGACGACAGTTCCGACAGGTCGGTCCAGTCGAAACGAATGCCCGCCGCCCGCGCCATGGCCGGGATGTGGATCGCGTGATTGGTTGACCCGCCCGTGGCCAGCAAGCCGACTGCCGCATTCACGATCGCCCTTTCGTCGACCACGCGGCTCAGCGGACGAAAATCATCGCCCGCCTGGCCGATGGCGGCCAGCCGATGCGTGGCGGCGCGGCTGAGTTGCTGCCGCAATTTCGCCCCCGGCTGGACGAACGCCGCTCCGGGGACATGGAGACCCATCATCTCCATCATCATCTGGTTGGAATTGGCAGTGCCGTAGAAAGTGCATGTGCCGGGCGAATGGTAGCTGCCCATTTCGCTGGCAAGCAATTCCTCACGTGTTGCCTTGCCCTCGGCATAAAGCTGGCGCACGCGCTGCTTTTCCTTGTTCGAGATACCCGTCCCCATCGGGCCCGAGGGTACGAAAATGGCCGGCAGGTGGCCAAAGCGCAGCGCGCCCATCAGCAGGCCGGGGACGATCTTGTCGCATATGCCGAGCAGCGCGACCCCATCGTACATCGCATGGCTGAGCGCTACAGTGGTCGACAGGGCAATCGTGTCGCGGCTGAACAGCGACAATTCCATGCCGGCTTCGCCCTGCGTCACGCCGTCGCACATGGCCGGCGTGCCGCCGGCGACCTGCGCCGTGGCGCCGACTTCGCGCGCCCAGATCTTCATGCGTTCGGGATAGCGGTGATAGGGCTGATGCGCCGACAGCATGTCGTTGTAGGCGGTGACAATACCCAGGTTCGGGCCCTTGGCTGCCATGATGGCCGCCTGGTCTTCCTCGGCCCCGGCAAATGCGTGGGCGAGGTTGGAGCAGGACAGCGACGTCCGATCGACCTGCCGCTCGCTCTCGCGGTCCATCAGGTCGAGATAGGCGGCGCGGCTGTCGCGCGAATTTGCGATGACGCGCTGGGTCACGCGGTGGATCGTGTCGTTGAGCGGCTTATTCGTCATGCCAGCTTACTCCGTCGCGTTCGGCAAGGGCGATGGCGGCGCTGGGCCCCCAGCTGCCCGCACCATAGGCTTTCGGCTTGATGTCCTCGCGCTCCCACAGGGTGCGAATGGCGTCGATCCATTCCCATTGCGCTTCGACCTCGTCGCGGCGCACGAACAGCGTCTGGTCGCCCTCGATCAGGTCGAGCAGCAACCGTTCGTAGGCGATCCTGCGGACCGTACCCGAAAACGCGTCGGGCATGGCGATATCGAGCGGGATCTGCCGCAGCCGGATCCCGTCGCGGTCCAGCCCGGGGACCTTGGCCATCATCGACAGCTGGACATTCTCTTCGGGCTGGATCCCGATCACCAGCCGATTGGGCTTGGTGCTGGCGCCGCGTCCTTCGAATATGGAATGCGGAACGGAGCGGAACTGGACGACGATTTCGGTCACGCGCTCGGGCAGCCGTTTGCCCGTCCGCAGGTAGAAGGGAACACCCTTCCACCGCCAGTTGTCGACATGCGCCTTCAAGGCCACAAAGGTCTCGGTATCGCTGTCCTTGCCAAGTTCCTGATCGTAGCCGGGCACGGCGGTGCCTTCGACGGCACCGGCGCGGTATTGCCCGGTAACGGTCTCCTCCCGCGCGATCGGGCGCAGCGCGCGCAGCACCTTTACCTTCTCGTCGCGGACCGCCGTAGCATCGAAGCTGGTCGGCGGTTCCATCGCGACAAGCGCCAGCAGTTGCAGCATGTGGTTCTGCACCATGTCCCGCAGCGCGCCGCTGTCGTCGTAATAGGCCACCCGCGATTCCAGGCCGACCGTCTCGGCGACAGTGATTTGCACATGGTCGATATAGGTCGCATTCCAGACCGGCTCGAACAGCATATTGGCAAAGCGCAGGGCGAGCAGGTTCTGGACCGTTTCCTTGCCGAGGTAATGGTCGATACGGAAAATGCGGTCTTCGCTGAACGCCTTGGCGACGGCGTCGTTGATCTCCTCGCTCGAGGCGAGGTCGGTTCCCAGCGGCTTTTCGAGCCCGATGCGAACATTGCCCTGCGTCAGGCCGGCGTGGACGAGACCCTCGATCGTGGGTTCGAACAGGCTGGGCGCGGTCGAAAGGAAGATGGCCAGTCCCTTGTCATATGCGCCGACTTCGGTCGCCAGGGCATCGTATCCCTCGCGCGTGGTGGCATCGACGGGGACATAGCTAAGCCGGTTGAGGAATTCGGCAACCCCGCCCCGGCGGTGATCGGGAAGGTATTTCTCCAGCGCGGCGCGCGCAAAGTCGCGATAGTCGCGTGTCGACATTTCGGAACGTGCCGTGGCGACGATCTTGAGATCGTTGTCGAGCAAGCCGTCGGCGTCGAGCGCACAGAGCGAGGGGAGCAGCATGCGCTGGGCGAGGTCCCCGGTGGCGCCGAAGAGCAGCAAGCGATCTGCAGGCAGGTTCATGCGAAGGACCGGGGGATCATGCAGCGATATCCATGGCTGCAGCGGTTATCAGCGCAGGAGCCGGCATGCCAGTCGGCTGCATTCCTATTCTTCGGAGTAAAGATCGTACGAGTGTTTCCACCAGGGCAGAACAGCGAAGCACAGGGGCGGATTGGCAGCATTATCAATCAACGAGCTGCCGGGAGCTTCGTTTCCACGAGCAAGCCGCTGCGGCGCGACCACGAAAAAGGGCCCCGGAAAGGGGCCCTTCGTAATTCTAGTCGTGTTCGATCAACCGTCGAACAGCCATTCCCAGATATTCCACATGATCACAACTCCTGATTGCTCAAGAGTTAAGTGCCATTAACCATGTATGTTTGTAAAGTCTAAACTATGTTTGATAACGTTTGCTCGGGGGCAAGCTCCTGATATTCAAGCAAATTGGATAATGAGAGGGGGCGCGAGAACGCGAACCCCTGAACCTGTTGGCAACCGGCTTCCTGCAGCATTGGGATATCCTGCGGGTTCTCGAGCCCTTCGGCGACGACAGTGATTCGGGCTCCGCGCCCCATGGCAGCGATACTGGCCACGATAGCGCGGGCCTTGGGATCCTTCGCAATATTCGCGACGAACATGCGGTCGATCTTGATCTCGTCGAACGGCAACTCGTAAAAGGCTTCGTAATTCGCGGCTCCAACGCCAAAGTCATCCATCGAGATCCGCACGCCGATAGAGCGCAATTCGTTGAGAATGGTCGCAGCTACTTCATGGTCCGAAATACGCGCGGTCTCGGTAATTTCCAATGTCAGGAAACAGGGATCGAAACGGGTGGCCTGCAGCACATTTCGCACGAGGCCGACCACTCGCATGTCGCTGAGCAGGGTGGCCGAAATATTGACCGACATGGAAATCATATGCCCGCGGAAATGCAGGAGTTGTCCGGCGGAACATGCGCTCTGCAGCACGTAGCGCGTGAGATGTTCCATCCGTCCGGCTTTTTCGCACTGCTGAATGAAATGCATTGGCGAGATAAAGCCGCGTGCCGGATCGTGCCAGCGGACCAGTGCCTCCACCCCGACGACTGCGTTTGACTGAAGGTCGATCTTGGGCTGATAGACGCAGTAAATCTCGCCTGCTTCCATCGCATCGTCGATGCGCGCCCGCAGCGAAATGTCCCACAGCAGGTCGGTTTGCGAACCGGTTTCGGCAATCGCAATCGGATTGTGCGCTTCGGAGGTTTCCTCTGCTGCAGCAACCGCAGCCGCCAATCGGGCAGAAGGGTCGCCTTCGACACCGGCGATGCCGAATGTGATGCCGACATCGACGGAAAATCCACCTACCTGGATCGGGGCGGCAAATATGGCGCGAAGCCCTTCGAGGTGCTCGACCACTGCATCGGTGTCGTCGTTTGCGACATGCCAGCCGAGATGGTGGCCGTCGCTGTAAACGACCAAATTGCTATCGGCAGCGCGCAGCCGATCGACGAGTTTGAGCACGTAGCTGCCCTTGTCATCGGCCCTCAGTGTCTTAAGCACGCGCTCGTAGTTCTGAATCTTGGCGATGACGATGTGGCCATTGGTCACCGAGTCACGAATGAGCCGGGCTTCCAAAGCGCGCAGCTTCGCCAGCCCGGTTTCCTGATTGACCATTTCGACCCGACGTTTCCATCGCATTCTCGAGCGCAAAGCTGCATAGATCGCCAGAAAAGTCAGCGCGTACGAAAGCTCGAGACGAATGCCGATCTTCGCTGCCGCGTACAAAAGCGCCGGGGCAACGAGCACGGTCGCGGAATAGGCGACCCAACGCTGTCTCCGAGCTCGGCTAAAGACTATTGAAATCAATAGAAGTGCCGCGAAGAAAGAGAGTACGATAGGCCCTCTCAAGCTTCCGGTATGTCCTGCCTTAAGCGATTCGCCCGCGTATATGTCAACGTAACTGACGGCCGCATCCATCTTGCGGGGCATTGGCTGCTGGCTACCAGCCACCAAGCCTGAGTGTCCGATTACGACAGTTTTTCCAGTAACTTCTGCGGCGAGCTCTGACAGGCTTCTAGCGTTACCCGACAGCTCATCGAGTTGAAGCGTGGGGATGCGATCGACGGCGAACCCGTAGTCCACCGAGAATGTTTCATTCGGGTTGCCTTCCACCCCTGCGATAGCGGCCCCAAGGGATCGTGTTACCCGCCCGTCGTTTTGATACGCATAATGCAGTCGCCATGCGAAACCGTACCAGTCGCGATCGGTTTGGTCAGAGACTACTCGGGTCGCGGGGCCAGCGATTGTCGGTGAAGTAGTACGACGAATTCTCTCGCCGGTCGGGCCCTCTAGTATCCGATCGACGAGGGATATCCGAGGACCCAAATCTGCAATCGCTCGAGCCAAGCGAGCGTCGGCGGCCGCGTTTTCTGAAGTGGAGAATGGAATGTCGAGAAAGACTTTCCCCACGCCCTGGCGATCGAGTTCGTCCAAAGCTGCTGCGACCCGAAAACGCGTCTGCGGGTTGTCGGTATCGTTCAGGGCTTCATTCGAAGAAACGAAGACAACGTCGCCAGTTGGGTTCCGGTCCGCTACGCGAGATTGGAAAAGCCATAAAAACTGGTCGATTGGTTGGAGCAGAAACACAGCGTAGAGCGCCAGACTGATCAGCGCCGCCCACAGGACATGGCGCAGGCGCTCGAACAGGCGACCGCTGAAAAGCGACCGTCCGCGGACGAGCACTGGCGCTGCCAGTCTTGAGATGCGTGTTTCACCCATTGAGCGCCCTTATGCCGCTCTTAGGTTTAAGAAAGATTTGATGCCGCAGCCGCGAAACCACGGCAAGCCAGCTTGCCAGCCGGTTGCGAAAGTAAATGAAACTCGAACGAGCGCCGTTAACGCTTTGCGGGGCAATAAGCCGCCGTCGGCCCGCGCGCGCAGAACTTATCGTTTAATCCGAAAGGTTTCCGCGCTCGCCGCCGGGCAAAGCACGCGCGTCTAGCGGCGCCGCCGCGTTATCAGGCTACCGCGCCGAACAGGTCGTGCGCGTCACTGTCCTCAATTGAGACAGTTGCAATATCGCCAGCCGCGAGGCTCTGCGGGACGTTGCGCAAATAGACCGCGCCATCGATCTCGGGGGCGTCCGCCTGGCTGCGGCCGGTTGCCCCGATATCGCCATCCTCGTCGGGTTCGCCGACTTCGTCGATAATCACGGGAATGCGCGTCCCGACCTTGGCTGCCAGCTTGGCAGCGCTGATCCGCTCGGTGACTTCCATCACCCTTGCGTAACGCTCTTCCTTGACGGCCTCGGGCACCGGGTCGGGCAGGGTGTTGGCCCGCGCGCCATCGACCGGTTCGAAGCGGAACGCGCCAACCCGGTCGAGCTGCGCCTCTTCGAGCCAGTCGAGCAGATATTTGAAATCGTCCTCGGTCTCGCCGGGGAAGCCGACCACGAAGCTGGAGCGGATCGCGATCTCGGGACAGATCTCGCGCCAGCCCTTCAGCCGTTCGAGCACCTTGGCTTCGTTTGCGGGGCGCCGCATCGCGCGCAGCACCTTGGGGCTCGCGTGCTGGAACGGGATGTCGAGATAGGGTGTCAGCAGCCCTTCGGCCATCAGCGGTATCACCGCATCGACATGCGGATAGGGATAGACATAGTGCAGCCGCACCCAGGGCGGGATGCCGCCGCCGATGTCGAGCTGGCCCAGTTCGCGCGCGAGGTCGGTCATATGCGCGCGGACGGGGTGGCCCTTCCACAGCCGTTCCTCGTGGCGCGTATCGACACCGTAGGCGCTGGTGTCCTGGCTGATGACCAGCAGTTCCTTCGTGCCCGCGGCAACCAGTTTCTCGGCTTCGCGCAGCACTGCGTCGATCCGCCGGCTGGCCAACTTCCCGCGCAGGTCAGGAATGATGCAGAAGGCGCAGGAATGGTTGCAGCCCTCCGAAATCTTCAGATAGCTGTAGTGGCGCGGTGTCAGCTTGATGTCGGGCTGCGGGATCAGGTCGACATAGGGCCCCTGGCTGGGCGGGGCGTGCGTGTGCACTGCATCGACGACCTGTTCGTACTGATGCGCGCCGGTCACTGCCAGCACCTGCGGATGCGCAGCGCGGATCGCGTCGGCTTCTTCGCCCATGCAGCCGGTCACGATGACGCGGCCGTTCTCCGCGATCGCCTCGCCGATTGCCTGCAGGCTCTCTTCCTTGGCGGAATCGAGGAAGCCGCAGGTGTTGACCAGGACCACGTCGGCCCCGGCATAATCGGCGCTCATCGCATAGCCGTCGGCGCGCAACCGCGTGAGGATGCGCTCGCTGTCGACCAGTGCCTTGGGACAGCCGAGGGATACCATGCCGACCTTCTTCTGGTCGGGGATTGCGGTGGTGGTCGTGCTCATGATTGCGCGCGCCCCTACACGCGTAAGCCGATTTACGCTAGCTTCCTGCGCATCGAAAGGCGCGAGGGATACGGGACATGGGCGAAATCAACTGGTTGGCGGTTCTGCTTGGGGCGCTCGCATTCTTCGCGGTCGGCGCGCTCTGGTACGGGATGCTGTTCGCCAAGTCCTGGCAAAAGGCTGCCAGCCTCAGCGACGAAAAGATCCGCAGCGGCAATCTACCGCTGATCTTCGGGCTGACCTTCCTTGCCGAACTGGTGATAGCATTGACGCTGTGGCACGGGATCGCGCGCAGCGGCGCAAGCGACCGGGCCGTGATGATGATGGCGATCGGCTTCGGCGCCACGGTCATGGCCCCGGCGCTGGGGATCAATTACCTCTACTTGCGCAAGACGCTGCGCCACTTCCTGATCGACGCGGGCCATTTCATCGTCGGGATGGCAGCGATGGGCGGGGTGTTCCTGCTCTTCCGCTAGGGCTTAGTCGTCGCCCTGGTCGTCCCGGTCGTGGCCATCGCCCTTGGTTTCGCCATTGGTGGTCGGCACGATTTCTACCACGATGTCGCCGGTCTGCAGTTTCTGGCACTCGGCTTCCCAGAACCCCAGCGCCTTGCCGTCGCGATAGACGCGCAGGCCGCGCCCGCCCGTGTTCAGCTCGCCGATCGCCTTGCCGCACTCGGCCGCGGTGACCTCGCGCTCGACCAGCTGGACGCGGCCCGATACGCTGGCAAGGTCGGCGAGGTAGTCGGCGATATGTTCGCCCTTGGCGCTGCCGGCAAGCAGCAGCCCGGTAAAGCGGACCGGGTTGATGACGTTGTTCGCGCCCGCCTGCCGCGCGAGCGATTCGTTGTCGTCGGCGCGGACCACCGCGCTGATCGGAACATGCGGTGCGAGCGCGCGCACGGTCAGCGTGATCAGGATCGTGGTATCGTCGCGTCCTGCGGACACCAGCACGTTCTGTGCCTTGGCGATGCGAACCGCCTTCAGCGTCTGGTCGCGGGTGGCGTCCGCGGCCATGATGTTGCAGCCCAGCGCTTCGGCCTCGTGCAACCGGTCCTCGCTGGGGTCGATCACGACGATGCAGCTCGGGTCGGTGCCGCGTTCGATCAGCTCGCCGACCGCTTCCGAGCCGGAGATGCCGTAGCCGAGGACCACGATGTGATCCGATAGCTGTTCCTGGATGCGGGCCATCCGCCATTTCTCCCAGCTGCGCTTGATGATGAAGTTATAGGCCGTGCCGACGAAAATGAAGAACACCGCAAACCGGATCGGTGTCACGATCACTGCTTCGACCAGCCGTGCGCGATCCGAAATCGGGGCGATGTCGCCGAACCCCGTGGTGGTGATCGAGATCATGGTGAAATAGACCACGTCGAGGAAGCTGACCTCGCCGTCGAGATTGTCGACCAGCCCTTCGCGGTCCCACCAATGGACCATGATCACGATGAAGATGAGGAACAGCGCCGCGCCCAGCCGGATGCCGAGATCGCCCCATACGGGCAGTTTCACTGCACGGCGAAGGGGCTGGAAACGGGGCCCCCGATAAGTCCGCACCCGCGTGCTTGCGGCGATCCGGTCGACCTGTTTGTCGCTCCTCATGCCCGGCCTAGGTGCGCGCGGAAATCCGCAGGGTCAATAGCATAGCGTGCACTCAGCTCTCGTACCGGGCTGCCAGCGCGCCCAGCGACGAATGGTGGGTCAGGTCGAGCTGGAGCGGGGTCACTGCAATATAGCCATCGTCGATCGCTTCGAGATCGGTGCCATGGTCGAGCGTATGTTCGATCGCCTCGAGCCCGAACCAGTAGTACTGGAAGCCGCGCGGGTCGCGGCCTTCGACGACCGTGCCGCGCGAATAGTCGTGGAACCCCTGCCGCACCGCGCGGATACCCTTGACCGCATCGGGCGCGATCGGGGGGAAGTTCACATTGACCAGCGTGCGCTTGGGCAGCGGCGTGTCGAGCAGCGGGCCCAGCACCTTGGCGCCCCATTCGGTCGCAGCGGCGAAGGCGGAGTCGCTGTTGCGGGTTTCCTTGGTATAGACCTGGCTCATCGCGATCGAGCGCACCCCCGCCAACGCACCCTCGATCGCCGCCGAGACCGTGCCCGAATAGGTAATGTCGTCGGCCAGGTTCGCGCCGCGATTGACGCCGGACAGGATCACGTCGGGCTGCGCCTCGATCACCTTGCGCAGGCCCATGGTTACTGCATCGGTCGGCGTGCCGGTCACCGAGAAGCGGCGTTCGCCATGTTTGCGCAGGCGCACGGGCCGGGTGAGGGTGAGCGCATGGCCCATGCCCGACTGTTCCTCGTCGGGCGCGCAGATCCAGATATCGTCGGAGAACTGCCGCGCGATTTTCTCGAGCACGGCGAGGCCCGGGGCGTGGATGCCGTCGTCATTGGTCAGAAGGATACGCATCAGGCTGCAGGCTCCAGTTTGGTGACACCGCCCATATACGGGGCCAGCGCTTCGGGCACGGCGACGCTGCCATCGGCCTGCTGGTAGTTTTCCATCACCGCGACCAGCGTCCGGCCGACCGCGAGGCCCGAGCCGTTGAGCGTATGAACGAAAGCGGTCTTCTTCTCGCCTTCGGGGCGATAGCGCGCATTCATCCGGCGGGCCTGGAAATCGCCCGTGTTCGAGCAGGAGGAAATCTCGCGATAGGCACCCTGGCCGGGCAGCCAGACTTCGAGGTCGTAGGTCTTGCGCGCGCCAAAGCCCATGTCGCCCGTGCACAGCAGCATGCGGCGATAGGGCAGCTCCAGCGCTTCGAGGATACCCTCGGCGCACTTGGTCATACGCTCATGCTCCGCCTCGCTGTCTTCGGGGCGGCAGATGCTGACCATCTCGACCTTCTCGAACTGGTGCTGGCGAATGAAGCCGCGCGTGTCACGGCCCGCCGATCCCGCTTCGGAGCGGAAGCACAGCGTATGCGCGGTCAGCCGGATCGGCTGCGCGAGACCGGGCAGGATGTCGCCTGCGACCGAATAGGTCAGCGGGACTTCGGAGGTCGGGACGAGCCAGCGATCATCGGTGGTACGGAAACTGTCCTCGGCGAACTTCGGCAGCTTGTCGGTGCCGTACATCGCCTCGTCACCCACCAGCACGGGCGGGTTGCATTCGGTATAGCCGTTCTCGCGCGTCTGCTTGTCGAGCATGAACTGCGCCAGCGCGCGGTGGAGGCGTGCGATGTCGCCGCGCAGGAAGGTAAAGCGCGCGCCCGACAGCTTGGTGCCGGTTTCGAAATCCATTCCCAGCGCGGGGCCGATATCGGCGTGTTCGCGGGGGTCGAAATCGAACCTGCGCTTTTTGCCCCAGTGCGCGATTTCGACATTGTCGCTCTCGTCCGCGCCGTCGGGCACATCGGCCGCGGGGAGGTTGGGCAAAGTCGCCAGCAGATGGTCGAGCTCTGCCGCCGCAGCGCGTTCGGCCTCTTCCCATTCGGGCATCGACGCCTTGATCGCCGCGACTTCGGCCTTGAGCGCTTCGGCCTTGTCCTTGTCGCCCTGACCCATCGCCTGGCCGATCGCTTTCGACGCTTCGTTGCGGCGGCTCTGCGCCTGCTGGACCCTGGTCGTCGCCTCGCGCTTGTGCGCATCGAGCGCCACGATGCGGTCGGCCACCGGTTGGGCCCCGCGGCGGGCGAGGGCGGCGTCGAATTCCTGCGGATTGCTGCGGATGTAAGCGATGTCGTGCATGGCCCGGCCTATGCCTTTTCGCTTCCCGCTTGGCCAGCCACTTCCCGCGGGGCGACCTTGTCCTTTTGCGGGCACCGCATTAGGCCCCGGACGTTCAGGGGGACATCGAAGAGCTTGAAAGGGCTGCCAGCTTGAACGACCAGCCGATCCAGCCGCCGCGCCGCACGCGCTTTATCGA
>Ga0209634_1000795_pt1 | contig 23899 bp, 15 predicted proteins | sample LinPmetageLP40_FD_184043 | JGI IMG/M metagenome (GOLD analysis project Ga0209634, IMG submission 184043) | Marine viral communities from the Pacific Ocean - LP-40 (SPAdes) (version 2) | ecosystem: Environmental > Aquatic > Marine > Oceanic | place: Pacific Ocean | collected 2010-08-26 | reverse complement strand
AGCGTAGCCGCTGCACTCGTTGCACTTGCTACACACACCACTGCGGTATTGGTCACCACCACATCATAGGTGTTCGTGTTTAATCCGGTGCTGATACCCGTCAAGGTTAAGGTCGAAGTGGTTGCTCCACTGTAGATACCCCCATCGGTGATGTCTACACCAACCTCTCTCCATTGATATGTCAAGCCTGTGCCCGTTGCAGATACATTGAATACCGCATTATCTCCCTCACACTCCGTCACATTACCTGGGTCTATAGTCACCAGCGCATTATCTTCTACTGTCAGCGCTTTAGTATCTACATCTGCAGTACATCCACCATTACCACTAACAGTCATCGTCAACGTTACTAATGTACCCGCATCAAGTGGTACAGGATTATACTGAGGGGTTAAAGTTATTTCTGTTCCTCCAGTTATTGTTCCATTACCATCATGCATCCAAGCAATTCCAGCACTATTCATTGCGGTTGCATCTAAGACAGTATAGCTTATACTTTCACAAAGTACATCCGGTGCTCCAGCATTGGCTATTGGTTCAAAATCATTCGTCAATGTGATATCTTCAAAACTATCCGTACAACTTCCGTTGCTAATCGTCCATCTTACAACAGCACTATTTCCTGCAGTTATGCCTGTGATAGTCGTTGTTTCTAAAGTTGTATTAGTAATGGTCGCAGTGCCACTCTGTACACTCCATTCTCCAGTACCATCGGTAGGTACGTTGGCAGCCATAGTGAAAATACTTGTGTTACATTGGGAAATATCATCACCAGCATCCGCTGTTGTAGGATTATTGCTATTCGTTAACAATACATCAGCAAAACTATCTGAACATACACCGCTGGTAATGGTCCAACGCAGTGTTACGCTGGCTCCTGCATTTAAACCAGTTACATTCGCATTGAAATTATTCTCTTCGCCTCCGGTAATACTTGCTCCATTAGCAGCTCCTTGGATCGTCCAAGTTCCTGTTCCTGGTAAGGCTGTCACATCATTGCCCGCCAAGGTAAAACCCCCATTAGCACACTGTTCCTGATCAGACCCAGCTGTTGAGGTAGTCGGAAGGGGATCAATCAAGACCGGCACCATATCCGTAATCGTAACACTGCAATTGGACGCATTGGTAGCTTCAACCTCTATGGTTAAGGCAGAAGCAATAGGATCGCTTACAATGTTGATATTACTGCCAGTCCCTCCAAAAGTAGCGCTCAAAAATGGCCCTCCAGGTGATGTTCTCAGTCGGTAATTCACACCAATCTGTGAGTTAACAATCGTAGTAGAAACAGTTCCATTCTCACAAATGGTTGAACCTGCAGGATCAACTCCCAGAAGGACACTAGGAAGTTCAAAAACAGTAACCACTACATCAAGAGTTTCACCTTCGCAAATTCCATTGATAGGAGTAATGGTAAATGTTGCTGTACCAAATCCAGACCCACTGAAGGTAAGTGTTTCATCAATAGTGACATCAGCAGGCACCTCACTTCCACTGGCAGGTCCTGTAACACCTGGAGAATAAGCCGCTGTCCAATCATAACTGGTTATGCCTGCCGCATTAGGATTAGATAATACTAAATTGGTCATTTCACCCGAACAGATAGACTCTGAAGCTGGTGTGGAAAGGACGTTTGGGAGGATGGCGCATGTAGCATCTTCTAGACCTACAAAAATGAATGCCGCTGGATTATTGTGGTTATTATATTGCGCCTCTATCCAATTAGAGCTTCGAACAACATTAGAAATTCTTAATTCATCAAGTCTGCCCTGATAGTATCTATTACCAATTAACCTGCGTGCCATGTTTACTCCGCCAGCAGTTGAGATTAAATTATCTCCATCAGCATTAGCTGTAAAGGTTGTAAACCCATTCTCATATGTAGTCTTTTGTACTGTTGCACCAAGTGTTCCATCGTAAGTGAAAACCGTATGTGTCCATGTATTGTTAGGAATGCTTCCTTGATCATCTCGATGCTGAGCTGGAAAACTAGTATCGGTAGTAATCCTCGTATTAATTCTACCAGGATTAACTCCACCATCAAGCCCAAGCATATATTGCTCTTCATTATCTGAAACACCTTTTACAATAAAAGGAGAATCATCTGCGTTGGGTATTGGTGCGTAAACCCAAGCTTCCAATGTCAATTGGTTACCAGTAATATTTAATGACAATGAGTTTGGTACCACAACATAATCATCAGAACCATCAAACTCTATTGCATTACCAATTTGACCTGTAACTAAATCAACCGTGGTCATAGTGCCCGAAACACTGCCATCATTCGAATTAGAAGTTGCGTCAATAACCCCACCAATCGGGTCTCCATTTGGATCTTCGTCCATATGCCAAACAGCAACATAGCCTGAATTCCAGGTGCTTGATGTAGAGGGATCTGTTCCTATTAGATTGACATTGTCATAGTATAAATATATTATTTTATCAACGCCAGAAACCAAATCTACGCTCACCCAAGCTCGATAATTTGATCCTGCACCCGAATCATCATAAAGCTCTAATTCATGATTGAGCATAGTCTCACCATCAGAATCGGTAAAAACAATATCATATCCATCTGACTGAGCCTTGCCATCAAGATCTGTATCTAACGAAAGAACTACTAATGCCGGAAAATCAGTATGAGACCCAGTCCACTGTCCATTTTGAAGATCTATTTGTTTTCTGTACTGATACCCCGGCAACCACTGTCCAGACACAGTATTAACTTTAAACAAAAAAAGACTCACCAATAAAATGGTGAATCGCAAAGCATTTTTTAATGGGTATTTGTAGCTCATGAATTATTGTCCCCTATCTTCAATAATGTATATATGTAATGTGATGCCAATTTGTAACCCGAAAATCACAATGGTTGTAAATCTCCATTAACATTTGTTTTAATTAGGCAAATTTTGGATTGATTATCTAATGTGATCGATCCAGTAAATATATAGCTACCATCTTCCAATTGCAGTACTCCTCCTGCTTTATTATCTCCAGAATTTCCAAAGGTTCTTTCCCATAAGACAGCACCTTCATTGGTAGTTCTGGTCATATATATATTTGTTCCAGTATTAGTAGACACATCTCCTATTACTATATATCCTCCACCTTGTGATTCATAAACTGACTCTCCTGAAACCCTGCCTTTAATCGTGCTTATAACATAGTTGCCTACCACAGAGTTGTCCTGTCTTACCCTGGATAAGAATATTTTAGAGGTATTTTCACTCACCGAAGATCCTACCAACAAAAAGCCTCCATCGGATGTGTTAGCTACTCCACTTGCTGATTCATTTTCAGAGGTACCAAAGGTAACATCAGAGGTGTTTGGCAACCCTTGTTGAGTTACCTGGAATAAGATCATATTACTTTGTGCTTTATCTGATCCCTCGGGCTGATCCTTATCGGTCGTTCCTAAGAAAATAAAGTCCCCATCAGCTTTTTGTCTAACTGATACTGCCCTATCTTCTCCAGAAAAACCATAGCGTCCTGTCCAATTGGGTACAGGTGTAAGGTCACTTTGCAATTGAGGAAAGTAAAAATCGAACGTGCCTCCAGCTCCATCTGGCAATATAGCCGTATTACTTGATGCTCCTGCTATCATAATGTTGTCAGATTGAGTGACTATTACTTCTACTGCCTCATCATTGAATGAAGGATCACCCAATACCCTTCTATTCATCTCTGTTCCACTGGCGTCAATCGTCAATACTAACATATCCATATTTCCCAGACTATTTTCCGAATTCCCAACAACGACAAACCCAGTAGCCGTTTCAGCAATTGCTTGACCAACATCATTGGCATCTCTGCCGAATGTATTATTCCAAAGCTCATTTCCTTGCAAATCAGTTCTGACCACAAATATGTCGCTATTTACGCCAGAGGAATCAGAGCTTCCAACAATTATATACCCGTCAATCAAAGCTTTCACTTCTGTTCCAAACTGATTACCAGATTCACCATAGTACTTCACAAAAAAGTTAGTGTCTCGCGGCTCTATGTTACTTTCAGTATCGCAACCAAGAAAAATACCTACTAACGCAATGTGCAATATGTATTTAACTGCTCTTGTCATTTCTTAGTGCCTCTTTTTTTGCTAAATAGTCTTTGAATAAATGGCGCTCTTGCATTAATTTTTCTAGGCTTATATAAAGGCTTTACAAAACCTATTACTGCAGAAAGACTATTGATTTTGAAATCACTATCAACATATCCATACCTAAAAAGCAATTCGCTACTGTACTCATCATTATTCACTCCAGATCTTTGGAATTGTTTTTTTTCATTGAGTAAATTTCTTAACCCTATTGTATATCTAGCTTCAAACATTAAATAGGAATAACCGATCCTATAACGCACTCCCGCACCGGCTATCGCAGATTGAGTGAACCGATTTCTCGAATCATTTACATTGATATCAGGCCCTGTCACTGTAAGCTCAGATGTTTTCCCACCTTCAGATGGTTCTACATTTACCAATTGTCCATTGGCGTTCGGGCTTACACCCAAATTTGCACTTATTAGGTATTGAATACCATATCCTCCATATATATAAGGATGGAACCTATTGAATTGTCTACTGTATTTAACATAAATCGGGAGCTCTGCCCAAAATTGATTCTCCTTCAATGATTGAGCATCCGCTCCAAACAATGTATTAGTGTATAAAAAACTTCTTTTGGCAAACATCACCTCTGCGTTCACACTCCATTGATCCGTTATATTCAATTCGAGAGAAGAACTCAATTGAAATCCCAAACTTCCAGAATAGGAGATTGCTGAAGAATTATTATTACCTGTAGTATAGGAATTAATAACACTGACCGATGTAGTATTTAAGCCAGCCTTGCCATAAGTCCATGTGAATATTGGAGTGGTTTTGAATTTCTTACTCAGATGAACAAGTTCAATTGGGTCGTTTTCTTCATCAATAGGGTATTCAGGATCAAGGTTAAGAAGCTTCAAATAACTGTCCTCTGCGCTAATGGGATCATCAATGATCAAATATGTTCTGGTAAGCAAACGATATGCCTGTATCTCTTCAGGTTTTGAAAAACCATTGTCTAAACATGGCTTTAGCATGGCCGGAATAGCGTAAAGATGTCCTGCATCGAAACTATCCTGTGCATCAGATAATGTACTGATGCATCCACCCTGAGCAATAGCACTATCTCTTACTAACCATAGTAAACTTATCGATATCCAAAGTGTGAGTAGAAGTTTCTTCATGTAGCCTATTATGGTTTTTCTAATAATAGGCTCTTACAGGTATTTCTGAAGTCTACAGAAGTACCTATATATCTTTGCCATTCGTCTTGCAACATATTACGTTCCAATCTTCCACACAATTCTGAAGCCATGTCAGAAGCATCAGTTGGCCAAACCCTAGTCTCCCCTTTGTTTCCTCCGGCAATCAGGTGCTTATTGTCTGGAGTAAATGCAATATCCCAGATATATGAACCATTGTCTTTAAGTACAATTGGCAACTCTCCTAGTTTATCCATCACCCATAACTGTATCGTCCCATCATAGCTTGCTGAAGCTAACAGTCTATCGTCTGCTGTGAATGCTATACTGTTGACCCTCGCTTTGTGCCCCTTAAGCTCTTCAACAATTGTTTTCGTCTTGGTATTCCAAAGCCATAGATCTCCATTTTCGTCTCCAACGGCTATAAACAGACCATTATTACTAAATGCAACGTCATGTATAGGAACATTAGGCAGAGATAGTATTTGTTCTTCAGCCTTACTAACTGTATTCATCAATGAAACACGTCCATCAATACTTCCAAGTACAATCCATTGTCCATCAGAGCTAATATCAAATGTTTTATAAACAGTATTCAAATTCTTTATTAGTTGAGAATTATTAAAGTCATAGTATCTCAATGTACGGTCATTACTCAATGAGTACAATCCTTTACTATCTGGAGTGAATTTCACATCATAAACAAAACTGCTATGTCCTTGCACTTCTACTACCTCACTGGCCCTACTTCCATCCACTATATGATAAAGTTGAACAGCTGAGGAGTCAGTACCAATTGCCAGCCACTTATTATCTGGACTGAGGCTAAGTGCTTTATTGACATGGCTATTATTGCCAATTCTCTCTATAGACTCAAGCGCCTCAATATTCGACCTCAGAATATTACCATCACTACCCGTACTATAAAAGTGTGTACCCATATTGTCGACTACAACCGATCTCACTGCATTCCGGTGAGCCTGAACGGTGTTGAATGCCTTGCCATCAAGTTGTGCCATGGAAAAATATAGTCCGTCATATATATATGGATCATAAGCCCTGCCTCCACTCTCTTGATTGAACATGTAAGCTTGCTGAGCCAGTAATCCTTTCAAGTTGTCATCCTCTACTTGTAATGACTTGACAGCCACGGACTGCGCAAGTTGTTGCATAAATAAATTATCTGCTAGCTCTTTATTCTCTGTTGCTTGTTTTAAGTTCTTTTCTGCCAAATATGTTTGTTCATTGGCCACCACCGTTTGATCTGTCGCAATTTGTGTTTGTTCCTTAGCAATTTGCTCTTGAAAAATAGCCCTATCTCTCGCTATTTGTGCATCCTTTAAGGCAATTTCAAGTTCAATTTGCTTTGCCTGCAAATCTTCATTGGCCTGTACTGCCTTGAGTCTTTCAGTTTCAGCTTCTTCTGATTTTTGCTCCGCTAATAATTCCTTTGCAATTGCTATATCTTTCTGCTGAAGAGCAATTATTTTTTGATCATCTGCAGCTTGTTTTTGGATAAATGCGAATACTAAGAATAAAATTGAGATGACAGCAGCTATACCAAGGATCACTGCAACAATCTTCGCCCTTTTTAGAAGGCGTTTTTGAAGCATCTCCTGATTCTTTTGTTCGGCTTCAAAAGTGATTCTACTGGTATCTAAAAATACTATAGAGCGCTCGAACGCCTCATTGTATCTTTGCCCCCAAAACCTAGTTGGATTTTGTTTCTTTTGCCAGTTGAGCGCAAGTTGCAAATCAGGAGGTCTCCATAGCCCTGTCTTACCCACCTGATACATCGCTGCTGCTTCAGATAGTCGTTTATACATCTGGGCAGACTCGTGTTCTTCTTCAACCCAGTTTCTCAACCTTGTCCATATTCTCATCAAACTCTCATGGGAAACTTCAACGATTGAGTCGCTATTTAATGGAATGGTAGCATTGGGTAATAGAATAGACCTACCTGGTGCTCTAAATTTATCAACTACATTGATTACATCCTCCTCTGACACAGAAGCTATTCCAGCAATAGTTGATATTGGCATAGGTCTTCTAACACCCAAATTATCATTGCCTTTCTCAGTAATAGATTTGAATAGAATAGCCGATATCTCCTTTTCTTTTATGGATAGCTCTTCATATGCTTCATCAGCATGTTGAGAAAGTGCGTGTGATAATTGACCAATGGCATTGTAGTGTCTGACATCAAGTACTTCATCATCATCCTTGTTCTCTGCCCAATAATCCCAAGTACGCATCAATGCATGTTGAAGAATAGGTAATTGATCTTGATTGTCACCAATGTCGTTTAGTACTCTTTTTACCAGCTGGTCAGAAATTTTTCCTCCACCGACTGCTATCGGCCCTTCGATCGCCATTCGAATTTGGTCGCGGGTCATTTGGGGAACCAGATAATTACTAGCATTCACCATTTGGGTAAGACCTGGGTATTGCGCACAGTCACCTATATAGTCAGACCTCATGCTTAAGGCGATATATATAGGGATACGTTTTTGCTTGATCGCTTCCAGGAGAAGGTTGACATACATCGCTTCTTCATCTCCAGAACTTGCTTCACTACTGTTTCTGAATAACTCCTCAAATTGATCAATGTAAATCAAGAGATTACTCCCAGTATCTCGTATGTATTGCTTTGATAGCTCAATCAATCCATCAGGGCCAGATCTCAAAATTGAACTTATAATGGTCTTATTGACCAGATTTTCTTCCTCTGTATAATGCTCGTAACTAGGGTTCTTTTGTAGAAATTGTTCTGCTAGATTATCAATTGGTGAATTTCCAGGCCTTACAGCTACTACGGTCCAATCTGGACCCATCTCTGTCATAAAGCCGCCAAACAAAGTTGGCTTCAGTCCACAATGGACAAGAGATGACTTACCAGACCCTGATGCCCCCATTACGGTAACAAACCGATTGTCAATGAGTTTGACTAAAACTTCATCTACTTGCCCCTCTCTTCCAAAAAACAAATGACATTCGTCAATAGTAAAAGACCTAAGCCCAGGAAAGGGATTATTTAGTTTGAGCGCTTGATTCCTACCAGTAACCTGTAGTTCATCATCGTCTTTCCCTAAATGTATGTCATAATTTAACATAGAGCTTCCTAAAAGGCTGTGGTTACATGAAAAAATTCATCAGAGAGCATGTGTCCACAAAGTTTAAAAAATTAAAATACAACAATTTGAAAGTCGTCAATAAACTTACATTAAAAAATTTACTTAACAACTGATATTATCACATCATTCATATGCATAATCCAACATTTACTAGAAATAACTGACCACTTTACCTGCAAAATCAATATTATCTGATAATAATTCGTAAAATTTATCTTTACTTATTTCAAAAAACATAACATCAGACTTACCTATAATTTCTCTTATGTGAAAATCATCCGATTGAGCATGCTCACCTATGAATTCTCCTGTGATGATATCCTGAGTCATGCCATTTTTAAGAACAATTTCAACCACTCCGTTGTATACTATATAGAAATTTTCAAGTTGATTATCTCTTAGGGCAAGCTTCTCGCCTTGCGCTAACGTTATCACCTTCAAATTATCGGCTAGCCCTGATAACACGATCCCTTCAACTTGACTAAACAATGCTACACTCCGCAAAAAATGTACGACATCGTATTTCATCACATGGTTATTATTGATTTTTTCGACAACAATCATTTTATCCAATTGCGTTTTTATTTTATTATCAACACGCGAGGTATGTTCTTCATACAATTCAGGAGAAATTTGATAAAGTGCTCTGGCCGATACTTGCAACACAAGTTCATCAGGATTGAATAAATTGGCAATCACGTCTAATGCGTAGTTTTTCAACTTGAAATTGCCAATTTGATAAATGGCACAGGCCTTTACCCATCTATTTGTTTGATTGAAGTCTCTATTGATTAAGAACTTCAAAACAGTATTACTATCCAATGTCGCCCTTGGGAAAAATATTTCGAGCTTCTTTGACTTTTCTGCTTCAGATATATCATCGAGCAAAGGGATGACTTTTTGTTTTAAATCATCTGACAAAAATACATCCAGAAGTTCAATTGCATATGCAACGCCCTCGGTCGTACCCGTGTCAATATTTTCCTTTACTAGCTGTATCGATTTCGCATCATAGAGCATCCCTAATAACATATAGATATGTTCTAAATCAGACTTATTCTCATTCCTTATAGCCTCAACAAGCACCTCTCCGTGAGCATCTCTATTGATCTCTCCAATGGCCGCAATATTCCAAGCTACATCACTGATGTCAGACTCAATGGCAAATTTAATTCTAGAAATTTGAGCAATCCCTGCTTTGAAACCACATTCTCCTAATGAGCTCAGCACCTGCGATACTATGACCTTGTTTGGAAAGTCTATTTTACTCCAAAGTTGCTTAGTGGATTTATTCCCTCCTACGCGCCCATAAATTTGGAGAATTTTCAGCATTGTTTGAGTGGTTTGTCCAGTTCTATAAAAGGCAACATCAATTCCTGTTAATGACTTACCTCCCATTTTCACTAGAGCATTCATCGCTTTATTACTAAAAATAGGATGAGCCAGATTGTTGACCAGGGCATTGATGACTTCATCATTATAATTCTTTTCAGCTGCCTGAATTGCCGCTAGTCTTACTGCAAAATTAGCATCATTTAATAATTCAATCAGAAAGGAGATATTCTCATTTCCTGAACTATTGCCAAGAAGTTCAGAAGCATACAGTCGATCTTCGTAGTCTTCTGACTTACTAAGTTTGGCTATTCGTTTTTTTGTAATACTTCCAGAGTTCAACAACCCATCAAGATCTACCCCACCTACTAGATTCTTATTCTCACGTTCATCACTATTTGGATCAAACTTAATTACATATTTTTCCGAAACTGACAACCCTTTTATTTCATTGAGTTTCGCTTGTGCGTAGTCTCTAATATTCGATGATTTGTGACTCATCAATTTATTAATTGATGAACTCACAGCGTTAGGGTTGATTTTCTCAAGTAGTCTAAATAAAAATATTGCTTTTTCAGGTTGAGATCTTCCTAATGCTGCCTCTAACCCGCGTGCCATTGAGACCCTTTCATTTTCAGAAGGATCAGCATTGGCATCTCTAGATTCGAGCTTGAGTTTTATCTTATTTCTATATTGATTGTACAACTTTCCAATAAAAAACAAATAACCACCGATTAGAAAGATTAGGGCATATGAATAATGAATTAGTTCAAAGAAAGACACAAACGATAAGGCTAAGATTATTATCCCAGCAAACATTCGAGATGTTTCGTTAACAACTCCTTCCACTTTGGTTTGCACGTCAAATCTTTTATTAGAATCAAGTGGCATGAAAAACAATTTGAAGGTTGGGTTCTCCAATGCGTCTCTAATAGAGTAATTGAACAACCTAGTGATAGATATGAACAAGAAAAACCAAATAAATGTAGTTGTTGGATCGGCTGGATTATATCCAAACATCAGTCCCGCAACTATCGCACAAATTGTGAAAAATCCGACAATGATTGGAAGTATATATAAGGCAACCTTTAATCCGTAAACACCAATAATTTTATCATTGACGAAGGTCTGCATGATAAAACTGAGAATAAGGTATCCTAAATGAAAAGTAGCTAAAAAGTTTCGTAGTTCATTCTCATTTGGGTATTGAAGCGAGGCAACTGTTTGAAACGAATATTGGATAAAAGTAAATGTCACCATAGAGAACAATAGAAACATAGACAATAGAACAATGTAATTATCCTTAAATAATGCTCTGAAAGATGTGCGCGCTGATTTCTTAGATTGTTGTTCTGAAGTTGATTCACCAACTGACAGACTGAAATTCAGGGTTATGAAAATCAAAAATATACCAGCTAAAAGTATACTTGCTCCACTGATCAGTAAGAAATCTACCGTCTCTGGAATATAGCTTCCCAAAAGCGGAATGGAAATCGTTGCTAAGATTGCAGCAGTCAGCTGTCCAGTATCAATCCACCCAATAATTCTCTTCGACTGTCTTAAATCGAAAAGTCTACCAAAAACACCCCAAAAACCTAAAAGTATCACAGCTGTAATGGGGCCAATTAGGGCAAACATTGCAAAAATTACGTAATCCTTTTGAACACCATCTAGCGTGAAGAATAACACATAAATAGCAGCGGTAATGATGAAAACCAGCATAAGATTCCCTATCACGAGTTTGCCATAAGAAACCCTACTTTGTAAGAAAGAAAATGCCGCGGTTGTAATCATTCCCAATCCACCCGAGACAAGAAGTGCTTCTTTGAGCAAATGACCAAGTTTATTCAAGAATAGTGCTTCAGCACTAATAAGGTAGGTTACCAAAAAAATACCTAGAAAAAATCCTTTTCCTAGTAGTAATAAAACTTGCCTTCGCTCATCTGGCCGAACATTGATAATGTCGAATAATCTGGAAAGCATCTAATGAAATAAATAAAGTCTAAAAAATAATAAGTGAAATATAGTATATTTCTTTGAGTACGGCAAAAATGCCCATATAAAAAGCCCCAACATACGAGTTAGGGCTTTTTACATTATTTGATATTTACGCTAAGGCTAGTCGACCACTGTTGTATCAGCTTCAGCTACTTCAACATTATTATATTCTGCATTCAGACCATCCAAAACATCGTTAGTAATATCCATTCCGTTATTGGCGTAAAGAACGTCACTTCCAGGATTATACTTTACAACCATATGAAGCTCATTTTCCTCTCCATATTGCTTAAGAAAAGCAGACACTTTATCGTACAATTCTTGGTTGATTTTCCCTTCCTCATTCACAAGTTGTTGTCCTAAACTTTGCTCATAAAGTTTCAAATTCTGTTGTTTTTTCATCAAGTCCTCCTCTACTGCTCTCGCTTGACCTATGGTCATGTTAGCACTGTTTTGTTGATAATTGTTAAACTCTGTTTGTAAACCTTGCGCTCTATTTTTGTATTCTGCATTAAGCTTCTCAGACTTTTCTTTCAATACTTCTTGTTGATCCTTGATGTAGTCATAGTTTACCAACAAAGAATCTGAGTTAATATACACTATGCTAGGGTTTTCCACCATCATCCCTTCCTTTTTGGCACCTTCGGCTTTGCCTGAGTTTGTACCTGAAAACTGCATATAATACAATCCAACTACCGCCACTAACAATACTATGTTCAATACTCCTGAAATATTCTTCACTTCTTTAAAATTTTAAGATTCTCAATAAAAACGGGGCAAATATAATGAAAGAAATGGTATCTAAAATTTTTTGATGAGAAATACCAGAGAAATCGGGTTTAAAAGTATTGAACCATTTTCAAAAAAAAAGAAAGTCTTTCGTAGCCAAAGCGGAGAAATCTAATTCAATTATGACCGAAAATCATGTATTTTTCTTATTGGTTATTACTGTCGTCCGAGTAAAAAACATGCTGTATTTATTTCTGTGAGAAAAACACCCCTATAATCCCCTCAAGGGGATAGTCGCGATTCTCCCTTTGAGGGGAGACACAGAGGGGTGTTTTTCATTGTGAAGTAAAAAGCTTGAAATTTGAGTATAATCAAACATTTTTGCTCCTTTTAAAATTTACTCAGACGACAGTAATTGGTTATCGAAAAGATATCTTCATTTCATTGCGATATGACTTTCTTTTTTTGAAAAACAAAATAATTGTTTAAAAGCGATTTCCCTGTGAGAAATACGAACTATTTAGTGTCTCTAAGAAAACACCTCAAAATCAAAAATGTTGCTTTTCGCGATCTTTCAATTTATTTCTAATCGATTGATGCTCAGGCATCAACTCATAGAAAGAAAATTGAAACCTCATCGAAAATCACTCATTTTGTGAAAGATGACCTGTTTTCTTAGAGACACTATTTACTCGGGTTGTTATTCTCTTTATAGTGATATCGAAATGTAACAGTTTGCTGGTCTTTGGTGGCTGACGTAGAGCAAAACTCATCCAGGGTGTTTTCATCAGGTGCTTGCTCTTTAGATAGATTATCGGAAACAGCAGTTGACAATGGTGAATTCCTGTAAAAAATAGCACTTAAAGCACCTACAATAAACCCCATCAAATGTGACTCCCAAGAGATTCGAGGATCTCCAGGTATGATCCCACTAAACATACTTCCTCCGTATAGTACTAAAACGGCTAATGAGATGGCAAGGGTCTGTCTATCTTTGCGAATTACTCCACCTAGGAGTAAAAATGAGAGCATCCCATAAACCAAACCACTTGCCCCAATATGATAAGCTGATCTGGCGAACAGCCAGACTAAGCTGCCAGTGAGCAGATATAAAATAAGAATTATCTGAAGGCTCTTTCGGTAGTAAAAATAGAAAATAGCTCCACCAAGTAATATCAATGGAATAGTATTGGACATCAAATGCAGAACATCTCCATGTACAAAACCACTAAGTATTATACCTTTCGTCCCTGTCAGCGTTCTTGGCAAGATCCCCAAAACTCCAAAATCTTGAGCAAAAATCCACTCTAACCCTTTGACTAACCAAAGCAACGTAACCATCCCAATTGGATAATAAACGCTTTTCCTCAACCGTTCTTTTTCACTCTCCATTAAAATAGATATGGGTGCTTTCTACTGAAACTCAAAGTCGTCTTCTGACTCGAAGCAGTACAATGTGTTATCCAATTTTAAGGAATCATCATTATAATTATTAACAAAGGAAGTAATCACCTCAGAAGTAAGACTATCAACATTGAGCCCTATATCAAGACCTATTCCAAAATCCAAATGGATATCAACATCAACATGCTCTTTTACTTTCACTGCTCCTTCTTCTTCGAGTTCCATTATAGTTTCAGCCATAAAGAGTCCGATTTCCTCCTCATTATCATCCAGAAGTTTCAAATCACCATTTTCATCTTCTTCGTACTTTATTTGCTTAAACTCTGGAAAGCGCTTAGCTGCTTTGTGTTCTGCAATCTCATATAATTCACTATTGTGATGTAGACGTAAAGTGTACATCACTGCATCATATACAACCTCTTTACCCTCATAAACCCCAATAAAGTGAAAGTTCACATACTCATCAGAATTATCTTTCGGATCAACCATTGCAAAATTAGTACTCGATTTTTCGATCTTGCTTTTTACCTCTTGAATTTTCTGAGAACTAGAATTTTTATCTAATGTTTGAGTCATGGTGGTTGTGTGATATACTTTTAGAGAATAATCTCTTATTGTTAACGTGTTGATATATGTTATTAACGTATTAATATATGATTTTTTTTCAAAAGAATCAATAACTCATTTTCATGAATCATTAGAAACTAGTATTAAATTTGAATCTTGACACCTATGAAGTGCTAAGCAATATATTTCACAATATTCACACTATTTTTAGTTGATCATCCTATTTTGCGCAATAATATTATGCCATCACAAATGCAGTTCGAAAACAACTACTCACTACAACAACTAAACACTTTTGGCATCAATGCATTCGCCAAATATTATGTTGAAATACATGCCTTAGCAGACCTCATCGAATTGATTGACACTGATATTTATCGGGAATCAGAACATTTAATTCTTGGCGGAGGAAGTAACATTTTACTAACTGATGATTTCGGTGGTCTAGTGATTAAAAATTGTATTGAGGGGATCGAGATTGTCAAAAAAGACATTCAACATGTCTGGGTCAAAGTCGGTGCTGGCGTTGTCTGGCATGACTTTGTCCTTGATTGTATCAAAAATGATCTGGGCGGAATAGAAAATTTATCTCTCATACCAGGCACGGTTGGAGCTGCACCAATGCAAAACATTGGTGCCTATGGAGTAGAAATAAAAAACACTTTTGAATCACTGGAAGCATTTAATAAAACCACAGGGCAGCTGGAAACATTTGACAATATCTCTTGCGAATTTGGATATCGAGAGAGTATTTTCAAGCATAGTGCTAGAAATAAGTATTTTATCACGTCTGTCACATTTAAGCTTACCCAGGGAAATCATAATTTGAATATTTCCTACGGAGCTATTCAAGAAATGCTTCATGAGGAGAAAATCACCTCACCTACTATAAAAGATATAAGTAGTGCAGTGATCAAAATCAGACAAAGTAAATTGCCAGACCCTAAAAAGATTGGTAATGCAGGCAGCTTCTTCAAAAATCCTACAATTGACAAGATTGATCATGAAGCACTTCAAGCTGAATTCCCAACTATGCCAGGATATCAGTTACCTAATCAACAAGTCAAAGTTCCTGCGGGTTGGCTAATAGAACAATGTGGTTGGAAAGGAAAGACTATTGATGAAATAGGAGTACACAAATATCAAGCATTGGTACTTGTAAATTATGGAGAAGGCAAGGGGTCTGATATTAGAGACTTATCCATGGAAATACAGAAATCAGTGATAGCCAAATTTGGAATACATCTCACCCCAGAGGTTAATTTTGTGCCAAGCCCTAATTAGATCATATGTGTTACGTTAGTCAGTTCTCCTGAGTATTTTTCAGTGATTACACCAAATTTATCCAAGAATGCGACCCCTTCATCAATATCAAGCCCTTTGTACTCCGCATAAGATTTCAGATATACCAACTTCTCAACACCCATACTGTAAATGATTCTTGCACAGGCAATACATGGTGATAATGTCACATAGAGTGTCGATCCTTCAACAGAAGCCTTGTTTTTAATAGCGAACATAATTGCATTTTGTTCCGCATGAATTGCCAGAGAACAGCTTCCTTTCGAATCCTTAGCACACCCTAATTCTCCAAATTCTTCATCACAATTATGTGTGCCTGAAGGAGGACCGTTGTACCCAATAGAAATAATTCTGGTATCCTTGGTCAATACAGCCCCCACATGACGCTTGATGCAATGTGATCTTTTTGCAAGATTCACAGCAAGTTCCATATATATATCATCAAATTCTGGTCGGTTCATCTATATGTTTATCTATGGAAGATATTCTTTAGGATATTTAACACCTCCTCTTTGTCAATATTTGAAAGTTCGTACATTTAATATCTTTTACAAACTATAAATTCGATTATGAGCAAATTAATACGCTGTTCCTCTATTATATTCTTTTGTTCAATTATATCAATTGCTGTTTCGGCTCAAGAAGCAATAAAGCCCAGAAAAAGTCCCTTAGCAATAGTGACAATGAAATATGAAAACACCTATGTCAAAGTCACTTATGGACAGCCACATAAACGTGGGAGAAAGATATTTGGTGGGCTGGAGAAGTTTGGAGAAGTATGGAGAACAGGTGCCAATGAGGCAACTGAAATGACAATAACAAACGACATTATCATTCAATCAGATACCTTGCAAGCTGGCACATACTCTTTATTTACAATTCCTCAAAAAACAGAATGGACAATCATTATTAATAAGCAACTAGGTCAATGGGGCGCTTACAACTACCATGAGCCTTCTGATGTGCTGCGAGTAAATGTTCCGGTCGTGAAAATCGAGGAAGTGATTTTCGAGCCTTTTACCATCAGCTTTGAACAAAAGAATAACATAGCTGATATGCAGCTTATGTGGGATGATGTCAAAGTTGTCATTCCAATTCGGTTTATAGATTAATCAACCTACTATCGATTTCTAAATTCTTATCATGAAAAAAATTCTAACTCTAGTGATATTGGCAAGCACGATACTGGCTTGTTCCACCAACAATAACTTTGAAGAAGCATATAACAGTATTACGGAAGCAGGGCTTAATCAGAAAATTGAGCAGCTGGCTTCAGATGAATTTCTGGGAAGAAGACCATTTACAGAAGGCGAAACAGTCACCATTAATTACCTTAAAGACCAATTTTTGAAAATGGGACTTAAGCCAGGAAATGGAGATAGTTTTTTCCAGGAAGTGCCAATGGTAGAACTCACTGCCACAACTGACTCAGCTATCAATATTACAGGTGGTTCTGGAACTTTGACTCTCAATTATTGGGATGACTACGTTGCGCTTACAAGACGAGTTGTTGACTCGCTTTCAATAAGCGAATCTGAACTAGTATTTGCAGGGTATGGCATCATCGCTCCCGAATACAATTGGAACGACTATGAGGACCTAGATGTAAAAGGAAAGACCGTTGTTGTGTTAGTGAATGATCCAGGCTTTGGAATTGATGATAAATCTTTCTTCAAAGGAAATGAAATGACTTACTACGGAAGATGGACTTACAAATATGAAGAAGCAGCGCGTCAAGGGGCGGATGGTGTTATCGTTATTCACGAAGAGGCTCATGCTAGTTATCCATGGGAAGTAGTACAAGGTGGGTGGAGCGGTGCGAATCTTTATCTTCAGAGTAAGGATGACAATATGTCGAGATGCAAAATAGAAGGGTGGATCTCTTTGGCCGCTGCACAAAGTATATTTAATAATGCAGGTAAAGAAAATTATGACTTTTACCAAGAAGCGCGCAATCAAGAATTCAAACCATTTTCGCTCAATCAAAAAATATCAATCAACCTTACTAATCAGATCAAAAAATCCAAATCCTATAATGTTGCTGCCTTATATGAAGGTACTGATCTGAAAGATGAAACAATTATATACAGTGCTCATTGGGATCATTTCGGCATAGGCAGCCCAGTAGATGGTGACTCAATATACAATGGGGCTGTAGACAATGCCACTGGTGTAGCGGCTATCATGCAAGTGGCTGAAGCATTTACTAAACTCAGCGAAAAGACAAGAAGGTCTGTAGCCTTTCTTGCTGTAACAGCTGAGGAACAAGGGTTATTAGGGTCATCGCACTATTCAGAAAACCCGATATATGAACCGAACAAAACTGTTGCAAACATCAATGTTGATGCAATCCGGCCTATAGGCAGGGTCAATGATTTTTCAATAATTGGCTATGGTCAGTCCGAATTGGAAGATTATGCTCAACGTGCTATTGAAAAACAAGGGCGTTATGTTACACCAGACCCACACCCTGAGGCTGGATCGTTCTTTCGATCTGATCACTTCAACTTTGCTAAGATTGGGATTCCTGCGCTTTACGCAAAGGGAGCAGTAGATAGTGATGAGCATGGAGTAGACTGGGGACAACAGAAATATAGTGAGTACACAAGCGATCATTATCATAAACCATCAGATGAATACTATGATGGTTTCAATTCTGAAGGCGTAAAACTTGATGCTCAAGCAATTTTCGATATTGGGTACAACCTAGCGAGCGAAAGCACCTTTCCTAGGTGGAAAGATAGCTCTGAATTTAAGGCGATCAGAGAACAACAGTAGCATCAACTGAAATTCAATTAATTAGTGTCTCTAAGAAAACAGGTCATCTTTCACAAAATGAGTGATTTTCGATGAGGTTTCAATTTTCTTTCTATGAGTTGATGCCTGAGCATCAATCGATTAGAAATAAATTGAAAGATCGCGAAAAGCAACATTTTTGATTTTGAGGTGTTTTCTTAGAGACACTAGTTAGTAAGAGCACAGCCTATCAAGGCAGCGCTCTTATTTTGCTTTCCCCTGAGATTTAGCTATATTATAAAACTACCAACCAAAACTATATGATATAGACATTTACGCTGAATCAATCTTTTATCTTAAGCCCTACTGCTATGAAAATGATTAGTAAATGCTTCTTTTATTTTGTTGCTTTCTTATTTATTGGCGCGTGTAATACCAATTCATCAGAAAAAGACGGTAAAGATCAACCTTCTAGTGAGCTTGTTAGTTTTCTGGATGAGTATTTTCAAGAGTATCTTACCAGACACCCTATGCTCGCCACCAAAGCAGGTGTCAAAACCAATTATGGGCAATTAGATGATATTTCTGATGAAGCACTATTGAAAGAAATAAACCTGCTAAGTGAGAAAATGGATGAGTTGCAAAAGTTTGATTTCGAATCACTTTCTTCCGAAGATCAACTTAGTTATAAAGTCTTTGAACATTATGCAAATAATCAAATTGAGGGTAGAAAATTCATTTATCACAACTATCCTGTAAACCAATTCAACGGTATCCAAACATCTGTCCCGGCTTTCTTGATAGACTATCAAAGAATAGATTCAGAAAGTGATGCACAAGCCTATATATCACGTGTAAAAGCAGTAGAACAATTGATGAATCAGCTTATCAACAATCTTAAAAAAAGAGCTGATGCTGGCATAATAGCACCTCAATTTGTATATGATCAAGTAGCTCAAGTATGCAATAATTTATTGACAGGATTACCCTTTGACACAAGCTCTCAAAAAAGTCCCATATACAACGATTTTATCATCAAACTTGATAACACTGACATTTCTCAGAAAAAGAAAAACAAGCTAATCACTGAAGTGGAAAATGCCCTTACCAATGAATTCAAGAATGGATACAACTCATTCTTGGCATATTGGGCTATGCTTGAAAATCAGAGCACAGAGAACAATGGCGTTTGGGACATTCCTGATGGTAAGGAATATTACATTTATGCCCTAAAAAGAGAAACCACTTCCGATCTAACACCTGAGCAAATTATGGAATTGGGCAAAAATGAGGTCGCTCTAATCCAGTATGAAATGCAAGGAATTATTGAGGATTTGGGATTTCAAGGAGGCAACCTTCAAGAGTTTTTCGATTACATTCAATCCAACCCGTCTTTTATCTACAACAGTGACTCGGAAGGTAAGTCAGCATTTCTAGCAAGAACCAGAGAGGTAATTATAGAAGCAGAAGAGAGAGTTGATGCCTTGTTCAATAATATTCCAAAAGCAAAATTAGAGGTGCGCCAAGTTGAAGCTTTCCGAGAGAAGACTGCTAACTTGGCTTTCAGTGAACCTCCTACCCCTGATGGATCAAGACCGGGTGTATACTATGTAAATTTACATGATATGAAACTTATGCCTAAGTACATGCTTCAAGCACTCGCTTATCATGAAGGCATTCCCGGTCTACACATGCAACGGTCATATGTGCAAGAGCATACGCAGCTTCCTGATTTTAGAAAATACATGGTCAATATTGAAGCCTATACCGAAGGATGGGGGCTTTATTCAGAGTTCTTACCTAAACAGATAGGCCTCTACGATGATCCATATTCTGACTTCGGCAGACTTTCTTTAGAATTGTTCAGAGCATGTCGTTTGGTTGTTGATGTAGGGCTTCATTATGAAGGTTGGAGCAAAGATCAAGCGGTAGACTACCTTGTAGCTAATGTTCCCCTTTCAAAAGGGGACATGATCAGGGAGGTTGAGCGCTATTTGGTAAATCCAGCACAGGCAACCTCATATTACATCGGTATGAATAAAATAATTCAGCTAAGAGACCTGTCAAATGAAAAACTTGGTGAGAGGTTCGACATTAAGAATTTTCATGATGTCATCCTGAAACATGGTGCTCTGCCATTGAATATACTAGAAGAGAATGTCAACAACTGGATCAATGATTCAGGCGAAATGGCCAGTGCCTCACTATAGTTAGATTTAACTATTGAGTCCACTCCTAAAACAGCCAGTTTTCACAAAAAGAATTATGCCGAAGGCATGCCTATGGCATTTTGGATGGGATTTTTATTTTTTGAGATTCGGTGATGCCTGAGTATCAGCTAATTGAAAAAAATGAAAATGACGCCAAAAGAAACTTTTTTGATTTTGTGTGTTTTAGGAGTGGACTCACTATTATCAATTTAACCCTTCTATTTATCTGGGAGAATACACAAAGTTTACATTTTGTACAAAAGCAAAGAAATAGTTATTTTGAAGAATATTATTTCGATAAACTCGAACCATGAGAAATTAGCATTTATCATTTGCCAACAATTTAATGACGATTTTCCTCAAGGATGCGGCTCAGCGGCTCATTGGTTTTGCGAGAACAAATGGATGAAATAGCCTAAAAAATGAAGACAAATAAGAACCATATTTTAGTAATGTTTATTGTGATAATTGGGTCTTCGACCTACGGTCAGCAAGTATTATTCGATTCTGAAAAAGAGCACATGGGTAGCAATATAAATTCTCCTTACCCAGAGGTCAAACCTATTATCACGCCAGATGGTGAAACACTCTATTTTAGTCGACAAAACTCTCCGGAAAATGTGAAGGGTAAAAAAGATTATCAAGACATATACTATTCGCACTTCAAGAACAATGTTTGGACAAGAGCTGAAAACATTGGATCTCCACTCAACGATCAATATGCTAACGGTATCAATTCTGTATCAAGTGACGGGCATACAGTCCTTGTTTTCAATGGGCACACCAATTCTGACAATGAACCTGGTGCAGAAATCTCAAGACAAACTAAAGAAGGCTGGTCAATTCCACAAAGGGTAAGAATTGATGATTTTTATAATTATAGTGAATTTGAAGATTATCAATTGACAGGTGATAACAAGTTTATAATTCTCGCTGTAGAGCGAGATGACAGTATGGGTGATCAAGATCTCTATGTAAGTTTTCATAAGCCTGATAATACCTGGTCAAAGCCATTGAATCTTGGCCCCAATATCAATACTGATGCTGCCGAATTCTCTCCCTTTCTTGCGGCTGATAGCAAAACGCTTTATTTCGCATCAGAAGGTCATGATGGAATGGGGAATAGCGACATTTACTATACTAAGCGGCTTGACGATTCTTGGCAAGTATGGAGCGAACCAAAAAACCTTGGCCCCTCCATCAATACTACAGGTCTCGATGCGTATTTCACTATAGATGCGGCCGGAGACTACGCCTATTTTGTGTCAATGGAAAATGGCCAAAGAGATATATTCAGAATCAAACTTCATCATAAGTTCAAGCCAGACCCTGTCATGATGCTTTATGGATATGTCTATGATTCAAAAACTAAAAACCCTGTAGAATCTCAAATAATCTTCGAGCTACTTTCTACTGGTAAAGAAGAAGGAACCGCACACTCAAACCCAAGTTCTGGAAAATTCAATATCATTCTTCACAGTGGCAAAAACTACAGTTACCGGGCGCAAGCCAAGGGGTACATGCCAGTTGAAGAATCAATTGACCTGGGTAAAATTCACAAGTACACCGAAGTTGAACACGACCTTTTCCTAGTTCCCATTGAGGTTGGACAGATTGTGAAGCTTACGAATGTCTTTTTCGAAAGAGGTCAATATGCGCTATTGGAAGACTCTCATCATACACTAAATAGATTGGTACAGTTCCTCAAAGACAATCCCAATATTATTATTGAGCTTGGTGGACATACTGACAATACTGGCAGCAGCCAGCTAAACACTAAACTCTCAACAGATCGTGTTGAGTCAGTTAAGCAATTCCTCAACACAAAAGGAATTGCTGACAGTAGGATGATGACTAAGGGCTATGGAAGCCTTAAACCTTTGGTAAATAATCTTAATGAAGACAATAGAAGACTTAATAGACGCGTAGAGTTTAAAATCGTTCAAAAGTAAGTCCATTCTCACTAATGTTGTGGTTTGTAATATGTTTCATGTAAGATTCGGTTGAAACTTGGCTAAACAATAAATGAGCGGCACCTTAAAAGTACCGTTATTTTAAATACTTTTAATGTTCGGTATTTGAGTTGGCATACATGAAACTGTATAAATACATTCTTCCTTTCAGCTGCATTATATTGATGCTCGTATGTAAAAGTGCAGTATCACAACGTAATTATAAATCTTCAAACATATTAAGTCCCAAACAAGTTTGTAAGACTATTAATAAAAAAAGGGTGAAGGGTTCAAAAAAGAAGCCTTATCGTCATAGACGCCACAAAGTGAAATATGCTGAAGGAGGTCCAATGAAATTCAATCCTTATGGAAATGATCCAAAATCCTCTAGTCGTACAGTACATGTAGAAAAAACAGACACACAGCCAGCCAAGTCCTTGACTGATATGAGTTTGGATGAAAAACATCATGTAGAAGATGACGTTCTTAAAAAAAATCATCTCCCAGAACCTACATCAGAAAAACATGAGCAAATAAGAAAAGATGTAGAAAAACATCTTGCCACCTTCGACCAAGAAAAACCCTTAAAACTTGCACCATTATATTTTGTAGTTGATCAAGATGAATTTGCATTCGTGGATATGGATCCATTTCTTATAGCAGTGGAATATGCATTACAAGAAAAACATATCCTTATAGAGGGACACACAGATGCTAGTGGCCAATCTCAATATAATGTTCAGCTATCAATCAAAAGAGTGGAAAGAATCAGGCAACTCATGATAGATATGGGCGTCTCAGATGATCAAATTTCTGTAGTTGGGTATGGTGAAGAGCACTCGGACAATGACAACGAAACCGAAAAAGACCCTCAATTGGATCGAAGGGTGGACTTTACTGCTTTCTAGAAAATCTATCATTATGTCTATGGCTTTCGATTCTGACACATTCTACAATCATCTAGCACAAACTACCACCTCTCCTATTGGGATAAGTATAGACCGAGCAGAAGGCATCTATTTGTATGATCCAAACGGAAAATCATATATGGATTTGATTTCAGGAGTTGGGGTAAGCAATATTGGACATAGACATCCAAAAGTGGTTGAGGCTATCAAAAATCAAGTTGACAGGCACCTTCACGTTATGGTGTATGGTGAATATATCCAATCCTCACCCAACTTACTGGCTCGCAAACTCAATGAAATTACTCCTGGCAACATTGATTGTTTCTACTTTGTCAACTCAGGTACTGAGGCCAATGAGGGAGCGCTTAAGCTAGTAA
>Ga0209634_1000793_pt1 | contig 23912 bp, 19 predicted proteins | sample LinPmetageLP40_FD_184043 | JGI IMG/M metagenome (GOLD analysis project Ga0209634, IMG submission 184043) | Marine viral communities from the Pacific Ocean - LP-40 (SPAdes) (version 2) | ecosystem: Environmental > Aquatic > Marine > Oceanic | place: Pacific Ocean | collected 2010-08-26 | reverse complement strand
ATTTTTAGACAAGTATAAAGAAAGAATGATGATGATGCCTGCTTCAAGTAAAAATTGGCACCATTCAGCATTTGCAGGTGGTTATACTGACCATGTTTTGCGTGTCTTTGATTGTGCTAATAAGTTATATGAAACGTGGACTTCAATGGGAGGTGATATATCCACATATACTATTGAAGAAATGAAGTTCGCAGCATTATTCCATGATTTAGGCAAGATGGGTCAACAAGAAGGCGAATATTACCAACCAAACGATTCACAATGGCATATGGATAAGTTAGGCCAAATGTATAAATTTAATACAGCTATCCCAGCAATGAAAGTTCCAGAACGTTCATTATTTATCCTACAGGAAATTGGATGTAAAGTTACTCAAAATGAATTTATTACAATTAAAATTCATGATGGTTTGTATGACGAGTCAAATAAGTTTTACTTTATGTCTGGTCAAAAAGAAACTAGATTAAGAACACATTTACCATTATTAATGCATCAAGCAGATCATATGGCTGCTCAAATTGAATTTGAGTTGTGGAATAATTCAGCTAATCCTTCTTCTAAACCAGCAAATGCTACTAAAGGTGATAAAACACTTAGAGCAGCTAAAAAAGTAAATACACAAAATAACCCGAATCTAAAAAAAGCAACAATGGATGTTATAGATTCATTTTTTAAAGACTAACAATGATAACACTTAGTATTATATTAGCAGTAGTAGTGGTAGCTTCTTTTTTTATTATTAGAAATTTAATATTAAAAGCTGAAAAGCAAGAAGACGAATTAGAAAAATATGAAAATTTTATTACAAAACAAAGTGAAGCAATTCAAGCTTGTGATGTAAGATTAAAAGAAATTGATGATAAAGGTATATTTTATTCTGATGATGAAATTGGTTGGTTTTTTAAAGAAATACAAAAAATTCAAGAAGCTCTAAATGAGTTTACCCTTAAATAAAAAATTAGTAAAAACCACATGTCAAACAAACTTAAGTATGCCCCTACTCCTCCCCCCGAACCAATAATTGATGAAACCCTAGAACCAGGTCCAAAGAAACGAGGAAGAAAAAGAACAAAAAAACAATATTTCACACCAGACACAGATGCAGCTATAAAAGAATATTTAGCATCATCAAATCAAGAAGAAAGAGACAATATATTTGCTCGAAGAATACATTATCCTTTTTATAAATTAGCTGAAAATCTTATCCATACATTTAAATTCTACTATACAGAAGTAGATGATTTAGAGGATTTAAAACATGAAGTAATTTGTTTTCTTTTAGAAAAGTTAGATTATTTTAAACCAGAAAAAGGTACTAAAGCATTTAGTTATTTTTCAATTGTAGGTAAAAACTATCTTATATTATATAATAATACTAATTATCAAAAGAAAAAACAAAAAGTAGATGTTTTAGCAGCAGATGAAGATGATGGTGTTTTACATCAATTAGGTAGAGATGGACGTAAACAAGAAATAAAAGATTTTATAGATTTTTTTACAGAATATATTGATAAACACATGTTTACAATGTTTAAAAAAGATAAAGATAGAAGAGTATGTGATGCTATTAATATACTTTTTAAACGTAGAGAAAATTTAGAAATATTTAATAAAAAAGCTCTTTATATTTATATAAGGGAAATGACTGAAGTAGATACTCCTGTTATTACTAAAGTAACTAAAAAATTAAAAATACTCTATAAAAAACTTTATGAAGAATATATAGAGAAGGGGTATGTAAGAGTCTAAAAATTTCATATTTATAATAAAATAATATGGATTCATTAAATCAAGTAATATTTGACGATAAATCTTTTGGGGATTTATTAAAAGAAATTCACGGCAATCAAAAGAAAAAAGCAAAACAACTTGCATCTTTAATAGCGGAATTAAGACCTTTAGTACAATCTTTGGGCGATGCTACTGTTGTAGTTCCTTTAATTAAGGAATATATGGAAATTAGTGTTAAAAATGATGACCAACTGATAAAGATGGCAGCTATAGTTCAACGTTTATCTACAGGTGCTGCTTCAACAGGAGATGGTGGTTTATTAACTAATGAAGAAATGGACCAACTAATGGATGTTGCAGAAGAAATAGCTAAAACAGTTGAAAAACCAAAAGAAATAGAACCACCTAAAGAATTATAAAATGACTGAACACATTGCTGTAAGAGTTAAAGATATTATTCTAAATATAGAACACCCTCAAGCTATTGAATTAGGGGGGTATGATTCTATAGGAACTATATATTTTACTAGATTAGATGAAAATATTCCTTTAGAAAAAACTTGGACTAATATTGCAAATACAGCGCGTCCTTTATTTTCATTTTTAAAAAATTATCCTTTAATAAATGAAATAGTATTAATTCAATCTTCCTATGATAAAAGTATATACCAAATAGGAAATACATCTACTAATTATTATTTGCCTAATTTAAATATATGGAATCATCCCCATCATAATGCTCTTCCTACTACAAAAGAAATGCAAGATGATGCATCAAAACAAGATTATGAACAAACTCAAAATGGAATAGTAGTAAGACAAGTAGAAGATGGAAGTACAGATATAAATTTAGGAGATTATTTTTCCGAATCATTAGAAATAAAACCATTATTACCTTATGAAGGAGATACAATAATAGAAGGAAGATTTGGAAATTCAATTCGTTTTGGTTCTACTAATATAAGTGAAGATATATTACCAGAAAATAAAAATAGATGGAGTAATGAAGGAAAAACAGGAGATCCTATTACTCTTATTAGAAATGGTCAATTAAAAAATACAGATAAAAAAGGATGGGTACATATTATAGAAGATATTGATGATGATGCATCAAGTATATATTTAACATCTAACCAACAATTAAAAGATTTTATACCCGCTTCTATTCATCAAAAATCTTTTGGTGCAAATTTAATAAAACCTGAAAATTTAAACCAAATGCTAACAGATCCTATTTTAGATATTATAACTGAACCAGAAATAGAAGAACAAGAAATGACAAATGAAGAAGAACCAGTAATGAATCCTCCTTTTGAACCAGTACCTGAATCTACAAAAGTAAGAGAAACAGTAACAGAAAATGTAGCATATTATGATGTAGCTCCTTCAGAAAACAATGAAATAGATAAAGATACAGAAGTAGAATTAGATGAAAAATCAGTAAAATCAATAAATGATTATAATTTAACACCTGAAGAATTAGATAAACCTTTAGGATCATTTTTTATTGAACCTATTACTTCAGTACAAGATAATACAGATTTAAGTGGCGGAAATGCAGGTTATGGTGGTTTATAAAAAATAAAATTATGGCAAATTACTTTTCATTACGACAATGTATATATTCTTCAACTTTAGATAAGAATAGTAGCAAATACTGTGGACCTGAAGATGCTGAGAAAATTGGGGGTAATGTTCCAGGAGATGATTATAGAGAAGATAGACCTGATCTTGAAAAAGATATTATTATAACAAATATAAATAATCTTATGAATAAATGTGTTAATCCTATAAAAAGTAGATTTCCTGACACAGTTATAACTTCAGTTTATAGAAGTAAAACTTTAAATGAATATATAGGAGGTTCTTCTGAAAGTCAACACATGTATGGATATGCTTCAGATTTAGTAAGTATTAATACTTTTGAAGCACATGAAATTTTTAATTGGGTTATTGATAATGGATTAGATTTTGATCAAATGATTTGGGAATTTCCTGAAAGAGGTAAAGGAGTAAATGGTGCTTGGGTTCATATATCTTTTAAAAGTAATAATAATAGAAAAAAATTAACTTTAGCTTCTAATAATTCTACTTTACATGAAAGATATGGAGGAACTGTTTCTTCTTCAGGATATCAACACTTTATAAAAAGAGCTTACCCAGAATATCTAACAGAAAAATCAGAAAATGCTGTACCTCCTGTATCAAAACACCCAAACGCAGATCAAGTAGAACCTAATAGAGGATATTATTATACAAAAACGGGTTTTGAAGGAAGTGTTATAGTTAAAGATGATGATATGAATGTAATATACACAGGAAAAAGTTCATCAGGATCACCAGAAGAATTAATTCAAGAAGCTAAAAACGCATTAAAAACATAATAAAATGAGTTATAAACCAGACGCCCCCGGAATATATCAAGGAAAACAAGTAATAATAAATTCAGACAGATTATTATTTAATGCTAAAAATGATTCTATTTTATTATTTTCAAGTAAAGCAATAGGATTTAGTACTAATGGTAGTATTCATTTTGATACTAGTGATAAAAAAGAAGGAAAAGAACCAAGTAAAGTAATAATAAATTCTCCCAATATTTATTTAGGATTAGATTATAGAGGAGATCTCCCAACAGAACCTGCAGTATTAGGAGATTATTTAGGAGACATATGGTTGTCAGATTTATTAGAAACACTTGAAGGTTTAATAGATGATTTAATAACAAAAGTATCATTTATATCTACAGCTCCAGGATCTCCAACGGGTCCTAATCCAGCAAATAAAGGAATGTTATCTTTAAGAAAAATGCAAATAGAAGATTTAAGAAGTAATATTAATTTATTTAAAAGTAAAATAACAAAAATAGCATAAAATGGCAACAGCACAAATAAGAAATTTAATTAATACTCAAATAGATAAACAAATTTATAAAGCTAAAAAAGATTTAAGAAATCAAGGTACAAAACAAATTCAAAAAGTAAAAGAAAGATTACCAAGTAAAGAAGAATTAAAAGAAAAACTTATTTCTAATTCTTGTAATCCTAAGTCTCAAGATAAAATGACTAAATTATATGATAAACTTATTAAACTTATAAATAATTTATTAAAAATACCAGAAAAAGGATTAAAAGTAATTAAAAATATAGATAAAAAATTAAAAAAAATAAGAGATAAAATAATCCCTAAAATACAAAAAATATTAGATTTTTTAAATAGTAAAGTAATACCAGCATTACTAATAGTAGTAATAGCAGCCGAAATAGCTTTAGCAGCCTCCTCAGGACCTGCAGCTAATGGAAGGGTTATTGATAAGATGGGAGAGAAAAAAAGATTAATATTAGGTAAAATAAAAGAATATGCAAAATTAGCTGCAACAATGATAGCAGCTTTAAACCCAATTATTTTTATGATTGATAAATTATTTAATATTATGGAAGTTGCTATAGCAGCAATTCAAGGAATAATAGCTTTAATAAAAAAACTAAAAACTTTTATTATATTTTTATTTAGAAATTATATTAAAAAATGTAATATACCAGACCAATCTCCTATAAGTACTGATGAAAATGGAATAGGTACAGGAATAGGCACAGTAAATCCAAATTTATTAGATGAGCAAATTCAAATAGCAATAGATAAAGCAGCTATGGGAACATTAACAGCTACAGATTCTAAAGATATAAATGATAAAATGACAATTTTATATAATGATCTTTTAGAAGATCTTAAAGAAGATGGACAAACTAAGATTATAGAAAGATTAACTCAAACAGAAAATGATATTCGTACAAGCTACGAAGTTAGAACAGTACCAATACCTTAAAAAATTTTATATTTATTAACAAACATAAACAAACATGAAAGCAAAAACCTTTGAAAACCTAATTAGAAAAGTAGTTAGAGAAGAAATCGATTATGCGTTACGTAGAGAAATTAAAACACTTAAAGAAGATTTACGTGATGAATTAAAACCAACTATTATAGAACATAAAGAAAGAATAGTTGAAGTCCCTAAAGTAACAAAAAATTCTTTAAAAGAAAAAATTATGGGATCAAATCCTGTATCTAAAAAACAAATAGTAAACCAAAATTATACATCTAATAGTTCTTTAAATGATTTATTAAATGAAACAGCACAAGGAGACACCAATACAGAATCAGGAAATTCGCCTATAAGTATGGCACAACCATTTGCAACAGGAGCCCCATTACCAATGGATACAGCAGGTATGCCTGAATCAGTAGCAAACGCAGTAACAAAAGATTATAGTAGTTTAATGAAAGCAATAGCTAAGAAAAAAGGAAATTAATAAATGCCAATAATAAATTCTACAAGAAGAATAAGTCCTTTAGATATTAACAAAAATGTTAGTATTGGGGTTGCTTTTCCTTTAGATGATACTAATATGTTTAAGGGAACTCAAACCTTAAAACAACAAGTAAAGTCTAATCTTATAAATTTATTATTAACACAAGCAGGAGAAAGAATAAATGAACCTAATTTTGGAGTAGGATTAAAACATTATCTTTTTGAACCTAATATTAATAAAGATAATCTAAATGAAAATATAAATAATCAAATAAATTTTTATATACCTGAAATATCATTAGTAGACACTATAATAGATACAACAGATAATGAACATATAATATTTATAAAGATAATATATAGTATTAAATCAAACCAAGAGGTAGATGCAATACAATTAAATTTTAATAACTAATGGCATATTCAAAAGTATCAAATAAAAGTCAAGATAAAGATGTAAAATATCTAAGTAAAGATTATAATTCTTTTAAAAACCAATTAATGGAATTTGCAGAGGTTTATTTTCCTAATAACTTTAATGATTTTAGTGAGGGTAATCCTGGAATGATGTTTTTAGAAATGTCAGCTTATGTAGGTGATGTTTTATCTTTTTATACAGATACACAATTAAGAGAATCTTTTTTATTATTAGCTCAAGAAAAAGAAAATCTATATAATTTATCTTATGCTTTAGGATATAAACCTAAAGTAACATCAGCAGCATCAGTAGATTTGGAAATGTTTCAACTAGTTCCTTCTGTAAATATAGGAGGAGAATATTTACCTGATTATGATTATACTTTAAACGTTGAAGCAAATTCTACTTTTGCATCAACAGAAGGACCTACATTTTATACAACAGATGATACAAGATTTGGTTTTTCTTCTTCTTTTGATCCTACAACAGTTAGTATTTATCAGTATGATAGTTCTAATAACCCAGAATATTTTTTATTAAAAAAATCTGTAAAAGCTATATCCGGAGAAAAATTAACTCAAACTTTTACTATAGGTAATGCTGAACAATTTAAAACTTTAAATATTTTTAATCCTAATATTATTTCTATTGAAAAAATAGTAGATTCAGATGGAAATAATTGGACAGAAGTTCCTTATTTAGCTCAAGATACTATTTTTGAACAAGTAACAAATAATGCAGCAAATGATCCTGAATTACATGCTTTTAATCAACAAACACCTTATCTTTTAAAAATAAAAAAAGTACCAAAAAGATTTGTATCTCGTTTTAAAACAGATAATACTTTAGAAATTCAGTTTGGACCTGGTTCAACAGATAAAACAGATTCAAGTATAATACCAGATCCTAGTAATATAGGATTAGGAATTAAGGATGGAAGAAGTAAATTAGATGTAGCTTATGATCCTTCAAACTTTTTATTTACTAAAGCTTATGGAGAAACACCCGCAAATACAACATTAACAATTACTTATATTGTAGGGGGAGGATTAGAGGCAAATGTTAATGCAAATACTATAACAGAAATAAGAACTTTATTATCTTCAAATAGAGTTAATTTAAATTCAGGAATGCTTGGATTTGTACAAAAATCAATAGCAGTTAATAATATAGAACCAGCAAGAGGTGGAGGAGCAGGAGAAAGTGTAGAAGAAATTAGACAAAATGCAATGGCTAATTTTAATGCACAACAAAGAACTGTAACAAAAGATGATTATTTAATTAGAACTTTATCTATGCCTTCACAATTAGGTAGAGTAGCTAAAGCTTATATAACACAAGATGATCAAATCTCTCCTTTAACAACTGAACCTAATCGTATTCCAAACCCATTAGCTTTAAATTTATATACTTTAGGATATAATTCTAATAAAAATTTAACAAATTTAAATCAAGCAACAAAAACAAACTTAGCAACTTATTTAGAACAATATAGAATGCTAACAGATGCTATTAATATTAAAAACGCATTTATAATTAATTTTTCTCTTAATTTTGAAATTACAACTTTTAAGAATTATAATAATCAAGAAGTAGTAATAAATTGTATAAATGAAATAAAAGAATATTTTAATATAGATAAATGGCAAGTAAATCAACCTATTATAATATCTGAAATAGAAAACTTAATAGCAGGAGTAATAGGAGTACAAACAGTAGAAAAAGTAGAACTAAAAAATGAAAATGGAACTTTATTAGGTTATTCACAATATAAATATGATTTTATGGGAGCTACTAAAAAAGGAGTAATATATCCTTCATTAGATCCAAGCATATTTGAATTAAAATTCCCCAACACTGACATTAAAGGACGTGTAACAACTTATTAAAATGGCATACTACTCAATATTTCCCGAAATAGACACAACATTATATAGTCACCCTGATAGAACTTTTATGAACACAGGAGGAGATGAAATCTTAGAACTTGTAAAAGAAAGAGGAACTACTAATTCAAGACATTACCCTTCAAGAATTCTTATTAAATTTAAAAGTGATGAAATAAAAACAATAATTTCAGATACAATTGGTTCATCAAAATTTAATGATGGAACAACAAAAGCTAACCTTCAATTAACTACTGTAGAACCAGTAGCTTTAACATCTATTTTAAATATAGAAACTTTTCTCGTATCTCAATCATGGCATGAGGGATCTGGAAGATATTCAAATTTACCTACAAGTTCAAATGGGGCAACTTGGGTTTATAGAGATAATAGCACAACTCAAACACCATGGCCAACATCAAGTTTCCAACCAGGAACAACAGGATCAATTTTATCAGGAAGTGGATTAGAAAAAGGAGGAGGAAGTTGGTACACAGGTAGTTGTTTTCAAGCTTCTCAACAATTTTTAAATGGTGTAAGTTTAGATATAAATATGGATGTAACTTGTTTAGTTCAAAAACATTCAGCAAGTTTATTTGCAGGTGATACTTACCCAACAGGTGTAATTAATAATGGTTTTATTATAAAACACCCAGATTCAGTAGAAGAAAATACATCAAGTAGTTTTGGTGAAATGCAATATTTTTCAGTTGACACCCACACAATATATCCTCCAAAATTATGTTTTAAATGGGATGATAGTATACATACTAAACAATCTATATCTAAAAAAAGTGGAAGTTTAAATGTAACTTTATATAAAAATAAACAAGAATTTAATCAAAATGATGAAGCTCTTCTTAGAATTCATGTTAGAGATAAATATCCTAATAGAACATTTTCAACAACGTCAAATTTCTTAAATGCAGGATTTTTTACAACAAGTTCTTTTTATAGTGTAAGAGATGCTTACACTGAAGAAGAAGTTATCCCTTTTGATGATGATTTTACAAAAATGAGTGCTGATTCAGAAGGAATGTATTTTAAAATATACATGAAAGGTTTACAACCAGAAAGATACTATCGTATTTTATTTAAACATAAAAATAATGATGGTACTACTATATACGATAATGATTATCATTTTAAAGTAGTTAGATAATGGCTGTTAAACCTGAAAATATAAAATGGAATACAGCTAATAAATCATTTAGATCACCTAAATTTAAGAAAAATCTTCCTAAATCAATTAAAAATAAAACATTTTTAAAGGGAGAAAAAATTGAAAAAATAAAATTAGCTTTTAAAAAATCAAAAATTAAAGATAAAAAAGCTATTATAACTTTAAATAAAAAATCTTATAATAATAAACAAACTAATGATATAATTAATAGCCCTTTTTCTGAACTTATAAAATCTAAAGATAAAATTTCAATACAAAAATTTTTTAATATTTATAAAGAGTTATTTTATAACATTCCTAAAAAAGGAGATAAATCACATGAATTTTTTATAAATCAAAGTCAAGATTATTTAAATAATTATATAGATTTTAGAGATGCACAAATAGAACAATTATTAGAAGAATTAGAATTAAAAGAAGAAGAACTTAATTTAAAACAAAATTCAACTACTAATGAAAATATATTTTATCCTAATGGTACTTTTTTACGTACACATGGGTTTGACACAGAATTTATAGATGGTGTTCCCCAAGGTCTTCCTATTTGGGTTATGCAAGAAGGAATGAAAAGAGAATTTAAAAGTTATGATGTTTATAAAATAGCAAAAAGAGCAGCAGGATTTACTAACATGACTTATGATGCTGATAAAAACGAACTTTTAGGAGATAAAGATCTTGATATATTAGAAAAAGTACATACAACTGATTTAAATTATATTAAAACAGGACGAGATATAACAGAGGAAGGAGACCTTAATTTACCTTCGGGTCCAGATAGAGAAATAGATATATCATTAGCTGATATATTAGATTATTATGCGGCTGACTTAACTTGTTTAGAGGGGATAGAAACGGATAACCCAAATGAAGTACAACCAGAAAATTATTCAATAGATCATGATTTAAGAGATTATTGTCATATAAATTATTGGGTACTTAATGGTACTACAATTAAAGGTAGAAATTTTAGTCCAGGTGAAACTATTAGGGCTTATTATAGAAAAGACAATCCAGATTTAAATTCTGATGATGCATTTCTTGAAGCCCAACTTGCAGGAGATGAGGATGGTATATTTAACATACAGGGATATATAAGATTTGATTATGTCCATCCTGATAATGAACCTACTAAATATGTAAATACACCACTTGTAGCAGCAACTTCATTACCTAATTACGTAGAACCAAAATATAGTAATTATGGTACTCGAATGTATCAAAGATATGGTTATGGAGATCAAAGACCAGCTGATGGTTCTTATAAATCTGCTATACCTGATAGATTATGGGAACAAGTATTAAACGATCCAAATAATGCTTTTTATAATCAGACGTGGGCATGGAGTGAAGCTGAAAATGCTGATAATATGGTAGATTCAGAGAGTGGTGGTTATTATGGTGGAGAAGGAGGATATACCTACTCCAAAAAAATCTATAAATGGTGGGATGGAGACGCAGAAACAACACGTTATGTAGTTAATGTAGGAAGAAGAAATTCAGCTATGTTTAGAAAAATGAGAGCTTATTTTGTAGTTTTAGATAAAGATTATAAAGGTTATAGTTCTTTAAGTAATGATAGATGTAAATCTTCAGTTAACTCAGCAGCAAGTTCCTTTTTTGGCGATATGGATGAATTAGATCTAGCATACGAAAATAATTATGCAAGAAGATTTCCAACCACAGAAGGAGGTTTTTATATTCCTTATGAATATTGGGATGAATATGGTTTAGAATAATATGGAAAGATTAGAATTAAATAAAACTATATATGGAGCTACAAATGCTTATGATTCTTTAGATGAAGAATTTAATGAATTTATATTAAAAAAATATACAATAGATGAATTATTTGATGCTTATAATTATTTATTTTATGATATAATAAAAGAGGGAAAAAAACACTCTCATTTTAATATAATACAAGAAAGTATAAGATATGCTGGTCAACCTATAAATTCTAAAGATAATGATATAGCAGAATTAAGAAATCAATTAAAAGAAATAGAAGATGAAATATGGTCCGTAGAAGAAGAACACAATTATTTCCAAAATGGATCTGTTGTTAGAGCAACAAACACAGAAATAGATTATTATATGCAATCAGGTAGAAGAAGACAACTTAATAGTAATCCAGCTTTACAACTTATAAAAAGAAGAGCGGGAAAGAAAAATGTTCCAAATGAGGATTTTGTTGTAAGAGTAAGTGGTGGTTGTATAGCGGGTATATTAGCAGGTCCTCCTATTAATAATTTAGATGATTTAAATACAAATATAATGATGATAAATAGATTTGATGAAAGACAATTTGAAGAAGAATATCAATAATGGCTAAAATTACAGACATATCATCGGAACAATTATTAAAAATTGATTCCCTACAATCAAAAGTAATTAAAAAAACTTTTGGTAGGAGAGAAGACAACGTAGAATTACATATCTATGATATTAATGATAATCTTTTATATTCAGAAAATAATTTTACAGATTATATTTTAGATGAACCTGAAGAAACCTCTCCTTCAACTCCTTTAATTGCAACAACTAAAGAACCAAGAATAGTTAAACCAGATGCAAAAGGAGCAGGAGAAAGAGAATATATTCCTGGACCTAATGGTTCTAGAGAGGGTTATTATTTTAACACAGGAGAACAAATGGTATGGGTAACTGCAAAACCTTCTCCATCTACAGGAGTAAAACCAGAATTACCATCTCATATTCATATTGATCCTATTCATATATTAAATGATAGAGCTTACATAGCAGGTAAATATAAAATTAGATTAAATATTCAAAGAAATAAGGTATTTAATTTAGACTCTAATTCCTTTAATATTAAAGAAATATCTTCTACTCGTAGAGAAATTAGATCAATAACTCCATTAATAAATAATTCTGAATTTGATAAAGCAATTAATTTATTTATATCAGAAATTGAAACATCATCGTATTTTAAAGGTATTATTTTAAATTTTGGATCTAATATTAATATTGTAGGAATAAATATTTTATTAAATAAAAATTCTAATAAACATGAATTATTAATAAAAACATTAGATCCTTTACCTTCTTCTATAACAACAAATTCAACATTTAAAATAGTTGAAGCTGTAATAGATCCTATATCAATGACTGTTGATTTAGGAGAACCTGATTTTTTAGATGAAGGAGATGTTATTCCTTTACAAGGACCTAATTTTAAAATAGATGTTAGATTAAATAATTCAGTACCTTCAAGTTATAAAAATTATAATGAATTATTAACTTATAGTGCAACTTCATCTTATCAACATTTATTAAACCAATTAGAAAATAAAGAAATACCTCAAATAAATTATGATTATATAAGACCTATATCATCAAGTACAGAAACAACTGATATTCCTTATCATTTTGAAAATTTTATACATTTTGGTAGTGCTGTTGAACGTTTAAAAAACTTTGAATATAAATTAAGTTTAATTGAATTATATAATAGACAAATAGGAGAAATAGAAAATATTACAACTACTACTCCTGCTGTTGTTTTAAATAATAAAGAAACACTTGTTGATAAAAAAACTAAATTAATAAAAGGACTTGATGGATATGAACAGTTTTTATATTATGAAACAGGATCTAATATATTTTCTTGGCCAAAAATAACTAGTGCAAGTAAACCTCTTCTTCATTCAATATCATCTTCAACTGCTTTAACTTGGTTAGGAAGTGAAAACAGTAATAATTCTTATTATGGAGGACAATTATTATCAGCTTCTTTATTTGATTTTGGAAATGAATATGGATTAATAAATTTAGTCCCTAAACATATTGTAGATAATGTAGATAATGATTTTTATCAAACTTTTACACATATGATAGGACAACATTTTGATCATATTTGGACACATATAAAACACATAACAGAAATAAATAATACCCACCACACACAAGGTGTATCAAAAGATTTAGTTTATTTTACTTTAAAAAGTTTAGGTTTAGAAACATTTGATCAATTTGAAAATGCAAATTTAATTGAATATATTTTAGGAGAAGGATCAACAGGAAGTTTACATTATGATACACCTAAAAATCAATCATTAGTAACAGCTTCAATGTCTTCAATTCCTAAAGGAGATATAACTAAAGAAGTTTGGAAACGTTTATATCATAATGCTCCTTATCTTTTAAAAACAAAGGGAACAGAAAGAGGTTTAAGAGCTTTAATGAGTTGTTATGGAATACCTTCAACTATTTTAAATGTAAAAGAATATGGAGGACCTGTAAAAGATAAAACAAAATATAAAACTTTTAGTTATGATAAATCATCTTTATCATTACATGGAAGTTCAAGTAATAATGGATATTTTTTAAAAACTGGATGGCATTCTTCTGAGACAGAAAAATTTACTACTACTGAAGAAAGCAATCAAAACGCAAAAACAGTAGCTTTTAGAATTAAACCTACAAGATCAAATAATCAATATCATTTATTTACTTTATCAGGATCATCTGTTGGTAATAATGGAAGATTTCATCCCCATTTAATTTTAACTCCTTATGTAGGAAATGATATATCTTCTTCAGGAGATTCAACACAATATGGTAAATTAGATTTATACACAGGTAGTGCTTTATTAGCTTCAACAACTAATTTTCCTATGTACAATGGAGATTTTTGGAATATTTTTATAGGAAGAGAAGTAGACGAATCTAAAGGCAAATATCTTCATTTTTCATCAAATTATTATGCTGGTACAATGAAATTTGGGGCTTATCAATCAAATCATTTAAAAAATGTAACATACCATACTTCTAGTTTTGATTTAGAAGGAATTAATGTTGGTATTCAAACAATAAGAAAAGCTTGGGGTAATGATAATTTAAGTTCAACACCTGAAGGAGCAGATTATGTTTATTTTTGTGGTGTTGAAACAAATGGTAGCGCAGGTTATGAGTTAGTAGATACTTTAGGATACACAGGATCTCTTCAAGAAGTAAAATATTATTTCCCATCAGCTAGTACAGATATTCTAAACCCAAAAGCTTTAGAAATACAAGCATTAGATCCTTTTATATATGCAGGTAATACCACATCATCTGCATTTGATGATTTAATTTTTAGATCTCCTTTAGGTAGTAATTTAGTTGAATCATCTCAAACAATAAATCTTTTAAGTCATCATCCTAATTCAGATGTAGAATATATACTTAAATCAAGTATTTCAAGTAGTGTGTCAGGTGTAAGATATAAAGAAATAATAGAGACTCACCATTTACCTACCCCAGACACAGTTGGTATTTCAATGACAAGTGAAAAAGTTAGAATGGATGAAGGTTCTATAGATGATGATATTTTATCTCATTTAAGAAAATCAGAAGTATCAGTATTAGACAGACAACCACAAGATTTTGAAGATTTAGGAGTATTTTTCTCACCTACAACAGAAATAAATGAAGAAATAATTTATAATATGGGAGCTTTTAGGTTAGATGATTTTATAGGATCTCCTCTACCTACAGCTCAAACAGCTTCTCTTTATACAGATTTAAGACATTTAAGAAGAGATTATTTTAAAAGAGTAAAAACAAAATTTAATTATTGGGATTATATAAAAACAATACAATATATAGATCATACTTTATTTAAACTAATAGAACAATGGGTTCCTATGAAAGCTAACTTAAAAACAGGTCTTTTAATTGAACCACATTATCTTGAAAGAAATAAATTTCCAAGAGAATTACCAGTTATAGATGATGGTCAAACAATGATATCTGGTTCTTATAATACTTTTGAATTTCAGTTGGATCCCGAAAGAGCTTTTACTATAGATGGAGGAGTAGGAGGAGGAAGTGTTGTAACTACAAATAACTTTAAAAAGGGTATTTCTCAAAGTAATGGTTTAAGATTAGAACAAGGAACTAATTTTACTATAGATGTATCAGGACATATATTAGATGAACAACAAAATATTGCACAAGCACCAATTCAACCATTTTCAGGTTCAAAATCTGATAGATATATTCCTTATAGATCAAGTACTTTATTAGGAAATGCTACAAAAGGAAGAGGTTCTAGTAAATATTATAAATTTGGTCATTATATAAATAAAATAAACGCATAGTATGCCACAAAAGTCACATTTTTCACAAAGTTTAGAACACAGATTATACACAGCTGAGTTTGATGATGCTTTAGTAGATGCAGCTCATTGGAAAAACCCAAGACATGCAGGTTCAAAACTAACAGGATTAAGAATAAATGAATATCATGGAATTGATCCCTTTATAGATCAAAAAAATACTTCAAGCGCTGAATATTTAGGACAATATATACAATCTAGTAGTAATGAAAGTGTGTGGGGAGGAGATATATCTTATGGTTTAAATCCTGTAATCAATAGAGAAACAACAGCTATTTATATAGCAAATACAGTTATAGGAGGGGCAGAAAATTCTAAAAGATATGCTACATTAGAAGGTCATTCATATGTTGGTGTTAACAAAATATTAGTAGTTAATAAAGAAGATAATACAGTTAAAGTTATAGACAGAGAAACAGAACCATATGATAGTTTTCATAGATTTATAACACAAGATTTTCCAACGGGAGCTAAACTTAATATTAAAGTTTTAGATGAATCAATTCAATCAGACTTAGAGGGAGATTATAGTGTTAGAATGAATAAAGGATTTTTATTAAGTACTTTTAAATATTTTAATTATCAATTAAATCATTTTACTGGATCTAGTGCTCCCCCACTTTCAGCTTCAGCTCAAAGTCATCCGCGTCCTTTAGAATTATTTGATCAATCAGACATGCAAGATTCTGGAACTTCAGGAACATTTGATGCTACAATAGCTTTAGACACTCCTAGATTATCATTTAGATTAGGTATTAAAACTAGTGATCCTGCAGGATTTGCATTTCCTGGAGGTGGTCCTCTTGCGGGAATTATAAAGTTATCACCAACACTTGGTGCTGATGGTGTTATGCTTAAAAGAGATTTTTCTCCAAGTTATGTTTCAGCTACAATAGAAACAAATAAATTTACAAAACAATATTATACAGGAAGTAATACATTTCCTTCACTTAATACAGGATATGAAGGTGCCTTTTTTTCAGCAAGTAGATTTATAATAAATGATACTTTAGGTTTTTTAGCTAAAAATTTTGATAAAACAGAATTACATTTAACTATAAATAAAGGAACCTTAGATTTTGCTCCTGGTTTTAATGATGAAAGAAGTATGGGTACTTTTGAGGTAGATAAAGGATATGGAAGTCTTGGTAATGTAACATTAAATGATGAAAATAGTGGTGCAGATGGAACAGGTACAACAGGTTTAGCTAATACTGATAGTAATGATAATCCAGGAGGGTTTATGGGACATAATACTCCAGTTCATCCAATTATACAATTAAAAGGAACACCACCTTTTACCCCTATAGGATCTCCTCCAGTTACTGGTAGAGATATTGTTGCTATGACTGATTCTGCAGGTGATTCTGGTGGAGCACTATTAAACCATCAAAGACGAGTTTATTGGAATGGAAATGAAAATCCACGTGCATTAAATTATTCTGGTTCAGCAGCTTATGAACTTTCATTCTTAGATAAAGACCATACACTTATAATAAATATAGATAAACCTACAGAATTATTTCAAGGAATTGGAACTTTAGGAATGGCCTTAATACCAGAACATTTACACCCAACAGTAAAAAGTAATTTAGAATTTTACTTAAAACAAGGAGGGATATTAACAAAATCAACAACTTTTCAACCTAAAAGATAAAAAATTAACATTTCTTAAATTAATTTATATTTATAACAAAACACAATAACAATGGGATATTTAGACAGTTCAACAATTACAGTAGATGCAATTTTAACAAAAAGAGGTCGTGAATTATTAGCACGAAATGATGGTTCTTTTAAAGTAACACAATTTGCTTTAGGAGATGATGAAATAGATTACACTATGTTTAATGAAAACCATCCTAATGGTTCTCAATATGCAGGAGAAGCAATAGAAAACATGTCTCTTATAGAAGCAATTCCAGATGAAAATCATATAATGCGTCATAAATTAATAACACTAGACAGAGGAACATCTGTAATACCATTTATTGACGTTGGTATAAACATTATAAAATTAGCTATTGGTGGAACTTTTGCACTTACTCCTAAAACACTTAATTATAATGGTGTATCAACAGGATTAGCAGAACCAAATGGATATAACTATACTATAGCAGATAGAAGATTAGTTTCAAGATTTACAGCAACAGGAAACCAACAACCAAAAGCAAGAATGGCTCAACCTTATTCTACAACAGCAGTTGGAGAAAGTGTTAGTGGAAATTCACTTAGTGTCACTGGAATTAGTGCAACTTCTTTATTTGGTAAAAATACAAAATTATTAACAACCCTTACAATAGAAGGTAGAAATACAGGAGCTAGATTAACAATTCCTCTTGAAGTATCTAAAACAGTAGCAATAACAACAGCTGCATCTTCAGACGCAACCCCTTCAGAAAGTATATAAAAAAAATAAATAAATGAGTTTAACAAGATTTAGCGCAGGAGATATAGTAATAAGTACAGATTCACTAGTAACTTCAACATGGACGGGTAATGTAAATAATTTACAAAACCATTGGACGTCATCATCAGAACCTGATTATTTTGCTAGTCCTACTAGTTCAGGATGGTTTCATTTAGATGTTTATCAAACCTCATCATTAAATTCTGAAGCTGAAATACAATATTCTATTGCTTATGGAAATAGAGTAGGATCAGGATCTCCTGATTTTACAAATGATAGTGGTTCACATGGAATGAATGCTTCTAGAGCAACTTATGGTGCTTATAGAAATTTAGTTTTTGGAGATGAAAATGAAAACTTTCAATTTTTTAAACACGTACCTGATGATATTTGGGTTATTAATGTAGCAAGATCAAGATATAAACAATCTCTAAAACCAGGTACTTTAAATTTAGTAGTATCAGCTTCTCTGTCAGGATCACCAACAGTAACTATGCCTATACACCTTACAGATGATAGTGTTACCTCAAACGGATCCGCTAAACTTACAAATTTAGGAAGACAATTTAACATTAATTCAGGATCTAGTGGAATTATAAATAATGATATATTTGGAGGAACAACTTTACAACACACAAATAGTGGATCATATGGTTTATTTTACCCAGACGCAGGAGTTATAATTTTAAATCCTGATGCTTTTGGTCAAAATCCTCCAGGAGATTTAATGATAGCAGGTAAAGAACATTATGGTTATCCAATTGCAACAGATGCAAATTCAGGAAGTTTCTTAACTCCTAATAGACATAGAGGAGATCTTAGAAATTATAATGGAACAGGAGCATATAAAACAGGTAGATTAGCAGGAAGACAAAATAATCCAGCAAAATTACATCAAGCTATTAGTGGTGGTTTAAAATTTATAGTAGACACTCAAGAAAAAATTACATCACAATATTATTTTGCAAGAGCTAAAAACTTTGAATATAATTATACTACAAATCCTTCATTTACAGATGATGCTGGTAATTTAAATTTAAGTAGTATGATAAATAACCCAGTAACTTATATTACAACAGTTGGTTTATATAATGATGCTAATGATTTAGTTGCAGTTGCAAAATTAAGCCAACCAGTTGTTAAAGATTTTACAAAGGAAGCACTTATAAGAGTTAAATTAGATTATTAAAATGTTACTTAAATGTCAGAAGCTTACAAAAAGTTCACAGCTCAAGATTATGCAGTAGTTCCATTTAATGCTCATAAACAATATAATTTCAATTCCCAATCAGCCCATGAAAATCAATTAAGATTTTATAATGTTAGTTGGACCTCAGAATCTATATCTCAATATAGTAGTGCAAGCTCTGCTTATGGGAGCGATACAATAGAAACAGTTAAATATAATCAATTAGATCATCTTTTTTATAAAAATTTTAAAAACGATACTTTTAATAGATTAGGGTATAATAATTATTTAATTCATAAAAGAGAATTATATGAAAAAGCACAAATATTATCTATACCTGCTGGATTATATGGTCATGAAATAAAACCAGGAACTTTTTATTTATCTTCAAGTAAAAATGAAATAATAGATGATTCATATGGTAATCTTATTATTAGTGGTACTAATATAAACAACTACCCTTCAGATATCAGAAAAAATGTTTTTAGATTAGATCCTATTAAAGGATTTAAAACTTATGATTTAGATACCATTCCAGGATATGCTGTTAAATTAACTGATCCACAAAATAAAGAAGCAGGTATAACTAAAAGATTTTGGAGAAGAGGAACAAAACATCCATTAAAAACAAATAACTATACAACAAATATAAACTTACCAGAAACAGACGACAGTTATTATTTTAATTCTTTTAAATATAATAATGTAGAATTTAAAAAAAGTAAATTAGGATATGGTCAATATAAATATCCTTCAATAGATTTTGATAGTATAGTAGGTTCTCATGTAATGTCTCCCCATGATGATAAATTTAATTTTAATAATGAAAATTTTGCTATTAGTTTTTGGATAAAACCAAAACCAATAGGACATAAAATATTACCACAATCATCAAGTATTGGACAAGAATTTGGTGGGGGAATAGTTTATGCTGTAGATGATGATTTTATATATATTATATCAAATACTCCTATAGGTAGGTATTTTGAATCAAGTCCGTGGGAATGGGGACAAGTAGGAATTACTGTTGGTAATGTACAATCAGGACCTTTTAGTACCCCTCGTGTTGGTGATGGTTTTCAACAAAATAAAAATATAATAGCAACTGAAGCAGGAGCTCTTGGATTTTTAGGAGAAAAAATAACTAACCTTAACCATAATGGATATAATGATTGGTATGTACCAACACTAACAGAAATACACACAGCTGTTACTAATTTAGATATATTTAATCCTAATGGTTCTTCTACTCCTCAATTTACAAATATAGATGCATCTTTAAAAGCAGATGGTATTCCTCCATCATCATTTAATTCATTATTAACTTCTACAGAAGTAAGTAATGCTAATTATATGGTATATGTTTCTGGTTCTCTTACGGGTATAGTAACTCCTAAAAATATAGGAACAACAGGAATAGGAGTAACAACAACTCTTCCTGTAAGAAGATTTAAAATAACAAAAAAAGTAGGAGATAATGATACTACAAAACGTTATATTATATGTAAAAGTGGAACAAAAACAGTTTTAAATAGTGATTTAAGTCCAGGAACTCAAGCAATTAAAAATACTTCAAGGTTAGGTTCATCACAACCAGTAAATGTATTATCAGAACCACAATTTCCTTTTGAAATTTATATGCAAAGTTCATCATTATATTTTGCAAGATCAGATGGAGATAATACTATGACTATAAATGGTAAAATAACAGGTTCTTCAGGACATCCTGAATTACATCATGTTTTATGTCAAAAAAGTGCATCAAGAATGGAAATTCATCTTGATGGTAATTTAATAGTTTCTGCTTCAGATAATTTAACTAAACAAACACAAAACACAGCTAATCTTTATATAGGTTCAAAAGGATCTTTAAGTAAAAAAGATGCTAATAATCTTAAAGAAGACATATCTTTTTATAATGGATCCTTAAATAGTATAAATATATTTAATAATTCTTTTAATACAGCTTCTATTAAAAACATATCAGAAAGTGTAAACGCTTCTCCTTATATAGGAAACATATTTTATCAAAATGGTTTTGTAACTTTTACAGATCAAAAAAGTCAAAATTTATCTTTACCTTCAACAGTTCCAGGTACAAATGAATTAACAACCCCAATTTTTAATAAAAGATTACAAGCTTTTCAATATGAGGGTGAAAATAATAATCCTCAACTTGAAATTCATCATAGTAAGATGAATTTTAATAATGATGGAACTAAACTTTTTACAAAGGCACAAGGTAGATTAAATTTTAATTCAAATAACACTGCACCACCTTTTGTAAATCCAAATAATCATTTATTTCAGTTTAATTTATCAATTCCTTATGATATACATTCTGCTGATCTTGATGGAAACCCTGCAGGAGCAGGTGCTTATTTAAGTTCAACACCAAAAGCTCTTGCTATAGATCCATCTGCTTCTTATGCTACAGTTTCTTCATCTTTAAAAGATAACTTTATTAATACTATAGATTTTGGTTTTGATAATATTGGTAGTAAACTTTTTATGGTAGGAAGTGGATATTTAACTACTTCAGGAACTAGACACCCAAGTCTTGCAGATTATCCTATTCAATCTCATTATGGACCTTCAACAACATGTCCTGATGGACATCTTCCTGTTAAAGATCGTGCTTTAGGTATGATAGGACAATTACCCCTTACTAGTAATTTTGATATATCAAGTGGTTCAGGAGGATCTATGGATTGGGAAAATACTAAAGTTGAATATTTAGATTATGTAGAATACCATTCACATATTGATGGTTTTAATCAGAATGCTATAGATCCAAACACAGGAGGTCCTATAGATGAAACTACTCCATTATATATGACTGCAAGAGGAAAAAAGCCTCGATGTTTTACTTTTAGTGATGATGGATATTATTTATACACTTATCATTTAGATTATTTAGAAAGAAATCCATATAATGCAGGAGCAAATTCTTTTAAATATAGAACAGGAGGAGCTGATGATCCTTTTGGTGCTGGTTTAATGAGTTCTTTTGTATTAGAAGAATGGATTTTAACTAGTCCTTTTGATATCTCAACTATTCAACACACAGGATTTTACATTCATTCTGATCAACATACAAATGCTACTCGTTTAGGAAATCCTACATTAGATATATCTTTGTCTCCTAATAATTATCGATTTAAAAGATATGGAAAAGTAGGAAGATCTTTAGATATGAGTACATTAGTCTCTCCTGAAGGATATCCTGTAAGTGTAAATAGTATACAATTTAATTCTAATAAATCTAAAATGTGGTTATCTACATCAATAACATCTATTTCTTTTCCTACTGGTGTAGTAATGGCTTATGGGGGATTAGGTGAAATAGGAACAACAGTAGGTTTTGGAAATTGGGATGCAGCAATTGTAGCTTCTTCATCAATTGACCCTTCAGAAGGTGAAACAAGAGAAAGAGAAGGAAGTAAAATATGGGAATATGATTTACTAGTACCAGGAAATATAAAAACAGCACAATTTAATAAAACTATTAATTTAGGTAAATCAGAAGGAGTATTGGAACAAGCAGATCCTGGTAATGTTCAACCATTAGCAAATGGAAATCCTGTAAGTTTTACAATTACGGATAAAGTTGGAACAGGTGACATGTTATGGCACCCTGATGGTGAATCCTTTTTTACAGTTAATAGAGCTCAAAGAACTTTATCACATGTAGTTTTTGATGGAAATCCTCAAGAGAAACCACAACCTTATAAAGTTCAATTTCAAGGTTCACATTTAATTTATGAACATGAATATCAATGTACAATCGATGAACATGAATTTAATGACACATTAAATATTACAGCAAGAAAAATACAATCTACTAACTCAACAGAATTAGCAGATTTTACAACAGGTTCATTATTTAAACCATATATTACTACAGTAGGTTTATATGATGAAAATGGTGAATTATTAGTTGTTGGTAAATTAGGCCAACCAGTTAGAGCTTCTGATGAAACTGACACTACTATTATAATTCGCTGGGATACCTAAAATATTTTTTGTACATTACCACTATGCAATGGTACTATCAAAATAAACTCATACAAGAAATTAGTGATCTCCCAGAGAACACATTTGGTTTCATCTATCAAACAACCCACACCCCAACGGGCAAAAGGTACATTGGTAAAAAATCTTTAATTTACAATTTAAAGAAAAAATTAGGTAAAAAGGAAAAAGCCCTATATGAAGGTAAAGGTCGTCCACCAACATTTAAAAGAGTGTTAAAAGAAAGCGATTGGAAAACTTACTATGGTTCTCATGCGTTTATTAAAGATGCAAATGATGACGATTTAGAAAGAAAAATTCTACAAGTAGCTTACAACAAAAAAGAACTTACATACTTAGAATGTAAGTATCAATTTATATTAGAAGTCTTAGAAACACCTAAATATCTTAATGATAATATATTAGGTAAGTTTTATGATAGAGATTTTAAATGAAAGAAGATTTATTAAAAAGGTTATTAGAATCAATTTTAGGTGGAAGTAAGTCTGCTCGTGGGGGGGATGAAGCTGTTTTTACTTGTCCTTCTTGTAACCACCATAAGAAAAAATTAACATTTAATTTAGCATCTCAAAAATTTCAATGTTGGGTTTGTGGTTATAAAGGTCATAGAGCTTTTCAATTACTTA
>Ga0209634_1000792_pt1 | contig 23914 bp, 29 predicted proteins | sample LinPmetageLP40_FD_184043 | JGI IMG/M metagenome (GOLD analysis project Ga0209634, IMG submission 184043) | Marine viral communities from the Pacific Ocean - LP-40 (SPAdes) (version 2) | ecosystem: Environmental > Aquatic > Marine > Oceanic | place: Pacific Ocean | collected 2010-08-26 | reverse complement strand
GGGTAAAAGCTAAATCACCAGTGAAATCGAAATCACGAGTAAAAGCTAAATCACCAGTGAAATCGAAATCACGAGTAAAAGCTAAATCACCAGTGAAATCGAAATCACGAGTAAAAGCTAAATCGCCAGTGAAATCAAAATCACGAGTGAAAACAAAATCACCAGTGAAATCGAAATCACGAGTGAAAACAAAATCACCAGTGAAATCGAAATCACGAGTGAAAGCAAAATCACCAGTGAAATCGAAATCACGAGTGAAAGCAAAATCACCAGTGAAATCAAAATCGAGAGTTAAAGCGAAATTTTAAAAAGAAAGGGTTAATGAACCAAGTTTAAAAAAACAAATCAAAAAAAATAAAAAAATTATATAAATATAATAATTTGAATTTTTTATTTCATAAATAAAATTTATTTTTTTTTTACTTTTATTTTTTTTTTCAAAAGTTTTAAATTTATTTTTAAAAAAATTACATAATTTTGATCTATATTCTAAATGAGATTTATCTAAAGATATAGCATTACCTATATCAAAAATATGTAATCTATTAGTATGAGGTAAATCGTATGAATATGATTTTTGATTATTGATATAATAATTCAAAAGATTTAATATAATATCTTCGCCGTTCCAAAAAGGTTTACTATTTTTAATTAAATATTCTCTTTCAAATTCATCTTTATACTTTAAAAAATTTTCACAAATTTCTTTTTTGCATAATAATAATCTTGTTAAAACAATATCACATTCTCCAATATATAAATCTGTAGAATATTTATTATCCTTTGTTAAATTTCTTCCATATATTCCATGGATTGTTTTTGGATTTTCTAACAATTTATTATATAAATAATCTATTGTATAATTATTTGTATAAATATCATCATCTATTATTAAAATTATATCATTTTTGGAATTTACTGCGTTTGTAAACCTAAGAGATAATCCGTGTTTGGTATTTATATCCCAATCTTTTTTATGAACTATTTTTTTATGATTATATTCAAAAAAAGTTTTTTCTTTACCATGAGAAATTATTATTTCATCAACTTTATTTAATGATAGTAATTTAGGTAAAACTGTATTTTTAAGATATGCGGGACGATTATAATTCAAAATAATTGTTGATATCATTTTATATTACATTTTTTTTGAGCATGACTTTTATGATTAGTTTCATATTCTCTAATATTAACATGTACAAATTCACCACTTTCATCTGTATAATTTACTTTTTTAAATCCTTTATTTTTTAAAAATTTTGTACATTCAGCACAAGGCGCTGATTGACCAAAACTACCATCTGATTTCATAATACGTGTTACCCATAATGTATATTTATGATACTTAATCGACTTTTGAGGGACATAAAAGACGCTGTAGATTATAAACAGCGTCCACCTCAGCATGTGTGCAACACTTAATAGTGTTGCCATGCTTAGTACGACTATTATTATAACCAGTAGCCCATATTTTACCACCCTTTGTTATAATAGCAGCATGCTGATTATGACAATCGCTTTGTTCAGCCAAACCTGGAGCCAAACCCAACACCTTGCGTGACAAAGACATTTTTAAATATTTAATATATAAAAATCAATTTTATATATTAATTTACAAATTTATTTAGAAATTTGTAAATTATATTAATTTACAAATTTATTTAGAAAGTACAAATCATAAAGTTGTTTAGAAAGTACAAATCATAAAGTTGTTTAGAAAGTACAAATCATAAAGTTGTTTAGAAAGTACAAATCATAAAGTTGTTTAGAAAGTACAAATCATAAAGTTGTACTTTCTAAACTTTTATTTAAACAAAACAAATCTTCATATTCAACAATAACAGTTTCTTTTCTTTTAAAAAAATTAATAAGTTTTGGAAAATATAATTTGTATTTTATTTTTTCTAATCTTGTTATATTCACAACTGTAGGTCTTCCATAGTCGTCTTTGATGAATTTTTGTCCAGATTGTGCTACAAGATAGTAATTTGAATGATTAAGCATTCTTATGTAATTGTATTAAAAATATAGAAAAAAAATCAATTACGAATCATTTAAGATTCGATGTTAACATGTATATCAAATCATTTAAGATTCGATGTTAACATGTCTATCAAATCATTTAAGATTCGATATACATGTCTATTATTTTTTGGATAGAATCATCATTTTTTGGAAATCTTTTACTAAATAAAATTTGTTTATAACCAGTAACATCTATACCTATTAATTGAGTCAATTTTTCTTTACTTCCAGTCCATGTGTCAAATTTTTTATCAAATTTTTCAAAATTTGGCATATCCATTTTTGCTTTTTCTTCAGCTTGGTCTAAATTTTTTATTTTATTATTTTGAAATTTTGAAGATTTTCTATTTTTAGTCATAAAATCAATAGTAATGCCAACTTTGTCTTCTAAAAAATCTTTTGCTTTTTCAAACCCTTTTAAATCTTTTTTATCTTTTGAAACATGTTTACCAATAAGTCTATTTTTAGGTATTTTATCAACACCCGGAGCATTAAGTTTTTCAAAAACTTCAACACCTTCTTTTGTTAAAAATATTTGGGTAGTCCATAAACCTTTATCTTCATCAAACTCTTGGGATTCAATCAATCCATAACTCAAATTATATTCTCCTTTAGTACCAAAAGTCAAATTGCGATTTTTAAAAGAAACTTCATTTAATTCTTTTAATATTTCATTTTTCCATTCACTTCTTTCAATATTTTTAGGTCTTACTACAGGTACATAATTATTTATAGTATATCCTAATCCACTAAATAATTGTTCCAGCCATGATTTTCCATTTATCAAATTTTTGTTAATATCAATACCTTCTTCTGTTTGTTTTATATTACTAAAATCAAAATCTTTAAAAATTATTTTTAAAATATTCATGACTATAATAGCTCCATAACCCAAAGATTGTTCTGACAATATTACATCAATACAACCACAAAAAGATTCATATACATCTTCTTTTTGCGGCATCGCTGTAGGTATGCCTCCTTCTCGTAAAAAATTATCTAAACCTAAATTTTCAGCAATTCGTGACTGAAATGGTTTAGAATCATACAATTGAGATAAATTATTAATGGTGCTCTCGGTTATATACGGATTTCTATCATATAAATATGTATTAAAACAATAACCTAGAATTTTATCTCCTAATTTTTCATATGTTTCGTAATTTTTTCCTGGATTAGGGTCTTTAGATTTATGTGTAAAAGCCGGTATCCAATTATTTGTAATAGTTTTTTTATTCAATAAATAATGTATAAGTTGTTTTTTTGATTCTGGAATAATAATATTTAATAATTCATACAAATAATTATATAAATATTTTTCATACTCATCTTCAGTGTAACTATCTCCTCTTTTATATTCTGTTTTAATTTGGAATGGTTCAAAATTTGGTTCGTTTTCTTTTATTTGTTCTAAAACTTTTTCATCTTCTTCATCAGAAACATTATCTAAATCTATTTCAAAAGTATCCTCATTTAATTTCCAGTTTTCAGGAGGTTGTTTAATACTTTCTAAATCTATATTAAATTCATATGGAATATCTTTTTTTTTATAACTTTTTAAAAAATCTACAGATTCTTTTTGTCTACTATAAATAATATCATCATTATAAAAATATTTATGATTAAAATTTTTATAATGTTTTGTGTTTTCTTCTAAATATGTTTTTGTAGAAGATGATCTTCCAAATTTTTTACTTAAAGCTTCTAAATCTTCAGAAATAATTTTAAAAGTGTCTTCTTGAACAATTATATATGCTAAAAATTTATTATATTTAGTTTTCCAAAAATTATCTTCATCTCTAGAAACAAGTTTTTCATAATTTGAATATTCTATCATACAAATATAGTTTTTCATTAAACTTAAATTTTCTAAATTATACTCCGGAAGAACATATAACTTATCACACATATATTCTATAGGTCTTCTTAATACTATAGATTTAACATCATCATCAAGACAAACTTCTTCTAAAAGTTTTGAATTGTCTATTTCATAATATATATGAAATGGAAATTCATCCAAATTTAAAAATTCTAGAATTTTACTTTTATAGTTAGTCCAAGACATATTTTCTTTTTGTAAAAAAAAGAAAATCATTTTTATAAAATTATTTTTAAAAAACTATTCCCAAAAGTTCTAAATTTCTAGTTTGTACTTTTTCACACATTATATATTCAGGATCATATCTACATATAGACCATTGTTTTTTAATTTTATTGACAGCATTTATTTTTATATGACTATACAAAAATATTTGTTTATCAATAAATTCTGGTTTTAAACATTTATGGTAATTTTTTAAAATAGGATTTTTATTAGTGATAATATCTGAAATTAAATCAAATTGAACTTTTGTCATCCCTCCAATTGTATTTAAAAAACAATTTGTTAAATGACCACAACCCATCCATAATGTATCATTATAAAATGAATATCTTTTAAAAAATACTTGTAAAATTTTTTCATTATTAATTAACACTTTTAAGATTAAAAAAGGTCTTCCTGACATATCTGTTCCTTTCATTATAGGACAAGGAACATCTTCAAAATTTAAAAAATCTATATAATCATTATGTTTTTTTAAAATTAAAACAGGTATATCATCATTTTTATACCATGAATTAAACCATCTATTAATAAATTTTTCTGTTACTTGCATTTATATAATATTTTTTTTAATATTATATCATTTATAATATTTTTTTAATATTATATCATTTATAATATTTTATCATTTATAATATTTTTTTAATATTATAAATGATAAAATATATTTTATTTACTTTATTATTATTAATATTTATAAGAATAATTTTAACAATTTGGTGGTATTATAGTCCACATACAATGTTAAATTTAAAGTATAATACAAATTTAGATATTTCTAAATTAAAAAATAATTATTTAATAATATGTTCACATAAAGTTCCGATGACAGAAATTATGATTATGTGTAACGAATTACGTAAATTTAAAAATAAAACAAATATTGTTGCATGGGTAGATACAAAAAAAATAAATGATAAAGTTGATCAATTTTTTAAAGATTTACCTATATATACACATTATAATAAAATTAATATAGATAGATATAAAAAAAATGGTAAAACAAAAGAAATTATTACAAAATTAAAAAATGATGAAAACGTAATTGTTTTTTTACATGAAGATAGTAAATCTGAAGGAATTTATTATTTATTAAAAGATATAAATATACCAATTCTTTTTACAAAAATAAAATTAGTTGAAGGTAATTCAGATAAACAAAATCTTTACAAAGTATTTGGTAATAAATATAAAGTTGATTATGAAAAAATAGACGATTATGAAATAACAGAATCTAAAAAATTTATGAATTATGTAAAAAATAAATTGTATTCATAATAAATAAAAGATTTTATTTATTATGAATACAATAAATAAAATAAAAAAGTTTTCTTGATTAAAGTAAAACTTTTTTATCCTTTAAATTTCTATAATGTTTATTATTTTCTATACTTTTATAATTAACAAGAGAGTGACTAATTGTAGAATTTAATTCTTCTTTAAAAAATTCACTATTTTTTTTTGTATGATATTTATTAATAATTAAACTATAAGCTATAGGACCGGTCATTGCTACTACTGAAACGTTTCCTTTATTATAATAATGTTTATTTTTTAAACCTTCTTCTATATTAGAAACTACTTGTTTAATCATTTGTTTCATAATTTTATTACCTTTTGGTGAAATTATATAAAATTGGACATATTCGTTATGTAAGGTATTTGTAAAACTTGACCAATTATCATAATCATCTGGTAAAAGATGGAAATTAGGAATTAAACCAACATATTTGTTTTCACCGATACTGATTAAATTTTTTCCTTGATTATTTTTAATAATGTTGTTAACTCTTGAACTTTTAGGTCCAGTTTTTATATCAAAATAAATTCCTCCATACAAATAAATGATCAAATATCTAAAAAAATCTGATTTTGCAGGTCCATAAATTGGATTTATGGATTTATAAGCTTTATAAATTCTATCACTAAAATTATCTTTTATAAAATTATCTATTTCATTATCATCATAAATAATTTGTTTATATTCTGGCATCAATTTACTTGTACTATCAAACACTTTTTGATATTTTGATATAGATTCTTTATCTTTATGACATCTATAAATAATTTTTGGAATTTCAAACCCTTCTTCAACTTCTGGTAATTCTATATCTTCTTTAATTGGAAAAATTATATTTGGGGGAAAATTATTTTTTTTAAATCTATATTTACTTAATTGATCTAAAAATATATTTATTAAAAGAAATAAAATTATTAAATATAATAAATATTTCATTTTAGTAATATATTTTTATTTTTAACTTTAGAATAGTGTAATTTCTTACCTATATTTTTATGGTTAATATTAAATCTATAAGAAACTTTATTATTAAAATTTTTTTCAAATAATTCAACATTGTTTGTATTTTTATATTTTTCTATAACTTTAGTAAATAAGATTGGACCAGTTAAACATAAAACAGAATATTCACCGTTATTAAACAAATTTTTATTTTTTTTACCATATTCTATATTTTTAACTATATGTTTAATCATATTACCTAAAATTTCGTTACCTTTAGGAGAAATAATATGCCAATTATTATATTCACCGTATAAGATACCACTAAAATTACTCCAACAATATTTATTTATAATAGTTTGTATCAATCCAAAATAACTTTTTGTTTCTTTTTTTCTACCTTTTGATACTAATAATTTATTTTTATGATTACTAATATCTTTTTCTATATTTTTTAAAATTGCAGTTTTAATATCTAAATAAATACCACCATACCAATACAATATTAAATATCTAAAAAAATCTGCTTTTGCAGGTCCGTATTCTGGGTTAATTGATTTATATGCATTTAAAATTCTTTCACCATATATTTCTTCAATAAATTCTTCTATTTCTTGGTCATCATAAATTACTTGTTTGTAGTCTGGCATACTTTCAGATGTTTTGTTAATCGATGATTTAAAATTTTTGATATAATTTTTATCATAGTATGTTCTATATATAGTTTTATTTATTTCTGATGTTTTTTCAACTTTTGGTAAAATAACATCAGAAATATCTTCTGATAATATTATATCTTTTGGTAAATCTTTATTAAATTGATTTAATCTGTAATTATGAATTATATAATCTAAAATTATTAAACAAATTAATATTAAAGATATATAAAAAATAATTTTCATTTTAATTAAAAAAATGAAAAAGAAATTTATAATTTTTACTTTTTTAATAATTATAATAATTTTGTTAATAAATTATATTCCTAATAGAATTATGAAACAAAAAGAATTAGAAGAAAAAAATAAATTAGAAATAAATTTAAATAAATTAAATAAATTAAATTTAAATAAATTATCTGATTTATATGATATACCAACTTATTACATAAATTTAGATAGAAGTAAAGATAGATTTAATAAAATAAATGATGTTATTACTAAATATAATTTAAAAAATATTAAAAGAATTTCTGGAGTGGATGGTAAAAAAATATATAATAAATTATTCAGTATAAAATCAAGTGAAATAGGTTGTACATTATCTCATTTGAAAGCTATAAAACAAGCATATGATAATAATGATGATTATGCTTTAATTTTGGAAGACGATGCATTGTTAGAAACTTTAAGTGTTAGCGAACAGAGTTTGACTAGTTTAATTAAAAAAGATAATGATTTTGGAATTTTACAATTGTTTAATATTCATGAACCAAAAATTGTAAATTTAAATCATAAAAATGTTTTATTTTCACATACATTAGCATATATTATTAGTAAAAAAGGTATGGGTGTATTTTTAAATTATTTTAAATATATTGAAAAATTAAATTATAAATATCATGATAAAAATTTTGTAACTGATTTATTTATTTATGAAAAAGTTTTAAAAAAAAAATTAAAAATATTGTATTATGGAAATAAAATTTATCCTGGAAATTTTGATAGTGTTATAGGAAATGGTAATTTAGGTAAATTTAAATTAACTAATGATTTATTAAAAAAAATAAAATGAAATTTATTTTAAATGAAATTTATTTAAAATGAAATTTAAAATAAATAATATTAATTCATGTTATAATAAATGTTATTATATTAATTTAGACAAATCATTAAAAAGAAAAAAATATATGGAACATACATTAAGAAAATTTAATATAATATCAGAAAGGATATCTGCTGTAGAGGGTAATTTAATTAAAGAAGAACTTAAAAATCCTTATAATCGTTCTGATAAACATTGGAATAAGAATGCTTTAGGATTAATAAGATCTTTTAAAAAAATTATTATAGATGCTAAAAATAAAAATTATGAAACAATATTAATTTTAGAAGACGATGTAGTTTTTGAAAAAAATTTTAATTCGCGTTTAAATTATTATTTTAAACAATTACCTGAAGGATGGGGAGTTGCTCAATTATCTGTTGGAAATTTTATGGAAAACTATAAAATTAACAGGTCAAATAATAATGTTTTTCAAGTCGATGGAAGTTATGGAACATTTGGTATGTTAATTCATAAAAGATATTACAATTTGATTTTTGATATAATAGATAAAGAAAACGATGCCCTTGATAATTTATTTATATCTATTCAAAAAGAACATAAAAAATCTTATTGTTTTTATCCAGGATTACTAAAACCTCTTGATGGAATCGAATCAATTATCACAGGTGAAATAACTTACTATAGTAAATATTATAATTATATATATCCTCCACAAATAAATAAACTAATTAACGATAAATTTGTGAAGTAAAACATGTTGTATAATCTACTGATTTTTTTTCTATATCAGAAAAACTTTTTAATTGACTTCCAAAAATTTCTTTGTAATACAAAAATATATATTTTTTTTGTAAAGGTTTCCAACATTGATCATTAACTAATAATTCTTCTCCTTTTTTACCCTTTTTACTCATTCCTTTAATCATTTTTGCATATGATTTTTTTAATATAACTAAATATAATTTAGCAAATGAATGTTTAATTATATATCCAGTTGCTGTTTGGTTGTCAATTATTTTATTAAAATTAGGTAAAAAATTTTTTTGTTCTGTTTTACCATAAGGAGTTAAAGTTATAACATCCCAATTATCTTTTTTAATTTTTTCAAAATCATTAACAAAATTATCAAATTTTTTTTGATCTAAAATAGTAAAATCATCTTCTAATACTAAATAATAATTTTCATTTTTATTTAATAATTTTTCTAAACATTTTATATGTGATAAACAACATCCAATCATACCTCTATCATTTAAAACTCCTTCCATTCTATTAACATTTGAAAAAAATAAATTATTTTTAATTATATTTTCAATATGTTCTTTTCTATCTAATCTATGATTTAAATTTATGTAATACCCTGATATCATTTTTATTTTATTTATTTATTAATTTAAACAATTAATATTTTTATTTATTAATTTAAACAATTAATAAATAAAATGATAAATTTAGATAATTTTGATAAAAAAAGTTTTTATTATTATGTAACAATACTTTGGAACATTTATAGAGGAACTAATAGTTTTTAAGAATTATCTTTTTTTGCATATTTATCAATATCTTCTATTTTTCGTGGAATAAACAATTCTCTTTTTTCTAACACATTATCTATTAATTTGTTAACATCGATACTTCTTTTATTTAAAGAAATACCGTTTTTATAAATTCCTATTTCACCATTTTTATTTATGGTATAACCGGCGTTTGTTAATCCAAATATCTGTGTTCCTGGTTGTTTTAAACTTGTATTCCAGTCAGATGTTTTCATAACAATAAAACATGGAAAATAATAAGTATAATTTTTTAGTGTTGATACAATTTTTGATTTTAAAAATGCATCCCAATATATTTTAGTATCATGAACTTCTGATGTTTTATTGTTTTTATTATCTTTAGTATATGTTCTTACAAACATAGTTTTATCTTCAGATTTATAATATTTGTCGTGAATTAATTTATCTCCATTTAAATTTATCTTTGATACTTCAATAATATCTTCATTATAACCTCTCATACTAGAATAATGGATGTTATAAATGTTTAATTTTTCACATAATGGTTTTAGAAAATCATATTTCATTGTTTGTTTTCCGTTATTTAATTTACCATCTCCTCTTACCATATGACAATGGCCACAACCATTAGATGTCAACATTAATAACATATATTCGTGCATTTTTTATCATATTTCTTTAAATATGATAAATTTTAATTAAGAACTTTTATAACTTTTGGTAGCAGAAGAAAGTTTTGATTGAATATCTTTAGCCATTTCAATATATTTTTCTTTCTTTAGTTCATCCCTTTCCTCTTCAAGAAGAAGCGATGGAGGGACCCTGAAAAAATTATTGAAAACCATCATTGTTGTAAAAGATGCACCAATATCTTTTTCATATAGTTTTTTGTTAGTCCTTCTATCAATTCGATCTTCTACTTTTTCAAAAGCAGATTTACTTCCTTCTTCAATATGTTTACGAATCTTTTCAACCTTTTCTTGGGGAGTTCCAGCAGAAATGTCACGTTCACTTAAATCTTCTCCATCAAGCATGTAATCGGTAGAACTAAAACAATCAATCATATGCTGATCTGGAATAAATCTTCCATTCTCGGTTTTTGATTTAAGTTTATGATAATCAATATATCGTGAAATAAGTGAAGTAAGAATTCCAGAAGTAGCCATGTGATATTTAGTTAGAAGTTCTAACTGTTTACCAAGTTTTGGGGATTTTTTATTATTAGGATCAGTTAAACCCAGGTCTATTTTAGTATAAAATTTTACAAGTTGATCAGATACATAAAATAAAGAATTAAGTTGGTTGTTTGTTCGATTTGATTTCTTTTTCCTATTAGAAAACATTTTTCTGAGATCTCCTAGCTGAGCTACATAAGCTTGAGAATATTTACTCAAATCACTTCGACGAATTACAAAATCGCTACCAGGAATTTTTAAAGGTTGATTATAAGGTAGACTGCTAAGTTCAGCAGTAAGTCTTACAATAGCTTTATGAGCTTGTTGATAATATTTTACATGTTCAGAAAATTCTCGAGTTGTTAAAGGATCGGAACCCTTAGTAACCGCTTTTGAAGTTGGTGATACAACACTAGCCATTTTATAATAGAAAATCCCTTTAAACTAATTACAAATAAAATATAAATTTTTAAATAAAAATTATTTAATGTGTAAGTTTTATTTAAATGATTTTCAAAATTATTAATTTATAAAAATAAATTTATCTTTTATAAACAATTGTTTAGAATTATTCCTATAAGTTTCTAACATGTTAAGTTTTGTAGTAATAACATCATATAGTTTACTACAAGAATCTGTATATAAAACCACACTTAATGTAAAAGGGTAAATGTTTTTTTTTGATTGACAACATGTTTGAATTAATTCTAAATTTTCTAAAATATGTTCACAATCAATAATATGTATAAAATCTATATTTTTTGGTACATTTTCTGGATGAATATTTCTATCTGTAATATAAACAATAGGTTTAGTGTGATGTTTTACCAATTCGTGTTGTAAAAAATAAGGTGGATCTTTAGGGGATTTTTCATATAAACCTACAAAAGATTCCAAATCTTGCTGATGAATTTGAACATAATGTCTTTTGTATTTTTTTATATCAATTTCTTTCATAATATTTCTATGTCCTTCAAAATTATTATAATACATCACAGTGTCTTTTTGCTTATTAAATTTTTTTTCATAATTATGAGGTTTATGTTTTATTATATCTAAGTTAACTTTAATATCCATTTCACCAATTGTAAACCAAATATTATTTAGTTCTTTGATTTCTTTTAAATCTAATATAGAAGTATTAAAATCACATAATATTATAAAATAATTTTTTGAATCTTTTATTTCTGATTTGTAAGTTAAATAAGATTTTAAATCGTTAACGATAAACAAAATATTTTCAGTAATATTGTTTATTTTTGTAAAATCTTGAAATAAAATTGAATCCTCTTGATCATACCAATTTACAAATTTTATATTTTTAAAATTAGTTTGTAAATTATTTTTTAAAACTTTTTTAACTTTATTTTTTTCTAGATTTAAAGGAATCCATAATACAACTTTTTCATTTACTTTAATATATTCAGATAATTGAAGTATACTTTGTTCCATTTTTAAATATAGTTAATTTAAATAAATTTAATATGATTTAAAATCATATTAAATTAAATATTTTCAGCTAAATATATGATTCCTTCAATATCAATATGATTAAAAAATTTAGGCAAAACTACTGTATTATCAAGTATAACACCTGATTCAATGTAGTAACTTAAACCTAAAATGTTTAAAAAGTATCCATAATTTTCTAATTTGTATACAGATTTTTTAAATTTTGGTGCCAAAGTTTTATCTATTTTTAATTTAATTAATTCTTCGTTATTTTTTTTATTTTTTATAATATAAGTATTTGTATTTAAATTTATAAAGGTTATACAATTTGATATATTAAATTTTTTTCTATCAAAAGTAAAATTAAAACCGTTTGAAATAAGAGGATTGTAATTTTTCAACTTAATTGGATTTTTTGTTTCACTATTAATAGAAGTATCTCTTCCTAATATTAAATAATCATCATCTATAAAACTGTTTATTAATTCTTTATTTGAATTAAAATTTATTTTATTTTTAGAATTAAGTTCTAAATAATTTAATAATTTTGTATCTTTAAAAGTATTATCAAATATTATTTTTTCTGTATTAGTATAATAAATTATATTTTTATGTAAAATACATTTTATGTTTTCTGAATAAAGTTGTAAAAAATAAGTGTAAGCATCTTTTTCATCTTTAAATTTAACAGTGTTAATTATTAAATTGTTATCTATAATATTAATAATATCTTTAAAAATATATTTAAAAGGTAACTCAACTAAATCATTATCTAAAATATATTTTACATAAGAATTTGTAAAAATTGGTAAATTATATTTTTCATTTAATTTTTCTAAAGCTAATATTAATTTAAATTTATCCGAATATTCGAAAATTGGACATAATCCTTTCTCAATTCTTCTTAAATTAATTTTATCATAATCGTTACAAATATAATGGATATTATTAACAGATTTTAAATTGTTTTCAAATAGATTTTCAAAAGTACCTTTTGATAAACCTACAATTTTTAAATAAAGTATTTTGTTAACAATTTTATTTTCTAAGAAAGTTCTACAAATATCTAAATTTTTAAATTTATTTATGTAATTAAATACTTTTTTATTTTTTTTTATGTAATAAAAATTTTCTAAAACAGGATGAGATAATACTTCGTAATTTTTATATCTTAATTGTTCAAGTAAAAAACATTTGTTATAACATAAATAAAAATCGTCATTTTTAAATATTTGTATTTCATTTATAATTTGGTTTAAAATTTCTTGTGTTGTTTTAATATTATTTCCTCTATAATTTATAAAATTTAAATATAAAGAATTTTTTTTATAATCTATAATTTTTTCATAATAAATATATTTATAACCTAGTTTATGTTTTATATATTTTTTTATTAAATTTAAAGGTGGTTTCAATGTGTTGAAATATAATTCTAAATTTTGTTCTTCCATTTTATAAAAATGATTTTTATATAATTATAAATTTTTAAAAATGGGAATAAAAGATTTAGGATCTGTCATAAGAAATCAAAATATTAATTGTAAATTTAATATACCATTACATGATTTGAAAAATACAAAAATGGGTATTGATACATTAAATTGGATTTTTACTTATATAAATCCTGTTATAAAAAATATTATTAATAATAGTCCTAATATTTTAGAAGCTGTAGATGAAAACGAATTATATCAAGGTTTAATAATAGAATTTATGAAATTTAATTTGAAATTACTTAAAACAAAAATAACACCTATCTGGATATGGGATGGCAAAGCAAAACCAGTAAAAGCTGATACACAAAACAAAAGAAGGGAACAAAAAAGAAAAATGATTGTAGAAAAAGAAAGAATTAAAAATATTTTAATAAATATGGATGTATTTGAAAGAAACGGTAGTCCTCTTTTAGATCAATATAAGAAACTTTGTGTAAACACTGTTTATATTCCACGAAACAAAATAGAAAAACTAAAAGAATTTTGTTTAAATTCTGGTTTACCTTGTATTACAGCTGAAAATGAAGCCGAATCTTTGGCTTCTTCTCTTGCTTTAGAAAAACATATCAAATCTGTATGGTCAGCAGATACTGATACATATGTTTTAGGAGCTCCTTTAGTTGTTAATAAATTTAAATATATAGACAATGTTTTAGCCATAGAATCTGTCTATACCCCAAATATTTTAAAATATTTAAATTTAACTTATTGTGAATTTAGAGATTTTTGTATTCTTCTTGGAACAGATTTCAATAACAGAATCGTTAAAATGGGTCCAGTTTCTTCTTTGAAACTTATTAAAGAACACAGAAATATAGAAAATATGGAAAAAGCTTTACCAAATATTGATTTTTCTGTTTTAAATTATAATGTAGTTAGAAAAGAACTTTCTCCTTATAAAACAAATTATAAATGTTCTGATTTTAAAATTAAAATAAATAAAAATTTATTTAAAGTAGACGAGTATTTAAAAGAATTAGATTTAACTATAACCGGAGAAATATCTTTTAATGACTCATTATATATCATAAAATTATTAAAAAATAAAAATATTAAAAATAACTTATATATTTATGATTATGTTAATTTAAAATTTTTTGAAGAGTTTTTTAAAACAATTAATGAATTTGAAAACAATTGATGTATTTTAATATTATATAATATTAAAATGGAAAGTCATTTAAAAAAAATCAAAAATATATGGAAAAAAAGTAATTTTGAAAACCCCAAAGGTTATTATATTAGACTTGAATCAACTATTTTTATTGTTATCAGTGATGATGAAAAAATCGTATTTTTAAATAAATTAGATAAAGAATTTAATAATGTTTTTTGTATATCAAAAGATTATATTGAATATATACCAGAATCTGAATCTTATGTTTTCAAAAATATTTTTAAACTAATTAGAATATCTTGTCCTTCAGGAAATTTTATTGATGATAAAAACAAATTTGTTTTTGAAAAAATTGTAAAAGTTATTGATTAAAAATATAATCAATAACTTTTACAATTATTGATTAAAAATATAATCAATAACTTTTACAATTATTGATTAAAATATAAAATTAACCAAGTACAAACTATAACTATAATAGTTCCAAAAATAAACCAATACATAGCAAATTTATTTGTAGTTTCTATTTTTTGGGTGTAAACATTTTTATATAAACACGGTTGAGATATGTGTTCTTGTGAACCTAAATGTGGTACAAATATTCTAGGCCATGTAGTTGCGGCTTTTATTTTTCTTTCTTCGATTTGTTTTGTCAAAGAATGAGATATTAAAATATCTTTTGGTAAATTTTCAAGTATTTTTTCCCATTTTTCAAAACTTGTAACTAATCCATAATAACCTTTTGGTGAATTTGCTGTTAAAAATTCTATTCCTGATAAAGAATCATAATTTGATTTTTTTAATGTTTTTAATTGTGAACAATCATCCATAAAATTTGACAAATACATAATATCATGTGTTTGTAAAATATTTGTTTCTATATAATTAAATAAATCATTTAATTGATCTTTTGTTAATGCTGTCATTGATCTTTCATGTAATACTGTAAGTAAATCTGTTGGTTTAAATAAATTTTTATTTTCTTCAATTATATTTTTCATTTTATCAAAAAATAATCCTTCTTTATATATTTTATCTATAGTTATATTATCATTATTTGTAGATAATTGTTTAAATAATTTATTTTTATGATCAATGTTTTTTGAAAGAATTACAATTTTATTGACCATTTTATAAATTTGAAAAATAAACTTAATAAAAAGAAAATGAAGCTCACAAAAAAACAATTAGATGATTTTACAAAATTTATTAAAAATAAAGAAGAAAAAAAAGAATTATTAGAAATACTTCAAAATATAGTTTTTCAAAAAAAAGTGAATTTGAAAACTATTCAAAAAAAAATTAAATCAATCTATGAGAATAAACCAAGATTTTTAACAGAAAAAGAATTAGATTATGTAGTGAGTGATATACCGTTAAACCCTTATTGTATTAAAGATGTTTCAGAATTTATAAGAGAACAAATTATAAGTAAATTACAATTTTCTTTAAGAACTTTTAAATTTTGTGAAAAAGGTATTGATGATTTAAAAAAAAATTTAACAACTTTATATTATAAATCTTACATAGATCACGGAGAACCTGTAGGTTTATCTACAAGTCAGGCGATTGGTGAACTTTTCACACAATTAAATTTAAATACTTTTCATTCAGCAGGAAGTATACAGACAGGAGGGAGTAGTTTAGAAGCTATTAATGATTTATTTAAAGTTTCAGCAAATAAAAAACATAATTCTACAAAAGTTCATTTTTTGAATAAAAATCTAAGTAAAAAGAAAATAGGAGAATTAATTAATTCAAAAATTATTGAAGTTACATTAGATGATATTGTTCAAGAAAAATATTTAGTTAATGATGGAAAAGTTGAAGAAAAAGACAAATGGTGGTATAAAAATAGTCAAATAATATATAATACAGAAATACCAAAAGACACAATATATATCAGAATAAAATTAAATAGTTATTTGTGTAAATATCATAATATTTCTTTAGATAAAATTATAAAAAGTTTGGAAAAATTAAAAATGATATATGTTATATCCCCTTTATCTATAGGTTATATTGATGTTTATCCTAATATGAAATTATTAGAAGATAGATCAGTATTAAACAAAATTAAATTAAATTTTGAAGATAAAATTAAAACAAATTATACAATAGGTTATATTTTAAAAGATATAGTTAATAAATGTTTTACAAAATTAATTTTACAAGGTATTAAAGGTGTTGAAGAATTTAATATTAAAACTATTAATTTACTTGAAAATATAAAAAAAAGTAAAAATAGTGAAACAGAATGGACAATTTATATTGATTATTTTTCTTTAAAATTAGATAGTTTATCTATTGAAAAATATAGAGATTTTTTTACATTAAGTAAAAAAACAAAAATATTAGAAGAAAATTTTGAATCGAGACCTTATTATATAAGATTACAATGTAAAGAAGATCCCATAAAATTAATAATTGATATAAAAAAAGAAGAAGAAGAAAAATTACAAAAAGACATAGAATACATTAAAGAAAATATTGAAGATTTAGAAAATTATTATTTTGACGAATCAGAAACTTATTTAAAATGTGTTTATAATTATGTAGAATGTACAGGAAAAAATATAATTAGCGAATTAATGAATCATCCTTTAATAGATCATAAGTTTACTATTCCTAATAATGTTAGAGAGATTTTTGAATATATGGGAATAGAATCTGCAAGATTATATTTTATTAGAGAATATGTTGAAATTATTAATAGCGGAAAAAATTTTATAAACCCTAATAATTTAGAATTACTCGTAGATTACCAAACTGGTTATGGTAAACCGATAGGTATAAGTTTATTAGGTGTTTCAGGACAAGGTGATAGTACATTATCTGATGCTTCTTTTGAACAACCTATGGAAGCTTTTAGAAAAGTTTCTGCTATGGGTAAAATTGATAAATTAAAAGGTATATCGGGATGTGTAATGTCTGGTAAACAAATGGTTACAGGAACAGGTATAGTAAAAGTTGAATATGATAAAAACATCGAATTAAATAAAACCCCAATAAGAAATACTTTTGATGACGAAGAAACTCCAATTTCTTTACTGGAAAGCAGAGATTACCAGTTTTCTGATTATTCTAAGAAAAATGAAGAAGTAGATGTTACCTTATCTTTAGATATAAAATATGATACTTTTAAAATACCTTTTGTTAGTAAATTACAATTACCTCAAATAATTGGTATAAAATCTCCTTTTATATTAGAAAGTTTGGAAGATAGTAATCCGATTAAAACAGTTAGTATACAAAACGTTATTATACCTGATGCTCCAACTGATTTTATTGGGTCATCACTATTTTAAATTAACTAATAAAAATAAATATTTTTATTAATAAAATATGACTTCAAAGAATACAAATGATATTAAAGTAAACCCTGTAGAAGGAGTTTATATGTCTTACCTTTTTAGTTTTATAGCTTTGTCAGGAACCATAGCAATCACTTTACTTGGAAGCTTAAATTATGATTTTGATGGTTATGAATATGATCTTCGAGCAGCATTTATATCAGAAACTGCTGTAAATTTTATAGCAGGTATTGTATACTCTTATATTACAAAATTATTGTTTTCTGGTGTTATAACTCTTGAACAAGTTACCCCAATACGTTATTTTGACTGGGTTTTAACAACACCTTTACTACTCCTTTCTTTTGCCCTTTACAGTAACTATTCTGAAAATAAAGAAAATGGTACAGATAATAATACAAATTTAGAACCACTAAGTTACATTGTCTTTTTAAATTTAGGTATGCTTTTATTTGGATATTTAGGAGAAACTGGAAAAATTGGAAAATACTCTGGACTAGCTATAGGTTTCCTCTTTTATGCTGGACTTTTTGTAGCTATATACGAAAATTACATCAAAAATTCTACCGAAAGTAATAAATCATTATTTTATATATTTGCTTTTGTATGGGCATTATACGGGTTTTCTTATTTATTAGGACCTTTTTATAAAAATATTTCTTACAATTGTTTAGATGTTGTTTCTAAAGCAGGTTTCGGTATTTATATGTGGCTTGGAACTATTAATGAAATTACTAGTAGTGCTAAAATGGTTAAATTTGATTAAGAATGAAAATTTGGAAAATCAATTTTTGCAGAACCAAAATGATTACATCCTGCTGTTCCTGAAAGATTCCATGTAGTAGAATCTGTTCCTTCTAATTTTAATCTTGTACCAGCAAGTGTATTATGTGTTAATCTAAAATATTGATCTTTTTTATACTCACCAATTTGTACAAAACCACCAGTTTTATCTTTTAATAGATGACCAGCATGTGAAGTACCTATCAAAACCATACCTCCCAACGAAGTACCTGTTAAAGGATCTAGATCCCAATGTTTCCCTATTGATAGGAGTGTACCTACATCTCTTGTAAGTAAAATATCAATTTCTTTACCTGCAGAAGGTTGTGGTAAAGAAATTGTATGAAAATCTTTAGGTACTGAATTAATAATAAATAAATTTGTATCTTCTAATATATAAGCTGAAAGACCTGTCTCATGGAATTGTACTTTACCAAAGTTATTAGCATGAACTGTCCCCTCTACAGTAACGTCACCTTTAAAAAGACTATTATTATCTACGGTGATTTTATCAAAATTAATAAATCCAGTTAAACTAAGAGAGACTAAGACTAGTCCTGTAATAGAAACTATTGCTAAAAAGGCTATACCCATTTGTGTTCCATTTAATCTTGACATGGTTTCAACATCTCTGATATAACTTGTTGTTGAATTATCTGTAGAAACTCCAACCGCATCGTCTGGAACTGTTGAAGCTGTTGAAGATGTTGAAGCAAATCCCCTCCTTGGTGAATATTTTCTTGGAGAATATTTTCTATTTGAACTTGATTTAACACGAGGCATTTTTTTATTAATAATAAAAAATTATTATTTGTTAATAATAATTTTTATTTATTTGTTAATAATAATTTTATAATGTTATATGGAATGGATCTTCAGGTTCTTTAGCATCACCATAATCGATATTGAGGTGTCCTTTAACAACCCAAAATTTATCATCTATACATTTAATATTAAATTTACTTCCAAGTTCTCCACCTCGTCCCATACCATCCATATGAATTGTATTAGCAACAGAAGTTCCAACATAAGCCATACACATACCTGGTTCTGCGTCTCTTTCAAGTGTATCACCCGGACCCATCATAAATGATCCCATAATTGAATTTCCATGAGTTGTTACTAAATGATAACCGTCATTTAAACCACCCAACATATGTAAACTTGTACCAACTGCAAAATCATAATTTAAACCGGCTTTTGCTTTTGGTAAATGTACAGAAACACCATAAGCATAATTAAATACAAATAAAGTTGAAGATTGACTTTCTTTTATAAAATAATCACCATCTAATTCACGACCTAATATTGTTTTGGTATTAACTACATTACCTACAGAATCACCATTTCCAATTTTTACAACTTGTTTTTTATAACCTGACAATGTTTCTCTTACATTAACATTATGAAGTGTCATTGTTGAGTTACTATCACTGATATAAGCAATAGCTGCAACTAATGCTATTATAGAAACAACTATTGTACCTAAAAGTAGTCCGGTACTTGGATCATAAATTTCGACTCTAGCTTCACTAGTTCCTGATTTAGGCATTTTAATTAAAAAAAATTTTTTAATTAATAATAATTTAATTAAAAAAAATTTTTTAATTAATAATAATTTATAATACTATACTAGTGAATGGGTTTTCAGGAACATGATCACTGGCAATGCCATCATGATCGATATTAAGGTGTCCTTTAACAACCCAAAATTGACCATCTAAGCATTCAACACTAAATTTGGTACCAACTGCTCCACCCCTTCCATGACCATCCATATGAATTGTATTAGCAACAGAAGTTCCAACATAAGCTATACACATACCTGGTTGTGCATCTCTGTTAAGTGTATCACCCGGACCCATCATAAATGAACCCATAATTGAATTTCCATGAGTTGTTGCTAAGTGATAACCATCATTATTTGGAAAACTTAAACTTGTACCAACTGCAAATTCATAATGTAAACCAGCTTCTGCTTTTGGTAAACGTACAGATATACCTTCATAAAAATTATATACAAATAAAGTTGATGATTGACTTTTGGTTATATCATAATAAGCATTTTTAGTATTTCCTTGTATACCGGTACTTAAATTTCCAGGTATCGTATCAAAACCTAATTTAACAACCGGTTGTCGATAACCTGATAATGTTTCCTTTACATTAAGATTATGAAGTGTCATTGTTGAGTCACTATCACTGATATAAGCAACTCCACAAACTAAAGCTGCAATAGAGATCACTAGCGTGACAGCGAGTACAGCCCCAGACGGGGTGATGAAACTAGCTTCAACAGTTGTGGATCTAACCATTTTAATTAAAAAAATTTTTTTAATTAATTTTTTTAAAATAATTTAAATGATTTTAAACAATTTTTGATTTCAAAATTGTTTTCTTCTCTTATAATTCTCATATTTTCTAATTTAGATTCTAAATTAATTTCTTTATCTTCAACAAGTTCAATATTTTTTATTTTTGTATCAATTAAATTAATATCAAAATTTTCTAATTTTCCTAAATTAATACTTTTAATAGTTTTGTGATTATCTTGATATCTTCTACATATAAATTCTACGCTTCTTTCAGGTCCTTTTACTATAACATATGGATTTTCATTTTCATGAATCCTATTACATAAAACACAAATATAAGATTTTTTTTTACGAAGAGTAATTAAAAGTCCTCTGTCGCTTCTTATTTGATCTATTTCAAAAATATTAGGAAATTTGTTTTGAATCAAATCATCTATTTCATCCACATCATTTTCATCACTATATCCATAATATCTTCTTGGACTTGGTTTTTTTACAAAATCAGTTATCATAACACAATCAGTTATATTAGATATCAAAGAAACTCTAAGTTTATAATTATTTTTAGCAATATCATTTGTATATATATCTGGAATAAAAAATTTTTCTGATAATGATTCACTAAAAATTTTTTTATTATTTTTACCAAATTTATGAGATCCTAACAATCTAAACTGTCTGATATTAGAATAAACACTAAAATCTAAATATTGTTTATATTCAACTTTAACATTTTCTTTAACTTTATTAAAAAACTCTAATAACTCAGAGTTTGTAGAAAAATAAATACCGTTTAGTATAACATGATAACTTTGTTTTGTTTTTGTATGTGAAGTATAAACTAAAATCATAAAATTATATTTGTCTGGTAAAACTTTTTTTATTATTTCTTTTAAATTTATAATTAAATCGTCACCAATTATTTTTTTATTTTCTATATCAATATCAAAATATGGTTTTCTAGAATGTTTTCCTAAAATACATTCATAAAAACATATTTCTGAATCTTTTATATTATTTATTACATATTTATTGAAATTAGAATGACTACTAAAAATTCCAAATCTCATATTTTCTAATTTATGACATACTATTAAATTATTATGATCATAATCATATTTTTTTAATAAACTATCCTTATCTTTGTTATTTAAATAATATTTCCATTCTTGACCATTCATTTGTATTTTTAAATTATTATTATTTAGATTCATTTTTATTTTCTGAAAAACTTGCAAGAATCACAAAACCTAATACTATACAACCAAATCCTACCCATTCACCAATTTTATAACTTTCACCAAATAAATATTTTCCTACTAAAATACTTGTTATAACTGTTCCTGTATCCCAATAAGCAGCTGTTCTAGCAAAATCATTAAGCGAGAAAGTATAATATAAAGCTAACACAGTACATAAATAAACTATCCCTGCTGAACCTAAATAATATGAATTATTTTTTTCTTGTGCTTCTTTTACCAATATTCTTCCTACTGTATCTAGTGTGATCAATGTAATTATTAAACCTATATATTTAAAATTCATATTTTAAATATATTAATAAATATATTAAAAACTTTTACCACAGTCTTGACAAGTTCTGAATAAAGTAGTTCCTTCATCTGCTGCTCTAGTTTGTGCGTCTCTTTCTTCTATATCGTTACTTTCACATCTGGGGCAATTATAATCTCTTTCATATTTTAATTTTTTCTTATATTTTGTTAGTTCTTCTAATAATTTTTCTTTTTCAAAATCTTTATAAATTGATGAATTTTTATAAAAATATTCTTTGTTTTCTTTTAAATTTTTTAACGTAGTGTCATATCCATCTAAAATTAATACATCCACAAATTCTAAGAGTTCAACATTATTTTTTAATTGATATGCACCTAGTATTTCTGAAATATTTTGTTTTGTTAATTTTGGTATATTTTCTGGAAAAACTAAACTAGATAATTTATCGTGTATTGTTTTAATATTAGGATATATATCATCCATTTTTAATTTAAATTAGAAATTTAATTCAATTTTTTAAAATAATTTATTTTAAAAAATGCAATTACTAGATTTAATTAAATCTGATATAGAAAATATTTTTATTAATAAAAATGCTATTTTTAATAAAAATATTAAGATAGAAAAGTTAACAATAAAAGATTATATGTTGGAATTTAATAAATTAAAAAATTGATTTAAATTTCTAATTTTATTTAAAAATGGAAGATTTAGGATTCCATCCATTTGTCACTCCTAATAATGTTGATAAAATAGTTATACCAGATTTTATAAGTATAGTTGAAGATAAAGAAAGAGTAATTACTTCGGAAATACAAAAAACAAACTTTGATGACCAAGAAATTATTAAATTAATACAAAATAAATCTACTAAAGTAGAAACTATTAGAAATATTGCTAGACAAAAAGGTATTAATTCTAATTTAAAAAAAAAAGAATTAATCGATTTAATCATGCAAGATATAAAAAAATCTTAATTTATATATAAATATCTTAATATTTACTAATTTATATATAAATATCTTAATATTTACTAATTTATATATAAATATCTTAATATTTACTAATTTATATATAAATATCTTAATATTTACTAATTTATATATAAATATCTTAATATTTACTAATTTA
>Ga0209634_1000791_pt1 | contig 23917 bp, 33 predicted proteins | sample LinPmetageLP40_FD_184043 | JGI IMG/M metagenome (GOLD analysis project Ga0209634, IMG submission 184043) | Marine viral communities from the Pacific Ocean - LP-40 (SPAdes) (version 2) | ecosystem: Environmental > Aquatic > Marine > Oceanic | place: Pacific Ocean | collected 2010-08-26 | reverse complement strand
CCATCGTCATCTGTACCAAATTCGTGTTGGTAAATATAACTTACACCATCTTCATTAGAAGCTAGTGGATAAGGCCAAGTAGGCGCGTCAATCCAAGCTGATCGATCCATTGTACCAACTGACCAAGTGCCTTCTTTCATATTATAAATAACATAACGATTGTTAAATGTAGAAGTTGCTGTTGGATAAAACCACCACACTTCATCGTGTTTTGAATTGTGAGCTGCAAACACTTTTGATCTTTGATCAAAATTAAAGTCATCAAAAACAAAACGCTCAATTGGGCTAGAGTTTAATTTTTTAGCATAACCATCATACATAAAGAAGTTTTGTTTAGTCATCCAAAAAGACATACCACCAACTTCAACCGAGGCTTTAGGAGCAATTAATCCACAGTTAGTACCTACAATGTTAAAGTTAAAAACTAATGTATCGGCTGTAAACTGCATTAAGAAAGCAGTTGTATCAGACCATAATAAAATGTTTCCACCTCTTAATCTTTTACCACCGACCATAATCGTACCGCCTGATAATAAATTTGAGCCAGCGTCATTATCTGAAGCTGCGGTCCATTGTGTAAAGTCTTCTTGATCAGACCAAGATACTTTCATTGGATCTCCATCTGAACCAAAACAAACAAGGTGTCTTTGTTCTGTTACAACAATGCCTTGATTATTATCTGGTGTATTAGCACTAACAATTTGTGAAGTGTCAGTTGATGAGTCATAATAATATGGTCGGTCACCACTAGGACAAAATATTAAATCTTCCCCCCAGTTATCCATGGTAAAAGTCTTTAATGCAAGTGTAATGCCAGTACCGCCTGTACGAGGAGTGCCATAAGTACCTTGGTTCCAAGTACCTGTACCATAACCGAACGAAGCAAACGCTGAAACATTACCAACAGCCATGTAGTAATAATAATTTAAATTGCCACTATGTGTTCCTGAAGCATTAGCATTAGTTGCTGAAGTTATAATATAATTATTGGCATCAGTTACCGCAGTTACTTTAAAGTCACCATTTAAAACTACATTGTTAAAAGTAACATTAGTTAATTTAATCCAATCGTTCTCACCTAAACCGTGAGTGCTATCAGCAATACTAACTTGGTTTGATCCACTAGTAGTAGTGACGGCATTGGTTAATGTACCTGTGCCATTAATACGATAGGGTGTACGATCATTTAAATAACCATTTTTATAAATATAAAATCTCTCTGTAGTTACGGCACCAATTAAATCTGTTTGATCATTAGTTGACCATGCAGCTAATGCTCTAGGTGTACCTGTTAAACTTTGCGTTGATAACTTTGACCATCCACCAATTTTTTCAGGTTGACCATTTTTAAAACGAATTTTATCAGCGTCAATAAATCTACCTTCAGATGAATATTCAGTTTCGTCTTTGACGACTCCAGGGGCAAATTGTATTGGTTGTAATGTCATTACGCTGTCCTCTTCCACATATAAACTACAATATACGGTGGCATATTATTGTGTGATGCACCACCACCAGTGTTTCCAATTACAGCACTAGGCATGGTTATAAATGGATAAGAAGAAATTGAAGTATTCGCATCAGCTTGAGCAAACCCTGAACCATAAGTAGAGTTTATATAACCACCACTGTTACCACCACCTGCAATAGTCATGGAATGATTGTGTGATGGCATTTCACTTGTAGTTAAAGTGTGTGTTTTAGCACCACCAGTTTCTTCTTGATTATTAAAATCAGAATCACCACTATCAATACCAATTGGCATCCTACCAGCACCAAACGATGTCCATGTACCAAAACCTAAAAGTGAACTAGGGTTAGTTGAATTAGTTGCATTCATATAAATAGACCCTACTGGGTATACATTTGATAATCTAACTCCAGGCACAGTACCTGAACTTAAATTACTTGCGTTAGAAGAATTATTTATTTGAGTTTGGATATCAGAAGTAACTCCATCTAATCTTTGAAATTCAGTATTTGAAACTGAGCCATCAGCAATTTTTGATGCGTCAATCGCTGCACTTGTATTTACATCAGCGTTAACAATTGATCCATCAACAATAGTTGTAGTAATAGTTGGGTTAGATGAAAAATCAGTAGAAACAGAACCATTGACGATTCCACTTAAAGTAATTGTTTTACTAGAAGAAAAACTATTAGCAGGACTGGTTGCCTCAACTATATTTGAGCCATCACCGTAAACAATACTTTTTAATCCTTGTGTAATAGCTACGCCTGTTCCTGAATTAGTTTTAAAAGTTAATGTATAAGAGCCACTAGTATTATTAAATATAATGTATGGTTTAGTGTCATTGGATGCAGTTTTAACATCTACGTTGCCACTTAGTGTTCCTTGAAATTCTATTATAGCAAAGGAAGATTCAGAATCTGATAATGTAACATTAGAGCTACCGCCCACATCTTTAAGTAGACGTTGAGCAATTGATTTATCAATTTGATCAATAGTTCCGTTTAAAACATTTCCCCAGTTGTTAGCTTCAGAACCAATATCAGGTTTAGCTAGATTCAAATTTGAAGTTACAGTAGTAGTCATAAAATTCCTTTACGTTTTAATAATGTAATTAACAAATACATACGGATTTAATACGTTAGTGCTTGAGCCAGAAAAACTAGGTGTTATAGCGTTACCACTAAATGATGCACTTGCAGATAAACTGTGGCTGTGTCCCTGTGCGCCACCTGTATTAGATGATGGATGAACTGACGGTGTTGCATTATTTCTATCAAATGCTATTGAGTATTTAAAGTCATCTGAACCAGAGGCTTGATAACCTTCTAATGAAGCAGATTTTTCTATACCATCTGATTTAAATGCATTTCCATAACGTCTCACCCAATCGGAATTTGAATTTTGTTCCATTGAATGATTTGCAAATAAATAGTGATCGTGTGATGGCATTTCAGTAACAGTTAAAGTGTGATTACCTGTGTTTCCGCTAACTGATACTGAGCCTGTTGGTGTTATAGCAGTAACTGAGCCACTGGGAGTTATCTCTGCATTTCCACCTATGGCACCTAAACTACCTGCCGCACCAGCTCCACGAGGAAAATTACCATCAAAGCCAGGAATATTAAATGTTGAACCTGAACTACTGCCGTAAGCAGTACCGATAACTGAAAATAAAGCAGAATAGGTTGATCTAGAAACCGAGGCCCCATTACATAATAAATATCCGCTTGGGGCAGAAGTGCCACCAAACATTGATATCACTCCAGTTGGCATTGGATCTGTACCAAAAGAAGTACTAATAGAAGCATTACCACTAGAAAAATTAGCTGTTCCAACGACTGCCCCTGTTAGTGCAACTGTTGCGTCAGCAACATTAGCAGGTGTCCAAACGGCTGTAGCTGCATTGCCTGCAGTAGTAGCGATGTAAATAATTTTATTAGAACTATCTACGCATACTTGGCCAACATAGCCTGCAGCAACATTACTATTAGGGTCACCTGCAAATCTTAATCCAATGGCTGTATCGATTGCATCTAAGTTACTGTTGAGTGTGTTACCCCATGAGTTAGCTTGTTCACCTGGACCTGGTTTTTCAAGTGTTAGGTTTGAAGTAAAAGTTGATGTCATAAATTATTTCCTAATCAGTAGCTACGGTTAATAAGGTGCCTTGTCGTTCAAAGTCACTTTCACGCATAGCTTGGTCTATTTCTGCCACAACAATTTGCATCCAATATGCTTTTTCAGCATCGTCTTTTAGATACTCATTGGCAAATGCACAAGTTGCAGCTAGTAACATTCTTGGGTATCTTTTTGTTAAAAAGTTTTCTGGATTAGATGAAGTTAAAGCGGCAGGTTCATTAAAATAAATCATTTCATAATTGTAGACAGCATTGGCTACTAAATTGAAATTGATGTTTGAACCGTCTGTATAATATTGAGTTGGTACGCCTGTGGTGCGAGTATTGCCTGATGAGTAAGTAATTGATGCTTGTAAAACTTCTGGTAGTTTTCGTGTTAAAACTGAATTATTAGCTCCAGTTAATTTCACTTGTTTTGCAGCTAAATAATCATTTGGCAAAGCCACCGATGATGCACCAGAACTAATAGTGCCACCAACAGTTGTTAGTTGATCTCTTAGTCTAAGTCTACGATATAGAAATGCTTCTGCTTGACGGATTAAAATTGCAACAGGAACATTCTGATTGACAAAATTACGAAGACTTCCTTCAGTAGATTTATCCGCAGTTAATTGATGATAATTCATTTAAGTTCCTCTGTTAATTTGGGATAGACCCAGCTTACGCTGGATCCATTCCGTCTGAGCCAGTGTCTTTGACTTTACCCATTGGTGTGTAACCTTTGTCTAGTAGTGACTCAGATTTACCATCCAATGCTTTTTTATATCCATGAGGATTAGAAGGAACTGAAGTTCCTTTACCTAATGCATCCCCACCGATGTCTTGTGTATTTGATCTGATTGCATTGCTGTAACCAGTTGTATCTTTCATTCCATATTTTGGCATGATGTGTTCTCCTAATTAAAATTAATTATCGTTCGTTAGCAAAGTAACCACGATCTATGAAACCTGTGTGGTCGTAACCTTTTAGTCTTGCACCTTTAGGATCGTTTTCCATGTTCTCAGTGCTGTCTTTAAGGCAATAACCTTTGTCGTGATCCAAGTCACTTTTGTTCATTACGCCAGTCATTTGATTCTTATCGAATTTCTTTTTTTTCATTTCCATGATGATGTCCTTATAAAAAATGGAAGGAGTGCCATAAGCACTCCCTCCAATTGGTATTATGTAGCGGAATCCCACTTCACAATTCTAGCTTGTGCAGCTGTATCGTGAACTAGACCAAAGCCACCTAGGTAGTACCATGCGATACCTCTAGAACGACCATAGTCAGTAGGAATTTTACCACGCATTTCTTCAGGTATTGCAATTGCTTCGGCTACAGTATCTGCACCAAAGAAATAACAAGCATTAGATTTAGCGTTAGTAAATTCTCCTGCTGGAGTTCCGAATCCACCTTTAGCAACATTTGTTTGCTCGATGAATCGTACGTTCTCATATCTTCCAATTTCGCCATTCATGATCATTTGGAAACCACCATCAGTGTACTGATGAATAGATTCTAAATCATTTTTAACGCCTCTGAAAGTTGATGGGTGAGCAATCGCATAATAGTCATCATTGATATACGCAGGAATATCTCTTTCCTTCATGATATCAACAATAGCTTTAACGTGATCTTTACCCATTGCAACGTCATTAGTTACTGAAGTAGTTCCGTCAGCATCTAGAGTTACAGCAGTAGTTGATGTACCTCCAGTTGGAACTACAGCAAGTGGTGTAGCTTTGAACTGAGCATGTGCTGCTCCGTCAAATGCTTTCTTAGCATCGTTCTTTAGAACTTTGTTAATCACTTCTGTAACTGAGTGTTTTGATAAATCATCTAACTTACTAGAGTAGCCAACGCTGTTGCCGTACTCAGTAATTGTTAATTGATTTTGTTCTACAGTAAAACTAGTTTCAGGAATTGCTGTGCCTTCAGTTAAAGTTGTACCTGCAGTACCTACATCGCTGTAGATATTCCAGTTAAACTTGTCACCTTTAGATAGACCTTTATTAGTCGCATCTTTAGCATCACAAAACTGTCTAAATTTCACCATAGGTTGCACAGCCATTCTTAGTACATCAGACAATTCGTCTGAATACATAAAACCACCGGCAGAATTTGTACCCCATACTTGAGCCATATTCTTATTCTCCTATTTTAGTTTATTTATTTGTTTAAGTTAAAGTTGACCTCGTCTTTTTTGCATCATACGCACAACATCCGATCGAGTAGGAGGTGGAGGAGTATCCTCGCCTATACTTGCGGTACTTGAGGTAGATGGTTTGACGACATCTGCGCTCTGCCTTTTAGCTTCAACTTTTTTCATTGACGCTTTAGGTTTCGCTTTTTTTTCACCATCAACATTGGACAGTTTAGATTTTGACCATTGATCAACAGCCTCACACGCACTTCTAAATAACTCCGAGTCTGATCTCGAACCGCCACTTTGGGCATCTTCGGCTCTCATCTCGTGTACATATTGTGCTGCTAGGTATGTAGTATTTCGGTCAGCAAAAACATCCGGGTACTCTTGCCCCAGATCTTTTAATAGGTTGTCGAAAGCAACTTTACTTTGAACTTGCTGTGTCGCTTGTTCGGCTGCTTGTCGTGCAATCGCCATCTCATCAATTCTTGGTTGTTGAGGTGTGCGAGTTTGCAAAATTTGTTTTAAGGCATTCTTAGCTGTGTCGCCTTCACCAAATTGAATATCATGAACCAACTTGTTAAGTTGATCATCATCCATTTCTGATTCAGGTTTCTCTTCTACTTTCTCTTCTGCCTTTTGCTCTCTCAATTGTGCTAACTGTTCGGCTTGAGCCTTCATAGTTGCAGCTTCTTGAAATTTCTGCGTGGCAGAGTCTGCCATTTGAGCCATACGTTTTAATTCGTCAAGGCTAACATCTTTTTCTTGGCCGTTAACTTTAAGTTTGTATGTTTCTGCTACAATTGGCTGAGTAGGTTCTTCAGCTTCTTCTTCAACTGATTCCGCTTCAATTTCTTCTTGCTCGGAATCACTTGTTTCTTGAAGAGGTTCGTCTTCAGCAATAACTTCGCTATCGGGTTCTGCTTTAACTTCTTCTTCTTTATCATATGCTTCTGGTACTTCAGTTTTTAACTGCTCTTTTCTTGCAGCTATAATAGAATCCAAAGTATTGTTTCTTGGATTAAGTAGTACTCGTTCTTTGTCAGCAATCTCTTTACGTTTTTCTTGATCGCTTCTAGTATCTTCTTCGTTAACCACTTGATGTGGTGCTTCTTTTGGGGCGTTCTCAACAACAGCTTCAACAGCTTCAGGTTGAGAGATGCCCTCTTGGGTGATCTCTTCAGACATAATGTCCTCCTTGGTTATTTAGTTTGATCTTCTTCAGTAATAATTTGCTCGGCAAGTATTCCTCGGTCGATCTGTTTCTTCAGATATTCTGTGAGCATAAAGAAAATTCTTGCGTCATTTTGCAACTTTCTAACTGTGTCAACTTTTGTTGCATCAGTAGAAATAAGTTTTCTTATAGCTTCACTAGAATCTTTTTTCGCCTGTTCTAAGACAGCCGATAAGCCTGTGTTGTCAGCTAATTCTTTTTCTATGTCCATTGCTTTACGAGCAATTTTAAATAAAGGGTCTTGAGCAAATTGATCAAACATTTGCTCTTCGTTAAATTCTAAGTCTGTGGGCATTTAAATCCTTATTGTAAGGGTTTAGTGAAAATTGATAACGCTTCACTTTTTAATTTAAAAAAATGTTCTGCATCAACTAACACGAGGGGTTTAGTATTATTTTTCTTTATAACCAGCAAAGGTTCATATTGTTTACAATTAGCCTTTGCTTGGTCATAGGCTTTCCATACATTAATCTTTTCTGTGTTTTTACATTCAATGCTGTATGGAAATTTACGTCTAGCAAGTGGGGACATCATTACGTCTTCACCGCCAGCTCCCATTGAACGACTCTCAAGATCACCTTCTTCTAAATGAAAAATTGTTGTTAATATATCTCGGACCCATTGTTGTAGTCTTCGACCTTTAGCTTTAGCACTTTGTGTTTTCATGAGGGCAATCTTAATTAGTAACCTGTTTTTTTGGGTTTTTTTCTTGGTTTTGGTTTGGGTCCTTGCATCCTCGTACCTGGTTTTCCATTAATAGGCCTTGCATAAGTAGATTTATCTATCTTAGGTTTATTTTTTTTCTCTGTAATTGTTTTGTAGATTTTTTTACCTACTGTTGAAATTACCATAATTATTATCCTTTACTTTTAGTTGTTTTATTTTTTTTCTTAGGAAAGCCAGCTTTCATATTGGCATAGGCTTTTTTAGAAATGGTACTGTTTTTTTTACTTCTAGATGTATTATTCTTTTTACGTTTGTTAATGTTTTCGTATAAACTCATATATTCTCCTTACCATTTTACTTTGTTAGCCCAATAAGCCGCACTCATTTTGCCTTTAGCAATATTTGCACCGTGTCTAGCTTTAAAGGAATCTGATCTTTTAGTTTTAGTTCTGTCGCCAGTAACACCTTGTTGACCAAAACGAATTGTCTTAACTTGGTCACCAGATTTTGCTACTACCACATGAGATTTAGTTTTATGGCTAGGTGTGCGTTTAGGTTTGTTGTAACCACTCACACCTGCACTTTTTAATCGAGAGTCTTTATCACTCATGATTAACCGAAGATGATTACGACTAAAGCAATTACCGCTATTGATAATGCAGCTCGTTTGTGCATCGGCATAGCCATAATTTTATCTTTTATCCAGTTGATTTTTTCCATTATCCTTGTCTCCTATTTTGATTGTTAACTAATGTCATTTGCACTTGTTGATCCGCTTGTCTTAATTTAATCTTGCTATCAATCATCTTCTCTGCTTCACGCAAAGTAAGCTGTGCTTTTAATCTTTGACTTTCATTTTGTTGTTTCATTTGCTCTAACTGTAAATCACCTTGATTTTCCATTTCTTGCTCTTGTAGATTTGATTGGGCTGCTATCTGAGCAATCTCAACTTTGTTCTGCATTTCTGCTTGTTTGTCATTTAATGCTTTTTCCATTTGAGCAATTTGATCTTGCAATTGTTTCATTTGCGGATCATCATCACCAAAGTTAAAGAATCGCATTCCGTCTTTGTAACCAAGTTTGCCAAATATTTCGGTAATAATTTCTTTTACATTAAGTGCTTGAGCAACAGATGGACCAACTAGTTGTGAAACTGTTTGAGCGCCCATAGTAAATTTTTGTAATTGCTCCATTGGATTAGTTGAGCCAATACCAACATTAACATTAAGAGATAATTTTTGTTTTAAGATCTCGTCAGTCATTTCATCAGTACCGTAAGTCTTATACATATCGATATCTTGAGCAGCTAACTGCATAATTACTTGATCAGTTTCATAGCTTTGCTCTAGCTGAACTAGTTGACGCATTGTCGGCTCAACCCAAGTTTCAGCAAAAATTCTTAAATCGTATTCACCAATTGCTGATGCAGCTCCACTTATAAGTTGCATTCCACCAACAGTTTCATTTAATGATTTGTTAGATTGCACTGAACTTGTAGAAAAGTTTCCAGCAAGTTCATCAAAGTCTAAGTTTAATCTATCTTGTTCAATGTAACTTGATTGCGTAACATCAGGCGCTCTATTAATAACAACATCCGTAGCAGGATCTTCCATTAATACAACTCCACCAGGTGTACTGCGAACCAGCGCGTTAAGATCAATATTCCTCCCTTGGCGGGCAAACATTCTTCCATTTAGTGCTAGTTTTATATTGTCAAGTCTCTGATTCGCAATATCGTTGGTTTCCTTCTGAATTTCAGAAGTTAACGAAACTTTTGATTGAGGGTAAATTTTATGTGCTTCAAGAACAGTGTAACCCATTGTAAATGGTCTAACCCCATGTAGATACACTTCTTCAATTAGTCTTGGTGAAGTTAAAAGTTGTTTGGTTGAGAGTGAATAAAAATGATAATCTTTACCATCTTTTTTTACAAAGTTTTCATGTACCCAAATAATTTCATAATCACTAACAGATTTATTTGAAGTATCAGTACTATCTTCTCTATAGTCTTCTCGTGCCGAACGAGTAGAATCATTTTTCATTTTACCATCAGATGATCCCGCTATAATTTCTTCACTATACGTTTTCCATTTACCCATACCTGTTTTAGGGTCACGCTCTTTCATTTTAGCTTTAATGTCGTGAATATACATTGGGATACAATAGATCACATAAGGTGAACTATTAATTGGATCCATCCAATCAGAACCAGGATCAACTCTTAAATTCTCAGGGGCAATTAAATCAATTACAGGTTTGTCTGTAATTACTTCAATTTCATCTTCAACTTTGCCTTTAAGCTCACCATCAACATCTAATAACGGTAAACCGTTTTCATCAAACTCTGGTACAAAACCTGATCTAATTTTCTTTTCTGCGTATTCCCAATAGTTTTTAGTAGCACACACACCTGTCACTTGTGCATCTTGAAATGCACCTACGACAGTTAAAAACCACGGAATAGTTTTTTCTAAACGATAATTAATAATCTTATTCATGATCTTAGCACTTGCTACTTGCGTAGGATCACGATCATCTTCTGGGCGAATACTAACCATATCTTTAGTAGAGAAGAAAGCGGCCGCACATGCAGCTTCGTTTTTACGCACACTTGCTCTAGTCTTTGGTCTAAAAACTTTACTTCTATTTTTATAAGTGTCCGATGAATATTTTGATCCTTTTGGATGCTCTGAATTAAACGCTCTTAAATTAGACTCCCAATCATGTCTTAAATTAGCATCAATAAAGTCAGTAGACTTTTCAAATGCATTTTGTGCTAATCTTAAAAATTCTTTATCTTTTTCATTACTAGCAACAATTGGTTGGTCTTCGGAACTATCTTCGTAATCTTCCATAATGTTTTCCTTTAAAATAATTTGAGGTCTTCTTCGTGGTAAGGGCCTGCACCTCTTTTAATATTATATCTTTCTAAAAATTCACCGCCTGCACGAACTACAAGAAGTAATCCAGGGTCATTTTTTAGTGCATCAATCTTAATAATAAATCCATACTTCTCACTGAGAATAAAATTTCTAATAGTAACAATACCGTCACTAACACTTGCGGTTACTCCCCAAGCATGACCCGGATAATGATCATTCAGTTTCTCAGAAACTTTTTTTGATAGTTCAATATCTGCTAATGGAATAGGAGCGTTGCCGTCTTTGTCTTTAGCTTCGTCATGATATTGTAAAGGGCTAATTAGTTCAGACATTAAGGATAATCCTCTTGCCTAAATTCTCTATCACCAGAAAACTCATAAACCACAGGTCGATTGTAATCTTCATCGTAATAATCAGGGTCTGCGTCTAATATTAATTGTATCCAACTAATTTCCATTGTGTGCCTCCATGACAGTTAAATATTTGTTAATGTATGTTTATTTTTTTTAACATCGGCATAAAACATGCTTATGTTTGATAATATAATAATGATATTTTTTGTTTCGTATTTTACTTTGGTCTTAGCAGGCGTTCCTACTTATCTTTAATTTCTACAAAGATAGTTCTATTGTAAGTACGCCCACCCGAAGTTGTAATTTCACATTTTACTTTGTAAGTTGTGCCATTGGTTCCACCTGATACAAAAACAGTTGAAATCCCTGCACTGGTAAAACTTTCACTTACCTTAGTAAGACCTGTGTCTGGAGTAAACGTACTACCAGTTACAGTTTCAGAAGACTCTAGTAATGAACCAAAGTTAATCTGATAATCTAAAGTTTCATCAGGATCTTTTACAAAGTATGCCATGTTACGCTACTGTAAATACGCCTGCGGCATTTATCACGATAGTAAATGTACCTGCTGTTGAAGCCACTGATCCACCTGCTGTATTTAAATCAACATAAGCAATCAATCCATCACTTGCATGTGTGTCTGAATATAACGCAGCGTATTTAGCTGTAATTGTAACAGACGATCCAAACGTAATATCATCGCAATCAAACTTAACTGTTCCACCAGACTCTGTGACCGCTGGGTTAGCAATAGTCTGAACACTGTAATCACTATCAGTTACTTCATTAGTTAAATCTGAAATAGTCGAATGCGTTGCCGCAGGTGAATAAGTTGATGTTAATAGTTTGCATTTTAGAGTATCGTCATTTAAGTCGATATCTCCGTTAATAATTCTTTCTTTGCCATCGTTGTAGATGACCCATGAGCCTGCTGCCATAAAATTTTCCTCTTAATAGTTATGCAACTCTCTGCACATCATTGCCGTTTTGGTCATTGACTTGTTGCGAGATTTTGCGAGATTGTTCTTGTGCAATTTTTGTTACCACTAAATCATTTCCGTCTGCACTTAGGAAACTAGCAACAAGCTGTCTGCTTTGTCGCTGTGGTGCGATAGTTCTTCCTGCTGGTTCAAATGATCCAGTTAATAGAAGAGGGGCTAAAGTTGTAAATTGATAACTACCTAAATTAACAGGTATCGTATTACCGATTCTTAAATTAGTTTGTTTGCCTTCAATAGTTAATGTTTCATGTGGATCACGATCAATACCTGCACCAATCGTGTTACCGATAACCAATGATACTTGATATTGAGCATCAAATATTGCTGTATAACCAACAGGAATATTTTGATCTAAAATTGTAGATACTTGATAACCAACACTTGAGCCTAATGACGATGCATTAGGATAAACTTTTACATCAGTAATAACATCAGCTGCTTGTTCAGCTATTGTTAAGCTCGTTGCTCCAACACTTAAATTGTGATCAAGTATAGTACTAACTTGAAACGCTTGACTGGCTTGGCCACCCAATTGGGTAGTTATAACTTGATCAATAACAGTTGAGACTTGCTCAGTATTTGTAGCTAGTGCAACTGCACTTGGATATAAATTAGCGTTACCAATAATAGTTGTTGGTAACGGTGAAAAAGTTAAACTAGTTAAACTTGGTTGTAGAAGAGGTGCCGAAGTGTAGCTAACTGCACTACTTGCAATACTTAAACTTGCTGTAACAGCATTGGCTACTATTGGTGTACCCGTTAGTAGAATAACATCGTCACTTGCGATTGTTAATCCGCCTGCTCCCACTGCTGATTGACAATCTGTATGTACTGTTACTTGGTAAGTTGCATCAAAGATTGCAGTGAACCCTGCGGTCACTATCATATCTGATCGCCAAGCAACCTGATTGGTACTTGTAGTTAATGCACCAACACCAGTGGTTAAACCACCAATACCGAAATCACCAATTCCAAAACCACCTATACCAAAACCAGCCATGATTAATTAAACCCGTATTTTTTAGCCACTTCATCTAAGGCAGCTATTTTTTGTTCAACAGGGCGCATCTTTCTTAATAAGTTAGCTTCTTTTTTTCTTCTAGTTTGGTATGTACTATCTTTACCTGTTCCATCCCAGTCTTCTAAATTAGCAATAGCACCATTCCAATCACCATTAGTAATTTGTTTCCAAAAGTTTGGAGTTTTAGATTTTAAATCTCCATGTTGAAATGCAACTGACGCTATAACTGTTTGAGCAGCTTCAGGTAATCCATAAAAAGATTCTCCTGTTGTAGCTTCAAAAGATTTATTTAATTTTGATAGTGCTTCGTTCTTAGCAAATTTATTTACTGTTAAAACTTCTTCATCAGTTAAATTTAAATTTTTATAATCTAAGTTTAATGCGTCTTTACCTTTAACGCCTAAGTAAGGTTGCATCTTTGCAATTAATTCAGGGGGTAACCCTGCAAGATCTGCATTTTTACGTTGCCCTAAATCAAACCCACTTGCAATAGTAACACCAGAGTTACCTAATACTTCACCTTTTTCGGTTGGCACATAACCAATAGATTTAGTACCTTCTAATTCTTGTATAAAACTAAAGTCACCTAAAAACCGATCTCCATGAGTAGGTTTTTTAACTGGCATCGGTACTACATTATTATTTTGCACTGTTGCTGGATTAGGAATAATTTCACCTTTACCATTTTCACCAGTCATTAATAACTCTGGACCTTGCTCACCAACTAAATAGGCTTTACCTTTTTCAATCATACCACCTAAAAACATAGGTTCAATTTCTTCAACACTTACAGGTGTTATTGGGGCAGTATTTGCATTATCAATATCGCTGTCTACTTCACCGCCATATGTTGCGGCTTCAGAATCATTAGGTCCCATAAAACCATCAGGGTCACTAAAAAAACCATCTGACCAATGCGGAGTTTCTCTTCCTAAAGTTGTTCCTTCAGTACCAAAAGCTGCATTGCTCATTATCGCACCTGCACTACCAATAGTATTGGAGTAAAGATTAAATGCTCCAACACCAATATCAGCAAAAGTACCGCCTATAGATTGAGCCATATGTTGTAACTGTTGACCTGCAGTGTAGTCGTTCCAATTAGGATCCATTGGTGAACCTGGCCCACCGTGAACATAGCCACCACCTGCCGCCCAATCTTGTTGAGCTTGAAAGTTATCATTAGCATTTTGATTTGCTATTGCTGCACCAGCATTAAAAGCATCATTAGCCGCTGCGTTAGTCTCTGCATTATTACCTGGAGTATAACTTTGATTTTGAAAATTAGCTGCGGTGCTTGGGCTAAAATTTGCAAAAGTTTCTGCACTAAAAGGTGTTTGATTTCTTTTTGGTCTTTGACTACCTGCATCTGTGTTGTTCCCAGCAAAATCATTATTTGAATCTGTACTTGGATCATCAGAGTTACACATATAATCACATTCCTTAACTATCGAAAAAAGCGTCTGGTTCCAAATACGCTTGTTTATAAAATTTTGGAGGTGTAGGTTCCATGTCGTAAATCCTGCTAACACAATCAATAAGATCATCGTGGACACCAAACGGGAAATATACACACTCCTCAATAAAATCCCTGGTAAGGTCATAAACTTTTTTCTCCTCGTCTATCCGTTTGATCGGTTCAGCGAGTTCAAAAGTTTTACCTTTACGTTTTTCTTTTACGGCTTTGTCATGCTTGTCATCAATTGATGTGTAATGCACAACACCGTTCTTGGTTTTCCATAAAGACTTTTTGTAAGCCTCATGCCATACCACTACAGGTAAGAAAAAACGACCATCCAACATATCTGGAATTAGTCTTTCAACTCGGTCTTGTTTTGATCCTCCACCTGATCTTGGCCAAGCCAACTCTTTGATTTCAAAGTGTTCGTTGTCCATCTTCATCATTGCTTGAAAGTGTTCAATGTCACTTTGCATTCCGTAACGCTCATACCCGATATGAACACTTACGACCCCTGGCATTTTAATCCATCGTCTGCGTAGTAATTTTAAAAAATTCCAACGCTCGGATAAATTCATCCGATGACGATAACCGTCTAATAAATATTTATTTAAATTTGAATCTACACCGATAACTGCAAACGCTGTTCTGTCTGATCGTACGCCTGATCCTTTACTTGGATCACACATGATATAAACATTTAAAGTAGTCGGTCTAATTTCGTATGTTCGTAACCAATCAATATCAAACATTGACTCGTTACCTGCGGCAGGATTTTGCAACATCTGCGCAGAAATAGTTGTGGGCTGTGTTTTCTTTTTTCGTTCCCACTCTTCAGGTGATAAAAAAACAGGTTTACCATCTAACTTACCGTTGTTAGTAGCTGCGTAAATACGTTCTTTAAACACACCACGCTCTAACATAAAGTGATAAGTGTCAGCTAAATGATAACGTGTACCAATAGTCCAAACTCTAGATTTATCACCTATACCTAAATTGTCGGATAGTTCCCACGCCTCAGTAGTCTTCTTCACCATGTCAGGTGTCGTTACACTTTCTCGTGTTACCACATCATCGTAAATTCTAAGTTGAAAGTGACGACCAGTTGGTTGTCCATCTACTAATCCCCATGCCTCAACTGTAGCTTCTTTAGGATTAGAATTACGTCTCACAACCACACCATCATCTTCTGACCATTTTGGAGCTTCACGTTTTTCGTTAGTCCAAACAACATCAGGGTAGAGTTGTTTTAGTTTAACACTACCTTCAAGTTCTCTTTTTATTTGTCGTAAAAAAGATTTTGCAATTGGTCGTGTATGCGAAAATATACCAATAGTAATTTCCGGGTTTAACAAGATTGCTTGTATCGTGCCTGCGTAAGTAATAATTGTACTTTTGTAATGTCCTCTAGCCCATAAATCTAAATGATCATCAGGGTTTTTTTCAACTTCTCGACATCGTAGATATAACCAAGGGTGTACTAAATCTTTTCTACCTAAAGTAAACGCAAGGAGAAAGAACCGATCAACTAAACCAAGAGCTGCCCAAACTGTGTCATCAACATCCATGCCTTTAAGTTTTTCGTAAACTGATAAAGTGGTGGCTAAATCACTAGTTTGTAATTCAGCAGTTACTTTAAAAAAATTATCTTGAGCAAGTTTGTTTGGTAAATATCTGGCAACCGCTAACTTAGTTTCTTCATTCACTTAAAATTGGGTCCACCTACCCATACAACTAACGAGTGTCTTACACCCTTAGTTACTGGTGTAATTCGATGCAATCTAAAACTTGGAAACGCTACTATCGCACCTCTTTTACGAATTGTTTTGGTAGGTTCTCCACCAGTCCAAATTTCTAAATCACCGCCCTCGTAAGAGTCAGGATCAGAAAGTTGAATTGTTATACTTAATTTTCTAGGTACTATATTATTTTTATTACTAACACCACTATCAACGTGCCATCCATAATGCATATCAGGTTTATAAGTAGTGTGTTGAATTGCTTCATACATACCGCTTAGATTAAACTTATAAAATGAATCATTAATTAAAGTAGTAATCTTACTTATTTTATTAAACAGCCACCAATTTTCTTGAGTGCCATTAATCCATTTAACTTCAGAGTGTCGAATATCAATCTCATCATTACCTGTAGATTGTGTCGTACCATCTACAGTTTTTAATTCTGCAACCATTGCATCAATATTTTTGTATTCTTCTTGAGTAAATAAATCTTCCCAAGTAACAAAAGGGGTTTCAATATTGTCTGAGAGACTGGGGGCTAGTAAGTGCATTTATCTTTCCATTCGTTAGGGCATTTTTCTAAATATTTTTGACCATTTAGCAGAGTTGTATTCAGCTAAACGAACTTCATCTACTCGTTTAAATAATTCATCCCAACTAATTTTTTCACCCTCAACATTTATCTGCATAGTCATAGGTCCCTTGTTAGGATACAGCTTGTCAAGGTAACCACTACAACGCCACATTCTACGAGTATCACCTTCATCAACTGATGTTGGTCGTGCGTGTAATGTAATAGCTTGATCCATGTAACACACCTCACCATCTTTCCAATTGTGAGTATAAATATATTTTGGTTGATTCATTAAAGACCAAATATGTTTTATATATTTTCTTGATTCTTTAACTGACATACCCATGAAGTATCCAAATAGTGAACCAGGAAAATGTATTCCAGGTATACCACTTGCAGTTTCAGATCTAAGTGATGCGGTTAAACCATCTAATGGCACACCGTTATAACGCATAACAGCATGTTGTTCTTCGATTAGTTCACCTGCAAAATTATTTAAAACATTTTCATCGTTGTAATTTAAGTCCCAACGATAAACACATTGCAACTCATTAACTTGACTTTTGTCTTCTGGAGACAATGCATCATAGCATTCAGCAGTGCTTAAAAAAGTTGTTTGGCTTCCCTCCGAACCTTCAACACTTGCTAGTCCTACAACTCGCTCAGCAGAATCAAAAGCTGGTTGATCACTGTGCCAACCTAACTTACCGTTAGTAAAAATTCCTAGCGCTCGACCTTTTCGATCTTTTTGAAATGTTACCGATTGCATCCGACTACGGTGACGTTCGTTAATTAATTTACCAATTCGAGCAGTGGTGTTACGCACCGCATTCCAATGTAAACCTTTTAATTTACCAACACCAATTCCATAAATAACTGGTGACATTCCGGGGCTACCCCAAGAATCTAAAATATCATAGTGACGCGCTTCAGTTAATTTTTGTTTTACAAAAACAACTTGTTTATCAGATACTAGTTTACCAAGTTCAGGTATATGTTCATTACTAAATATATCAAAGTCAAATGCTTCAACTGCGTTTTGTAATTGTTGTGTCTTCACTGTGCCATGCTTTCCTTATAGGTACATTAAAATCTTTATTTAGATAATTGCCCCAATCGGTCATTCCAAGCATTTCAAGAACTTCAAAAGGTTTTAAGTCTTCAAAGTCCTCCATATAAACAGTTTGGCATTTTTTTGGTTTCATCATTTGATAAAACTTCCAAGACATTTTCATGTCCGTTATCCATCTGTCTAAAACTTTTTGTTGTGGGGCAAATTTTTTGTAGCGTTTAATTATTTTTTCATCACCAGGTTTAAAATGATAATAACCTGTAGTCATGGACAAGTATAAACTTGTAGTCTGTTTTTCAATATCTTTACGTTCGCAACTAATATAATCAACATCCCATTGTGGTTTTGGGTTAGTTAACAATGGATATTTTAATAAAACATTGCGTTGATTTTTTATTAAGTCATCAATAATTTTTCTGCGTGATTGTTTTTCAGAACAATCCTTATGACTCATAGTTGTATACATAACTTCATGTAAGTTATTTTTTACGTTCTCTTTAGCCTTACCTTTGTTACGCCAAATCCATAGAGCATCATTATAAAAAGTAGTATCAATAATTTCAGGTACTAGGTATTCATTTAAGCCAACGTAATTACAATTATCTAAATCGTATTGTCTTTCATAAATAGACTCAAAACTGCCTTTACTATTGTCACCCTCTTTAGCTCTATAATACCTATCTAAAACTAAATACAAATATGTAGATCCGCATCGGCCATTGTGTAAAATTATTTTACTCAAAACTTCTGTTGGTCTTTCTTTTGGCTTCTTCTAAAAACTTTTTAATTAAATATAGTTCAGCTTCTAACTTTTTAACTTGTTGTTTTAACGCACCCATCTGTACAATGTATCCGTCAAAACCATAAATAACTTCATTAGTTAATTTCCAAATATCAGCCGACTCTTCAAAACGCATTTCTAGTTCTTCTATATAGTCTTTGTCCGTGACCACAGCTTTGTCCATGCGACAAGAATATTTATACTTTGCCCCCGTCATTTGTAGAGGTGCTACTATCTTTTTGTTGGTTTGCATAATCTATATACTGTTCTTTAACTATCGCCCACATTGGCGACATACGCATCCAAAACTTAGGGGCTTCAATTAAATTTAATTCTCTTTTCACTTCTTTTAGATCAACATCTAAATAAGATTCCCAATCTACTGACATAAGCCATGGAGCGCCTTTACCACGCTTCCAACCTTCACGCACAGTAAGAATAAAAACTGTAAAAGGGTTGTATAAAATATTTTTCCACCAACTAACTGGTGGATATTTTGCTGGTATAAAACTATTTCTAAATGCCATTATTGCACTTGAGTACAAAATTGAAGCATAACTTTCTCGCCATTCTCTAGCTAGATGAAATGATAGAACACCAATTTCACCATACGGTGAGGTATCATAGCCATTAAGAAAATGTATTAGGTCATGTTCCATTACACTTGAGCGTAAAAATTGTGATAACGGAGTTACTTTTTTAGTTGGATAATAAACACTAAAAACATCTAGTACCGCATCACGTTTACTCCAGGCTTTAAACTCAGCACCAAATGTACCTTTAGCAAAATTACCATTTTCGATCATATCCAAAATGTGTAGTTTTTGATACAGTACGTTTTTTGATACTTCAGTTTTCTTAAAACGTTTATAAATTTCTTTTAGTTTACCCTTATCTAATGCGTGGACAAATTTAAATATTAAAGGTAACGGTGATTGTACGTCAGTTTGAAAAACTTTAAAGTACATCCAAATTAATTTTAATTGGATTAACCTATACTTCATTTGTAGATTCTAACTAACCTACAGAACTTAGAACTTTTATTTTCTATTGATAATGCATCAGAGGTTTGTTTTTTTACATCATGTTTGTTAATACTAATACTATTTACTTCACAATCTTGACCAAAAAATAAATACATTTCTGAACCTACTTTAGGTGAATTTATAGTACCGTTGACCGGTATATCTTTCATCTCCATTGTCCAACCCGCTTGATATTGCATTGGACAAATAATTATGGTGTCATCTTGTTTTATTTCAACACTACCTTTTAAACAGTTTGGCTCGATACCAACGCCACTTTTTCTCCAATCACCATTGCTTTCAGTAGCAGTGTATTCGGCTTCAATGTAATTAAGACCAGTGTCTAAAAAATCATAAGCTGCGGAGCTACCATCAGCGTGTTGTAAATTATCGTTAACTAACTTTGCAAATTCATCAACGTGATTAGAATTAAATTCGTCTGCATCCACCCAGTCATATCTTAGTTTCACTTTACCTTCGATAAGAAAATAATTATTACAAGTTGTGTTTAGATAAGGTTTACCCTCTACTTGGGTATGAATAAAATTACCATTACCGTCTTTGACATATTCTTCGTGGTTGTCTCGAACAATTTTGTTACCAACCTTAGTATCTTTAGCAACACCTAGTTGTAATTTGTTAGCAATGTTTTTTATATTAAAAGGTACAGTTACAATCATAGTTCTTCTGGAGTTTCTACAGCTATTAAAAGACTAGGCATAAGGGCTGTATGTAAACGATTAATAATTTTATAAGTTGCATTATCTACATAATACATATTTAGGTCATAATTTAATTCTACTAACCACTCTTGCAAAATTTTTGCTTCAAAATCTCTATGTTTTGATTCCCATAGTGGGTGTTCTTCACCTAACGTAAAATTTTTTGGTGTGCCAACAAAATTAGTTGGAACAAAATTAGTAATCATTAAATCTTTAATAATTGTTTCTTCGCCATTAACATTAATGTACGCATCCGCTTCGTAAACTGAAGTTGTTTTAGTAAATTTTAAAATCATGATTTAATTAGTAAAGTCAACCGTTTGATTACTACCAGTCGGTCTAGCATCATAATTCAAAAGCCAATAGGTACTACCACCACTAGCAGACTGATAAACACCAGTAATTGTATTTCCCCCAGACATAATAGTTGTTCCACCCCACTTAACTGAAGTATAACCAAAAGCATTTTGAAGTGTTGTGCCGTTAAAATTTCCTCTAGTACGAAAATACCCATAAGTTGCCAGTGTACTATATGATTCGTAAACACCTATAATATCGTGAGAAGTTCCACTTGAATCTGCAATTGTAGTGTCTGAAGCACTACCAAATGCATAATATCCTGATTGTGTCCACGAATTATAACCATAATATGTTTGTGCGTATTTATCGCCTGGTACAGCGTATGAACCTGCAGTCATAGTTGCAGTATTAGCAACAACAGGTGCAGTATTATTCGCACCATAAAAATTTGAAAAACTAATTGTGCCACTGGTCGGTACATTGGGGTTATTAGAATGATTACCAACTAAGCCACCTCCCTTATAATATTCTGATAGAGAGTGCGGAGTTGAGCCGCCCATTTCTGAAGCGATATTTGACAATGAAATTGCACCGGACGATTGTAAAGTCATTTACACTCGCAAAGTTTTGTAGTTTTTAATTCCTCGACTTCAGCTTTTAATTCTTTGATTGCCTCAATGAGATAGCCAACAGTATTGCCATAAGCAACAGATTTATATTCTCCATCCATTACTAACTCTGGTGCAACTTTCTCCATTTCTTGGGCAATAACACCACTAGAAAATTCTCCGTCTTTATAAAATGTGACACCTCGCATTTGTGATACTTTGTCTAAGGCATTGTCGATTGTTGTGATACCTGATTTTAACCGAATATCACTATAAGCAGTCATGTTGCCGACACTGGTTGCATTTCCGCCACTATCTACTGTAAATTTAGTTGAACCATTGTGTTGAAATAAATGTGCGTCAGCAGTATTCCACAAAGAGCTTCCATTGTTATAAAAGTAAAATCTTTCTTTGCCCTCGTTTGAATCGTACCACGCTCCATTTTCAAATCGTTGTCCATTTTGTAAAACTCCTGAAAGTGTACCCGCAGTCACTAAATTACAATTTAATGTGCCATTACAAGACAAGCCATTAGAGGCAATAGTCATGCCACCAATATTTGCGTTGGTTGCATTTACAGTTGATAATGAAGCTGTTGTCGCACTAACAGTACCCGTAATTTGACAACCGTTTGCATTTGTTTCGAATCTAACCCCGTCATCGTATCTTAACTTAACAGCGCCATCGCCTATAAACTCTGCCATTGTATCAAGAGCATTTGCTTTTACAATTTGTAGTTTGTTAGTTTGAATTAATAAATCTCCTGTTCCAGCACTATCCTTAATATAACTATCATTTCCATCGTGATAAATTTCTAAATCATTGCTATTACCAAAATTAGCTTTGACATTATCACCAAAACTTATTTGACCAGTCATTGAGCCACCAGTTCTAGCTAAAGCTGCATTAGCAGTAGTAGTTGTAGAAGTTAGTACTCCGTCTCTTGATGCAATATCAACTCCGTCAACTGTCCCACTTACTTGTACATTTCCAACAACATCAATTCCATAACTCTCTATGCCAAATTTTCTTGTTCCGTTGTATGAAAAATCTATACCAGCATTAGCAGTTGGCATATTCATTACATTGTAAGAACCAGCTCTATTCATAACAATAAAATTGTCTGTTAATACTCTAATTGGTTCAGTTCCAGCGGATGTTAAATTTGCAAAGTTACCATCAAAATTAATTGAAAAATCGTTACCTGTACCAAACTTACTACTAACCGAATCTTCGTGGAGTAGATGTCCAACCATAGTACCACCAGCTCTAGATAAAGCAGCATTGGCTGTGTACCAAACTTACTACTAACCGAATCTTCGTGGAGTAGATGTCCAACCATAGTACCACCAGCTCTAGATAAAGCAGCATTGGCAGTAGTAGTAGTTGCGTCTAAAGTAGAGCCATCAGTTGCAACGTCTCTACCATCTACTGTACCAGTAACAGCTAAGTTACCAGTTACATTTATACCATTACTTACAGTTTGTAATTTAACATTTCCACTTTGATATAAGGCAATATTATCATTTGTTCCATCAAGAAAAAGTCCTAGTGTTGCACTATTATCTTCTAATCTTATGTTTGAACCTTTAATTTTTAATTCGCCTGTTCCTCTTTCGTCTATGTAAGAATTACTCCCGTCATGGTATAAGGCTAAATCACCATTTGATTCACTACCTATTTCTAGTCTTACGTTGTCAGCAAGTATTAAATCACCAGTCATGGTTCCGCCAGCTTTCGAAAGATTCGCTGTAACGGCCGTATCGATCAAATCCATGTTGTCGTTGACCGTAGGTCCCCATTGATCAACTTGGTCCCCTGTGGCTGGTTTTTCGATGTTTAAATTGCTAGTGTAAGTGCTTGTCATCTAATTTTTTTTTAACCTCGTATATGTGGCTTGAAGTGCGTAGCGTAGCCTCTTCAGTGCCATAAGTTTGTATTTCATTAAGTAAGAACATAATTAATGCATCGGGGTCTTTAAAAAATAGAATATCAGAAGTGTAGTCACCTTCTTTTTCAAAAATATAATATTTATGATCAGGTGAAGCTGCCATCAAATCTTTTTTGCTAGTAGTGTTATCAGCCATTTATTATCTTTCAGTATAGTATGCCATATGTTTGTTAGATTATTGGTCACGAGTTCTTCATTTGACTCGTTTTCCAATGGTCCACCAGGTGCATTAAGACCTGAATAGTAAATTCCAGCGTGACAAACCTCATGTAGAAGAGTGTTGATTAAATTATCTACGTTTTCTTCTTTCAAAAGTTCTTTTTGCAGCTCTATTTTATTTTCTCGTTGTGTATATTGTCCGTAACAATCAGTATTTGACTTAATGAAACTTGCATCAACAAAATCTAAACTTACGTCTGCGTAAGTTATCTTAATTTTTTTAGGTATTTGTGTGTCTTTAGCCATTAAAAATAAATCCCACCCGTACCCTATTTTAGGTAGCCCTCACACCCAAAACAACACCATATAAAACTGTTATATGTTGCAAATACTGATTAAAAATTTGTTATGTTTGATTTTTTAGCGAAGAATTCGCTTATTATGTTGTTAACATACCACAATAAGCGTTTGAAAAAAATATATGTTTACATTTTTTTACATAAAGCCCAAAAAAAACAAAGGGGGGGGTCTTAAAAAAATTAAATTCGATAGCTAACCTCTAATATACAAAAAGAAAAAGATCAAAAAGTGGGGCATACCCCCCCTCCTAGGATTTTTAGACAGTGTCTAC
>Ga0209634_1000790_pt1 | contig 23942 bp, 23 predicted proteins | sample LinPmetageLP40_FD_184043 | JGI IMG/M metagenome (GOLD analysis project Ga0209634, IMG submission 184043) | Marine viral communities from the Pacific Ocean - LP-40 (SPAdes) (version 2) | ecosystem: Environmental > Aquatic > Marine > Oceanic | place: Pacific Ocean | collected 2010-08-26 | reverse complement strand
ATCTGCCAGGTCCTGTCGTATGACGGCGAGACCGAGCCCGATATCGTCGCGATGATCGCCGCTTCGGCTGCGCTGACCATCAGCGGCGTGCCCTTCATGGGCCCGATCGGTGCTGCACGCGTCGGTTTCCGCAATGGCGAATACGAACTCAACCCGAGCCTCGAAAGCGCGCTCGACGAAGAAGGTCGCCTCGACCTCGTCGTTGCCGCAACGCAGGACGCGGTGATGATGGTCGAATCCGAAGCCAAGGAACTGACCGAAGAGGAAATGCTCGGCGCCGTCATGTTCGCGCATGAGGAAAGCCGCAAGGTCATCGGCGCGATCGTCGACCTGGCCGAGCAGGCCGCCAAGGAACCGTGGGAAATCGACACTTCGGACGATACCTCGGCGATCAAGGAAAAGCTGCGCGGCATCGTCGGCGACGACATCGCCGCCGCCTACAAGTTGACCGACAAGTCGGCGCGTTCGGATGCGCTCAACGATGCGCGGGCCAAGGCCAAGGAAGCCTTCGCCGAAGAAGAAGCGCAGACGCAGATGGTCGCCAACAAGGCGGTCAAGAAGCTGGAAGCGGAAATCGTTCGCGGCGCCATCCTCAAGGACGGCCAGCGCATTGACGGCCGCAAGCTCGATCAGGTCCGCCCGATCGAGGCGATGGTCGGCCTGCTGCCCCGCACGCATGGTTCGGCGCTGTTCACCCGCGGTGAGACGCAGGCGATCTGCACCACTACGCTGGGCACCAAGGATGCCGAGCAGATGATCGACGGTCTCGAAGGCCTCTCGTACAACAACTTCATGCTGCACTATAACTTCCCGCCCTATTCGGTCGGCGAAGTGGGCCGCTTCGGCTTCACCAGCCGCCGCGAGACCGGTCACGGCAAACTTGCATGGCGTGCGCTGCACCCGGTGCTGCCCAAGCATGAAGACTTCCCCTATACCATCCGCATCCTGTCGGACATCACCGAGTCAAACGGCTCGTCCTCGATGGCGACCGTCTGCGGTGGCTGTCTGTCGATGATGGATGCCGGCGTTCCGATCGAACGTCCGGTGTCGGGCATCGCGATGGGCCTGATCCTCGAAGGCGACGACTTCGCGGTTCTGTCGGACATCCTGGGTGACGAAGATCACTTGGGCGACATGGACTTCAAGGTCGCCGGTTCGGAAAGCGGCATCACCTCGCTGCAGATGGACATCAAGGTCGCCGGCATCACGCAGGAAATCATGAAGACCGCGCTCGAGCAGGCCAAGGCCGGCCGTGCACACATTCTCGGTGAGATGAACAAGGCGCTGACCGGCGCCCGTACCGAGGTTTCCAAGCACGCCCCGCGCATCGAGACGATGCAGATCGACAAGTCGAAGATCCGCGACGTCATCGGTACCGGCGGCAAGGTGATCCGCGAGATCGTCGCCGAAACCGGCGCCAAGGTCGACATCGACGACGAGGGCGTGATCAAGATCAGCTCCTCCAACGCCGACGAGATCGAAGCCGCACGCAAGTGGATCGAAGGCATCGTCGAAGAGGCGGAAGTCGGCAAGATCTACAATGGCAAGGTCGTCAACATCGTCGACTTCGGCGCCTTCGTGAACTTCATGGGTGGCAAGGACGGTCTCGTCCATGTCAGCGAAATGAAGAACGAGCGCGTCGAGAAGCCGACCGACGTCGTGTCCGAAGGCCAGGAAGTGAAGGTCAAGGTCCTCGAGATCGACCAGCGCGGCAAGGTCCGCCTGTCGATGCGCGTGGTCGATCAGGAAACCGGCGAAGAGCTGGAAGACACCCGCCCTGCGCGCGAACCGCGCGGTGACCGTGGCCCGCGTGGCGGCGGTGGTGGCCGTGGCGGCGATCGCCGCGGTGGCCGGGGTGGCCCGCGCCGCGACCGCGATGGCGGCGGGAACAAGGACGGGGGCGGTGAAGCCCACGTGCCCGACTTCCTGAAGGACTGATCCTTCGCTAGGCATTACAGGGGGTCGCGGGTCCGCCCGCGGCCCCCTTTGCTATGGAGAATAGACAATGCTTCCGCGCGAAACGCTCGCCACTGCCCAGGTCCCCGACGGCGAAACGTTGACGCTGGTCAGCCACGGCCGCGATTTCATCATCATGCTCGGCCGCGACGAGCTGATGGGGACGCGCATGCAGTTTTCCGAAGAACAGCTGGCCGAGCTGACGCTGGCTGAACTGGATGCGCCGCGCCCGCGGGTGCTGATCGGCGGCTATGGCATGGGCTTTACCTACCGCGCGGCGCTGGCGAAACTGCCCGAGGGCGGCGCGGTCACGGTGGCCGAAATCGTCCCCGACATCCTCGAATGGGCTGCAGGGCCGCTGGCGCATCTGACCGGCGACAGCCTGTCCGACCCGCGCGGCGAAGTGGTGATCTGCGATGTCGCGGCGTTGATCGACGATGCCAATGACGGCACGACGCCGAAATACGACGCCATATTGCTGGATGTCGACAACGGTCCCGACGGGATCGTGCGCGATGCCAATTTCCGGATCTATACGAAGACCGGGCTGGGCAAGGCGCGCGATGCGCTGCGACCCGGCGGTATCCTTGCCGTGTGGTCGGCCGCGCCCGACCACAAGTTCACCCAGCGGCTCAAGGACAGCGGGTTCAGCGTCGAGGTGCGCGAAGTGCGGGCGCGGCCCAACAACAAGGGGCCGCGCCACACGATCTGGTTTGCGCGCAAACGCTAGCGCTTGATCCGCATCCGGCCCATGAAGTCCATCTTGCCCACGGGCAGGCCCTTCATCCGCAGGATGTTGTAGGCGGTGGCGCAGTGGAAATAGAAGTTCGGCTGGCTGAAGGTGAGCAGGAAGTCCTCGGCATTGAAATCCATGCCGCGGTCCTTGAACTCGAACCGCATCGGTTGGCCGATCCAGCCTTCCATTTCCTCTTCGGTCAGCGCTTCCAGCATTTCGCGCGCGCCCGATAGCTTTTCGCGCAACGCGCCGAAGCTTGTCGGCGGCGGGTTGAGATCGGGCGAATAGAGCCCCACCCGCACGCCCTCGATCGACCCCTGCGTATGCTCGGCCACGCATTTGACCTGGTAGGACCACGGCAGCATGTCGTCGAACACGCGCGCATTGATGAAGTCGTCATGCCCGCAATCGTGCTCGCTGCACCATTTTTCTGCTGTATCGACCAAGTGGCGGGCGGTCCCCAGCATTTGCAGGGCGCTCGGAACATAGGCAGCGTGTAGCGAAAGCGGCATGTAAGTCTCCTCTCTGAAAGCGCGCGAACATAGGCAAGATGCCCGGCGATGCCAGCGGCAATCGCGTCAGACGCCGTGCACCAGGCGCGGCTGCGAATGCTTGCCGTCCTGCCACAGCAGCAGCTGGTCCCTGCCGGCGTCCTTCGCCGCGTAGAGCGCCTCGTCGCCGCGCTTGACCGCGCTGTCGAGCGTATCGTTCGGCCGCACTTCGGTCAGCCCGGCACTCGCCGTGACGGGGAAGGGGACCTCGGGGACCAGTTCGAGCACCGAAATGGTAATCCGCCGCCGGACGGTTTCCGCGAGCCGCTGCCAGTCGTCGCCATACAGCAGCACCACGAATTCCTCGCCGCCCTGCCGCGCGGGGAAAACATTCTCGTGCTTGAGCCCGTCGACCACCGCGATCAGTACCTCGTCGCCGATATCGTGTCCGAACATGTCGTTGATGCGCTTGAAATGGTCGCAGTCGATCACGGCAAGCCCGCGGGGGCGGCCATGCGCCGGATCGCGGAAGCGCAGCGCGAGGCCGCGCCGGTTGGCGATATTGGTGAGCGGATCGGTCGCCACGGCAATCCGCGCCTCGCGCACGTCGGCGACGGCGGCGTCGCGCTGGCGCTTGACCGTCATATAGCCGGCGATCACGCCCGCGGCAGTCACGATGAAGTCGATCAGCACGGCAAACAGTGCTGCCACCGGCCAATAGGTGACCGGCTCACCCGTGCCCAGTTCGTAAGCGAGGACCAGCAGCGCAATGATGATCAGCGGGGCATAGCCCACCGCCTGGTACTGCGCGGCGCGGCTCCCGGCGCGCACGGCGATCGCCAGCCCCGCGATCAGCCCGAGGATCATGACCAGGATCAGGATGTCGTGTACGCGATCGAGCCATGGCCAGACGGGTGCCAGCGCGGTTGCCAGCCCGCCGACGACCCCCAGCGCGAACAGCTTGTACAGCCAGAAGCGCACCCGCGCAAAACGGGGCCGGTTCTCGATATAGGTGGCAAGGAAGGGGCCGGTGCTGCCAATTGCCAGCGACAGCGCGATCTCGCCGACATCGATCCGCAATTCGCCTGCGGGAAAGAAGGCCGGCAGTTCGAGCGGGAACAGCGCGATGCTCATGATGACGAAGCACAGCGTGCGGACCGTGGCCCACAGCAGAAAATCGCGCCGGATGACGGGATAGAGCGCGAGCGACAGCACTCCGAAAACCGCGGCTATTCCCAGAAACGCGCCAAATGTGACGCTACCCCATTCCATCTCTTTCCGCCCCCCAACGGTTCCGCACACCAAGCCGCCCCCCGCGCTGCGGGAGGTGGCCGAGTGTCCTTGGGTGTAAACGCCGTCCCGTTGTGGGCTAGGCGAGGAGCGACCCGCTAAAATCCCGGTTAGCGTACCCGCGGTCCGCCGAACGGCAGCGGCGGAGGGGGACGGCGCGCGCCGCGCGGCAGCTGGGCCTGGTAGGCCCGGCCGCAGTGTTCGACGCAATAGGGGAAGCCGGGGTTCACGGCCTCGCCGCAGAAATGGAAATCGGGTTCGCCCGGGTGTCCCATCGGCCAGCGGCAGACCTTGTCCGACAGATCCAGCAGGCTGGTCTTGTCGGCGATTTCGGGGCTCGGCTTGGCCGGGACCAGGCGGCGCGGCGGCGCGGGGGGAATCGGGGGCTGCTGGTCACCGGGACCCTGGCGCAGGAAGCCACCCGGCCCGACCGAGACGATCTTGGGCAGGTTGGAATTCTTGTTCGGCATCGGCTGCGACGGGTTGCCGGCATCCTGCCGCGGTGCAGGCGGCGGTGCTGCCGGTTCCGGCGGGGCGGCCGGCGCAGCAGCAGCGGCCGGCTTGGCTGCGGGCTTCGCCGCTTTCTTGGGCGCCGGTGCCTTGGGCGCGGCCTTGGGGGCAGCGGCGGCCTTCTTCTTGTCGTTGGCCTTGACCGGCGACGGGCGCGACTTGAGACCGAGGCGGTGCGCCTTGCCGATCACGGCATTGCGGCTCACCCCGCCCAGCTCGTCGGCGATCTGGCTGGCGGTCGAACCGCCTTCCCACATCTTCTTAAGCGTTGCGATCCGTTCGTCGGTCCAGCTCATGTACAGTCCTGTATCTCGTGTCTTGCCGCCGCGGCTTGCATGCCGTGACGCTTGGGCCTAGGCGCGCCCTATGGTCGATCAAGCTCAGCCCAAATCGCTCGGAAGCGATCATCCGGACGCATCCTTCGTCGAAGGTAATGCCGGAGGGGAGAGCAGGTTTCCGCCGCGGGGTCGCCCGGTGATCCGCGGAATCAACCGGATTGGCCTGTGGAGCCTCTATATGAAGGAGGTCCGCCGGTTTCTCAAGGTCCAGACGCAGACAATCTGGGCCCCGGCAGTCACCACGGTGCTTTTTCTCGTGATCTTCTCGGTTGCGCTGGGGCGGGGCGGGCGCGAGGTGCTGGGCGTCAATTTCCCCACCTTCGTCGCACCCGGCCTGATTGCCATGGCGATGATGCAGAACGCCTTCGCCAATTCCTCCTTCTCGCTGCTTTCGGGCAAGATCCAGGGGACCATCATCGACCTGTTGATGCCGCCGCTGTCCGAAGGCGAGCTTATGTGCGGTATCGTAGGGGCAGCGATGACCCGCGCAGTGGCGGTCGGCTTCGTCGTCGCGGGGGCAATGATGCTGTATCCCGGAGTGAGCCTGGCGATGGCGCATCCCTGGGCGGTGGTGTGGTTCGGGCTGATGGGCGCGATGATGCTCGCGCTGCTTGGCCTGCTCGCATCGATCTGGGCGGAGAAATTCGACCACAATGCCGCGGTGACCAATTTCGTCGTCGCGCCGCTGGCGATGCTGTCGGGGACGTTCTACGTCATTGACCGGCTTGCACCGGCCTTCCAGGCGGTCAGCCGCGCCAATCCCTTCTTCTACGTGATCTCGGGCTTTCGCTACGGCTTTCTCGGACGCAGCGACATCGGCGATGCGGCGGCGGTGACGATGGCCGCGCTGGGCTTGTTCGCGCTCAACGCAGTGCTGGCCTTCGCCACCTACCGGATCCTGAAATCGGGCTGGAAGATCAAGAACTGATCGTTCGCCGCGCGCCGCTCAGTGGGTCAGGCTGACCCGCATGCGGTAGCGCCCGTTTTCGAACTGTTCGAAATACTGGTGCACATCGGGGTGCGACACCGGCCCCGAAACCGAATCCGTCACCAAGTTCTGTTGGCTGACGTAGGCGACGTAATCGCTGTCGTCGCTTTCGGCGAGCAGGTGGTAGAACGGCTGGTTGCGATCGGGGCGGATATCCTCGGGGATCGCCTCGTACCATTCGTCGCTGTTGGCGAAGACCGGGTCGATGTCGAAAATCACGCCGCGGAAATCGAACACGCGGTGTTTGACCACGTCACCGATGGCGAAGCGGCTCTTGACGCGGCGCGGCACATCGATGGTGCGACCGGCCTGGGCGGAGAAATACTGTGCTCGTTCCATGAGAAGCGACGATATGGGGTACAGGCGCCTGCTTACAATGGCGATTGGCGAAGCTTCCCCCGAATTCTGACGAAAAGGGGCTTGGCAAGGCACAGGCGCTCGGCTAATCGGCGCGCCTCGCTTCGACCGGGGCCCTGGGCCCGAAGCGCACCCGACATATGCGGAGAGGTGGCAGAGAGGTCGAATGCGCTGCACTCGAAATGCAGTGTACTGGCAACAGTACCGTGGGTTCGAATCCCACCCTCTCCGCCACGGGATTTCTCGACAATCCAGATCTTGCGGCACGCATCCGCTGGCGAATGCGTGCCTGATGTCCGTGTGTTAGCCGCGTCCGCGATAGGATGAAACGCCTTGGTCGGGCAGCCACAGGGCCGCCGGCGGTGCGCCGCTTTGCCAGAAGACGTCGATCGGGATGCCGCCGCGCGGATACCAGTATCCGCCGATGCGCAGCCATTGCGGCTGCATTTCGTCGAACAGCCGCTGGCCGATCCCCACGGTCACGTCCTCATGGAAACCGCAATGGTTGCGGAACGAGCCGAGGAACAGCTTGAGGCTCTTCGATTCGACGATGGTTTCCCCCGGCGCGTAATCGATCACCAGATGCGCGAAGTCGGGCTGGCCGGTCACCGGGCACAGCGAGGTGAATTCGGGCGCGGCGAAGCGGACCATATACAACTGGCCGGCGCGCGGATTGGGGACGTAGTCGAGTTCGGCCTCTTCGGGCGAGGCGGGCAGCGCGGTGTTCGCGCCAAGGAACTTGGGGCCAGGTGTGTCGCTCATGCCGCGCTCCTGCCGCGAAGCGCGGCGCAGCGCAAGGCGGGGCTTGGAAGCCTGCGCTTCAGTACCTATTCACCGCCGCCCCGCACACTCGCGGTCCCTTTCTCACGAAACGACCCGCAATGGCATTTGTCACCCGTATCCCGTTGATTGCACTCGCCGCAGCGCTGCCGGCCATGGCGCAGGCACAATCGGTCAATGATTTCACGCTCGAACCCGCGCCGACGCCCAGCGCCACCCCGCAGGTGCAAGGGCCCGCGGATACGCGCAGCGGGGTCGAGATTCGCCCGCGCGTCCTCGCAACCCCGACTCAAGCGCCGACAGCGAGCCCCACCGCCGCGCCGGGCCCGGCTCCGACGCTGTCACCGGCACCCGGGCCATCCGGAGACAGGGCGCCGCGCGCCCCGGTCACCCAGCCATCCCCGCGCGCTACGCCGCTGCCTGCGGTGACGCCGCCTGCGCTGGATCCAGGTGAAGCGGCGGCCATGAGCTCCGCGCCGGACGAGCCGCCATCGGTCGAGGACCCCGCGAGCGATACACGCGCGGCTTCGTCCGTCGCAGAATCCGCAGTGCCCGAGGGACCGCTACCAGAGCCCGCTGCGAACGAAGAGGCCGGGCGGACCCCGTGGCTGCCGCTTGCGGGCGGTGCAGTGTTGCTGGCGCTGCTCGGCGCAGGCTTCGCCGCCTGGCGTCGCCGCCGGCGCCGGTACGTTCCCGAAATCCAGCGCCCGGTTGTCCGCAGCGCTCCGCCCGCCGGTCCGGCGGCGCTGGGGGACGCCCTCCGACTGTTCGTCGAGCCCGACAAGATCATCCGCAGCGCCGCTTTCGTAACACTCAAATACCGGCTGACCCTGACCAACCGCAGTGAAACCCCGCTCGGCGCGATCGGCGTCGGGCTCGATCTGGTGTCGGCTCATGCCCAGGCACCGATGGACCAGCAGGTCGCGACCGCCGAAACCGCGCTTGAAGAGCGCCATGCCGTCCCGCGGCTGGCGCCCGGGCAGAGCATCACGCTCGACGGACAGGTGCAGCTTGCGCTCGCACAGGCGCAGGTGATCCGGCAGGGACGGCATCCGTTGCTGGTCCCCTTGCTGCGCATGCGTATCTCGGCGCGAGGCGGGGACGCGCTGCTGCGGACCTTTGTCGTCGGACAGACCGCGCCCGGCAGCAGCCGCGTGCAGCCCATCCGGCTCGACGAAGGGCCGCGCAGCTATAGCCCGGTCGCGCAGCGCGAGCTCGCCTAACTCGACTTCGCCGGGCCGCCGCGCTACCCGGTTGGCGATGGACAGTCTCGTTTCGACCCAATGGCTTGCCGACCAGCTCGGCGCTGCGGACCTCGTGGTTCTCGATGCGTCGATGCATCTGCCCGACAGTCCGCGCCAGGCGGCGCAGGATTTCGCGGCGGCGCATGTGCCCGGCGCGCGGTTTCTCGACCTTGTCAGCTTCGTCGATCCCGGTTCGCCGGTACCCAAGGCCCTGCCAAGTCCCGAACAATTCGCGGCGCGGCTGGGGCAGCTCGGGGTGGCACCGTCGTACCGGGTCGTGCTGTATGACGACAGCCCGATCCGCAGCGCGGCCCGCGCGTGGTACATCTTCCGGCTGTACGGCTTCGCGCAAGTGGCGATCCTCGATGGCGGGTTGGCCAAGTGGACCGCCGAGGGGCGCGCGCTCGAAAGCGGCGGGGTTTCCGGCAGCCCGGTCGATTTCCCGGTGCCCAAGCGTGCTGCCGGCGTGCGCAGCAAAGAGGATATCCTCGCCAACTGCGCCAGCGCGGCCGAACAGGTCGTCGATGCGCGCGACGCGGCGCGCTTTGCCGGCGAAGAAGGGAGCGGATCGCAGGGCCATATCCCGGGCGCCGCGAACGTGCATTTCACGCAGTTGCTGAGCGAAGCGGGCACCTATCGTACGCCGGCGGAAATCGCAGGTCTTTTTCAAAGCGCCGGCATCGATCTCGACCGTCCGGTTGTCACGAGCTGCAACAGCGGCATGACCGCGGCGGTGCTGTCCTTCGGGCTTCACCTCGCGGGCAAGGACGATACCGCGCTGTACGATGGCAGCTGGCTGGAATGGGGCGAGGATCCGCAGACGCCCAAGCAGGCGGGGAGCGGGCGATAGACATGGCAGGGGGAGACGACAGCACCCATCGCGCGGCGACACGGCTGGTGACCAGCGGGCGATCGGGCGATTTCGCCAGCGATGTGGTCAACCCGCCCGTGTGGCGCGCGAGCACGCATCTCTACCCCGACTGCGCCGCATTGCGCGCGCGCAAGAGCGACAACCGCGATGGGCAGTTCTTTTACGGCCGCCGCGGATCGCCCACGCAATGGGCGCTCTCCGAAGCGCTTACCGCGCTCGAGCCGGGGGCCGCCGGCACCGTCCTCTATCCCAGCGGTCTCGCCGCGCTGGTCGGCTCGTTGCTGACGGTCCTGCGCAGCGGCGATGTGCTGCTGGTGGCGGACAATGCCTATGATCCCACGCGCAGCGCGGCCACGGGCCTGCTGAAGGATCTCGGCATCGAGCACCGCTTCTTCGATCCGCTCGACCATGAGGCCTTTGCCGGGGGATTCTGCGACCGCACGCGCGCGGTCATGCTGGAAGTGCCGGGCAGCCTCACGATGGAGGTCTGCGATATTCCCGCGCTGGCGGCCATCGCGCGCGAAAGGGGAGCCGTCAGCCTGATCGACAACACCTGGGCCACCGCGCTCGGCTTTCCTGCTCTCGAGCATGGCTGCGATATCGCCATCACCGCGCTGACCAAGCATGTCGGCGGCCATTCGGACGTCATGATGGGTGCCGCCAGCGCGGGCGAGCGCTGGTATCGTCGCCTGCGGCTTGGTGCACAGCGGTTGGGCCATGTCGTGTCGCCTGACGATGCCGCGCTGGTGCTGCGCGGGCTGAGGACGATGGGCGTGCGTCTCGAGCGCCAGACCGCGACCGCGCTGGCGATCGCCGAATGGCTCGATGCGCGCAGCGAAGTGGCGCATGTGCTGTCGCCCCTGCTTCCCGGTGCGCCCGGCCATGACATCTGGCAACGCGATTTTACCGGCGGCTGCGGTCTGTTCAGTTTCGTGCTCGAGGGCGGGGACGATGCCGCGAGGTGCCGGCTGGTCGACCGGCTGGAACTGTTCGGCATCGGTTACAGCTGGGGCGGGTTCGAAAGCCTCGCCCTGCCGTTCGACGTCGAACCGGTGCGTTCTGCGATGCCCTGGCCCAAGCCGGGCTGGAGGGAAGCGGACCGCCATGGCATACGGCTGTCGATCGGGCTGGAAGACCCCGCCGATCTAATCGCCGACCTCGACCGCGGTTTCGCGGCGCTTAACGAAGGATAGACGTGCAAGGCGAAACCCCTCCCGCCGCCGAACCGACCGCAGCGACACCTGCAGTCGAACAGGCATGGAACCTGGCCGAGCCGGTGGTCGAGGAAAGCTCGGTCGCCGCGGCCGAAGGCGCCAAGGAAGCGCTGAGTTCGCAAAGCGAGACAGTCGGCTCGGTCATCGACACGGTCGATACCGTGGCACTGTCGTTCGGCGATTTCCGCATCTCGCTGTTCGACGTGCTGGTCGTTGCCGCGGTGATCGTAGGCATCCTGTTCCTTGCATGGTTTGCCAGCCGGATGAGCCGGCGTCTGGTCCGCCGCATGACCCGGCTCGACGAGGCGCAGCAATTGCTGGTCGAGAAGGTGATCACGATCATCGTCTGGGCCGCCGCCTTCTTCCTCGGCATCGACCTGCTCGGGATCGATCTGACCGCACTGGCGGTGTTTTCAGGCGCCTTCGGTCTGGCGATCGGTTTCGGCCTGCAGAAGACCTTCGGCAATCTGATCGCAGGGATTATCCTGCTGATGGACCGGTCGATCAAGCCGGGCGATGTGATTGCGGTGGCCGATCTGGCGGGCAACGAGAGCTTCGGCCAGATTCGCAAGATCGGCATCCGCGCGGTCTCGGTGACCACGCGCGACCAGCGCGAATATCTGATCCCGAACGAAAACCTGATGATCAACCAGGTCGAGAACTGGTCCTATTCGTCCAAGAACGTGCGGATGCAGGTGCCGGTCGGGGTGAGTTACGAAGCCGACATGAAGCTGGCCGAGGAACTGATGCTCGAGGCAGCGAAGTCCTGCGACCGGGTGCTGAGCGCGCCGCCGCCGACGGTCTGGATGAGCGAATATGGCGACAGCTCGGTCAATTTCGTGATCCATTGCTGGATTACCGACCCCGAGGACGGGGTCGGCAACGTGCGCAGCGCGGTGCTCAAGAAGCTGTGGTGGCTGTTCAAGGACAACGGCATCGAGATCCCGTTCCCGCAACGCGACCTGCATATTCGCGGCAGCGACCAGCTCGAGCGGCTGGCCGAGCTCATGGTGCAGGGGCGCAAGCCTGCGGGCAGTGCGAAAGAATAGGTTGCCGCACGCACAGCGCCGGTTTCAAATCTCGCCTTCCTAGCCGGACACGCATTCTGATTGGCGCAACGGCCGTGCCCCTCGCATCTTGCGAACATGGCACAGACCGGAACCATCTATCTCGTCGGCGCGGGACCGGGCGATCCCGATCTCCTGACACTGCGCGCTGCGCGGCTGATCGAGAGCGCGCGGGTGATCGTCCATGACGGACTGGTCGACCCTGCGATCCTTGCACTTGCGCGCGGCGATGCGCAGCTGATCAGCGTGGCCAAGCGCCGTTCGCATCACACCTTGCCGCAGGAAGAGATCAGCGAACTGCTGGTCCGCGTGGCCCGTTCGGGCCAGGACATCGTGCGGCTCAAGGGCGGGGACCCGTTCGTGTTCGGCCGCGGCGGCGAGGAAGCCGAAGTCGCCCGCGCTGCCGGCGTTGCGGTGGAGGTGGTGCCCGGGATCAGCGCGGCCAACGGGGCCGCGGCGGCGGCGCAGATCGCGCTGACGCATCGCGACGCGTCGAGCATTGTCAGCTTCGTGGCCGGCCAGTGCAAGGGTCTGAAGGACCAGGACTGGGCGGGGCTTGCCGGCAAGGGCCGGACGCTGGTGATCTACATGGGCGTGAAGACCGCGCCGCAGATCGCCGAGAAACTGATGGAAGACGGGCTGTCGCCCGACATGCCGGTGGCGGTGATCGAGAACGGCACGCGCCCCGACATGCGCGTGCTGCGCGGCCTGCTCGCCGGGCTGCCCGATCTGGTGGAACATGAAAAGGTGGTCAGCCCTGCGCTGATCGTGATTGGTGAAGTGACCGCGCGCGACGATGTCGCCCTGGCGGTCGCCGCGCAGGAGGCGGCACGATGAGATTGCTTACCGGAAACGATTTGAAGACCGGCGCGGTGACCTGGTGGACCGGCAGCGACTGGTCGATCCACGTCGAGGATGCGGCCGATGTGGCAGGTAGCGAAGACGAGATCGCGCGCCGCGAAGAGGCCGCCCGGCGTGTCAATTCGCCTTATGCAGTGGACGCCGAACTGCAGGATGGCAGCCCCCGGCCGTCGCATATCAAGGAGCGCGTTCGTGCGCTTGGCCCGACCGTCCGTCCCGACCTGACCCTCAAGCCTGCCGATCCCGAAATCGGTAACTGGGTGATCTGATGTACAAATACGACCAATACGACCAGGCGATGGTCGATGCCCGCGTGGAGGAATTCCGCGACCAGGCGCGCCGCCGTCTCGAAGGCAAGCTGACCGAAGACCAGTTCAAGCCGCTCCGGCTGATGAACGGGCTCTATCTGCAGCTCCACGCCTACATGCTGCGGGTGGCGATCCCCTATGGCACTCTGAACAGCCAGCAGATGCACGCGCTGGCCGATATCGCGGACAAGTACGATCGCGGTTACGGCCATTTCACCACGCGGCAGAACATCCAGTACAACTGGATCAAGCTGGAGGATGCCGGCGATATCCTGGCCGATCTGGCCAAGGTCGAAATGCACGCCATCCAGACCAGCGGCAATTGCATCCGCAATATCAGCTCGGATCACTTTGCGGGCGCTACCGCGGACGAGGTGGTCGATCCGCGGCCCTATGCCGAGCTGCTGCGCCAGTGGTCGAGCTTCCATCCCGAATTCAGCTATCTGCCGCGCAAGTTCAAGATCGCGGTGATTGCCAGCGACACCGACCGCGCCGCGATGCGCTTGCACGATATCGGTATCCAGATCGTCGAGAACGATGCGGGTGAACTGGGTGCTGCCTTCTACGTCGGCGGCGGCATGGGACGCACGCCGATGATCGCGCCGTGCATCAACCCCTTCGTCCCGCTCGACCGGCTGGTCACCTATGCCGAGGCGTGCCTGCGGGTCTACAACCGCTATGGCCGCCGCGACAACAAGTACAAGGCGCGGATCAAGATCCTCGTCCACGAGATGGGCGCGGAAGAATACACGCGCCAGGTCGAGGCGGAATACGCCCACCTGCTGGAAGAAGGCGTCGAACCGCCCTTCGCCGAGCTCGAACGGATCCGGACGTATTTCGAGGACCCGCTGTTCGAAGCCGGCGCAGGCGACGAGATCGACCGCAGCGACCCCGATTTCGCCGTCTGGGTCGACCGCAACACGGTCGCGCACAAGGAAACGGGCTATGTCTCGGCGGTGATCAGCCTCAAGCCGGTGGGCGGCATCCCCGGCGATGCGACCGCCGAACAGATGCGCCTGATGGCCGATCTGGCGAAGGATTACAGCTTCGACGAACTGCGTGTGATGCATACGCAGAACATCGTGCTACCGCATGTCCGCAAGGCCGATCTGCACGCGCTGTGGACAGCTCTCGACGAAGCGGGGCTGGGCAGCCCGAACCTCGATACGGTCGAGGACATCATCGCCTGCCCGGGGCTCGACTATTGCAGCCTCGCCAATGCCCGGTCGATCCCGATCGCGCAGCGCATTTCCGAACGCTTCGCCGCCAATGGCAAGACCGGGACGCTGGGCGAACTCAAGCTCAAGATTTCGGGCTGCATCAATGCCTGCGGGCATCACCATGCGGGCCACATCGGCATTCTCGGCGTCGACCGTAAGGGGGTGGAGAACTACCAGCTCCTGCTCGGCGGCAGCGAGGCGCAGGATGCCAGCCTGGCCAAGATCACCGGTCCCGGTTTCAGCGAAGACGGCATCGTCGATGCAGTCGAAACCGTAACCACCGTCTTCGAACGCGAACGCCAGGACGGCGAACGCTTTCTCGATACGTACCGCCGCATCGGCATGAACCCCTTCAAGGAGGCGCTCTATGGCTGAGACGCTACGCTATCGCGACGACCAACCGGTCGATCATCCCGCCGTGACGGTGGACGCTTTCGTCGACCAGTCGAATGCGCAGGCCGTCCGGATCGAACCGGGCGACGACACGCGTGAATTGCTGCCGCATCTCCAGCGGCTGGCGCTGGTCGAGGTCAACTTCCCCGCATTTGGCGACGGCCGTGGCTACTCCTCGGCGCGGATGCTGCGCGAGGCGGGCTACGAGGGCGAATTGCGCGCGGTGGGCGACGTGCTGGTCGACCAGCTGGCCTATATGCGCCGCTGCGGCTTCGATGCGTTCGAGCCCGATCAGCAATTCGACATGGACGATGTGAAGGCCGCTTTCGAGCGGTGGCCCGAAGTGTACCAGAACGCGGCGGACGACCGCACCCCGATCTGGACCAAGCGGCACCCATGAACCGTTTGCGCGCCATCGACCGGATCGACGTGGGTCCCCGTTTTACCGAGCAGGATGCGATTCGTCTCAACCGCATGTTCCGCGGGACCGAGACCGAGGAATGGCTGCGCGCGGTGATCGAGGGAAACCTGGTCGGCGATACCGCTGTGGTGTCGAGCTTCGGGGCCGAGAGCGCGGTGCTGCTGCATCTGATCGCGCAGGTCGATTCGACCGTGCCCGTGCTGTTCCTCGATACCGGCAAGCATTTCCCCGAAACGCTCGCCTACCGTGACGAGCTGACCGAGCGGCTCGGGCTCAACCGCGTCGATCTCTATCCCGAGATCGCCGATCTGCAGACGCGCGACGATACCGGGCTGCGCTGGTCGTACGATCCCGATGGCTGCTGCGAACTTCGCAAGGTCAAGCCGCTGGAAAAGGCGCTCGCCAATTTCGATGCCAGCTTCACCGGACGCAAGGCGTTCCAGTCGGCGACGCGCGCCAATCTGCCGCGCTTCGAAGTGGATTCGGCCGATGTGCAGGGCCGGCTCAAGATCAACCCGCTGATCGACTGGTCGGCAGAGGACATCGCGGCCTATTTCGAGACGCATGACCTGCCGCGCCATCCGCTGGTCGATCGCGGCTTTCCCAGCATCGGCTGCTCGCCGTGCACGCGCCAGGTCGGCGAGGGCGAAGACCCGCGCGCGGGCCGCTGGTCGGGCTGGGACAAGGTCGAATGCGGGATCCACAAGCCGGGCGAGGAACCCTTCCTCTGATCCGGTGGGCGGTGCTGGTGCCGGCTGGAGGATTCGAACCCCCGGCCTGATGATTACAAATCAACTGCTCTACCAACTGAGCTAAGCCGGCGCCCGCAAAGCGCGCCCTTTCGAGCAATCGCGCGCAAATGTCCAGAGCTTCAGAGCCAGCCGTTGTCGCGATACCACCGCGCTGTCGCGGCGAGGCCTTCTTCACCGCTTACGCTGGGTGACCAGACGGCTTCGGGCACCTTCATCGCCGACCGCGCGACCCAGTTGGGATGCGTCATATATCCCACCCTGTCGGCGGTGAGCCGGGCCTTGTCGCCGCGCACCATCCGGTCGACTTTCGCGGCCGCATCCAGCACGCTTCGGGGCAGGTGCGGCGCGAAGACCGGCCGCCCCACCGCCTTGCCGATCGCGCGCGCCAGTTCCTTGTGCGACCAGCCGCCTTCGCGCGCATCGTCGGGTTCGAAAACGCTGCGGCGCACCAGCGCGGGCGGGGCATCGACCAGCGCCAGCAGCAACCGCGCCAGATCGGTGACATGGATGATCGAACTCGCGCCGCCGGGCGGCAGCGGGACAAAGCCGAACCGTGCGCTGCGGAACATCTCGAAATAATCGACGTCGCGCGGACCGTAGACGCCCGGCGGGCGCACGATCGTCCAGTCGAGCCCGCTGGCCTCGACCAGCTTTTCCGCTCGCGCTTTCGAGGCGCCATAGGCCGACAGTCCGGGCTCGCGCGCCGAGAGCGAGGAAACGAAGACGAACCGCTTGGCGCGGCTGTGCCTGGCAGCGGCGATCAGTCTTGCGGTGCCGCCGACATTGGCCTCCTCGAACGCCGCGGGATCGGGCGCATTGGTCAGGCCCGCCACGTGGACGATCGCATCGCAAGGCTCGCACAATGCAGCCAGTGCGGCGGTATCGGACAAATCGCCAGCAAGCCATTCGACATTGGCGCGCGGGGCCTGGGCGCGGCGGGTCAACGCGCGCACGGTCTCGTCAGACTGCGCCGCCTGGTCGAGCACGGCCTGGCCGACGAAGCCGGTGGCACCGGTCAGCGCGATCGTCACAGGCGCACCATGTGATCGCGGTGGACGACGGCGGCGCGCGGGGCATAGCCGAGCGTGCGTGCCTGCTGGTCTTCCCGAAGCCCCATGATCGCGCGGCATTCGGCAGCGGCATATTCGACCAGTCCCTGGCCGAGCCGTTCGCCTCCGGGGCCGTGCACTGCGACGAGATCGCCGCGGACGAAATCTCCCTCCACCGCGGTAACGCCAGCGGCCAGGACGCTTGCTCCGTTATCGAGCGCGGCCATGCACCCCTGATCGACCGTCACGCTGCCTGCCGGGGCCAGCCGTCCGCCGAGCCAGGCCTTGCGTGCGGACGCGCCCGACTGCGGCACGAACACGGTGCCGCTGTCCTGCGCCAACGCGGCCGCGAAGGGTGCGGGCCGGGTGCCGTTGATGATCGCCAGCGCGATGCCCGCGCGTTCCGCGATGCGTGCGGCCTGCAATTTGGCGCGCATGCCACCCGAACCTAGGCCCGAGCCGGAATCGGCAGTGGCCATTGCCATGATCTCGGGCGAAACCCCGTCCACGCGCGCGATCCGCCGCGCGCCGGGCTCACGCGGATCACGGTCGAACAACCCGTCGACGTCGGACAGCAGCAGCACCGCATCCGCGCCCGCCGCTTGCGCGATGCGCGCGGCCAGCCGGTCATTGTCGCCGAAGCGGATTTCTTCAGTCGCCACGCTGTCGTTCTCGTTCACCACCGGTACCGCGCCCGCGGCCAGCAGGCGTCCGAGCGTGGCGGAAACATTGAGATAGCGGCGCCGGTCCTCAAGATCGCCGAGCGTGACGAGCATTTGCGCGGCAGTGATATCCTGTGCGCCGAGCGCATCGGACCACAGGCGGGCGAGTTCCACCTGCCCGACCGATGCCGCGGCCTGCGCGTCGGCGAGGCTGCCGCGGCCGCCGTGAGGCAGGCCGAGCCTGGCGGCGCCCAGCGCGATCGCCCCCGATGAAACGAGCAGGACTTCGCAAGTCTGCCGCAATTCGGCGATTTCCGCCGCAAGCGAGGCAAGCCATGCGGTCCGCGCGCGTCCCTTGTCGACCAGCAGGGCAGAGCCGACCTTGATGACAAGGCGGCGCGCCTGGCGCAGGTCGGAAAGGGCTGCGATGTCCATCAGCAGGGGACTAGCGGCTGCGGGCGGCGCGCGGAAGCCGTCTTGCCTTGCCGCGCTGTTACCGTGCCTTCACGGTCAGATCGGCGACCATTCCGGATTGCTGTCGTCGGACGAATCCTCGACTTCGACGGTCTTCGTCTCGGTCGAGGTGTGATCGGGCAGGTAGCCGAGCAGGGCATCGAGCAGTTCGCCGGTCCCGGCGCCGGTCGCACCCGAGATGGGAAAAACCTTGTCCGCCCCCGCGGCCAGCAGTTCCTCGGCGAAGGCTTCGCCCAGTTCCTGGTCGGCGAGATCGAGCTTGTTCAGCGCCACCACCTGCGGCTTGTCCGCCAGTTCGCTGCCATAGGCTTCGAGTTCGGCATTGACCGTGCGATAGGCTTCGGCCGGATCGTCGCCCGAAATGTCGATCAGGTGGATCAGGACGCGGCAGCGTTCGATATGGCCGAGGAAGCGGTCGCCGATCCCCGCGCCTTCGGCGGCGCCTTCGATCAGGCCCGGGATATCCGCAAGCACGAATTCACGGCCCTTGTGCGTCACCACGCCCAGCTTGGGGACCAGCGTGGTGAAGGCGTAATGGCCGACCTTGGCCTTGGCATTGGATACCTGGTTGATGAAGGTGCTCTTGCCCGCATTGGGCAGACCGAGCAGGCCGACGTCGGCCAGCAGCTTGAGCCGCAGCCAGACCCACATTTCCTCGCCCGGTTCGCCGGGCTGGTGCTGGCGCGGTGCGCGATTGGTGCTGGATTTGTAGCTGGCATTGCCGCGGCCGCCCATGCCGCCTTCGAGGAACACGAGCCGCTGGCCGACCTCGGTGAAATCGGCGAGCACCTCTTCCTTGTCCTCGCTGAGCACCTGGGTGCCGAGCGGAACCTTGACGACGAGGTCGGGTGCGCCGGCCCCGGTCCGGTCCTTGCCCTGGCCGTGATTGCCGCGCTTGGCCTTGAAATGCTGGGCGTAGCGGAAGTCGATGAGCGTGTTGAGGCCCTGGACGGCTTCGAACACAATGTCGCCGCCTTTGCCGCCATTGCCGCCGTCGGGGCCGCCGTACTCGATATATTTTTCGCGGCGGAAGCTGACCGCGCCGGGGCCGCCTGCGCCGGATTTCAGGAAGATCTTGGCTTGGTCGAGAAAGTGCATGGCGCGCCCTCTAGCCGCTTTCGCGGACATAGGCGAGGGCGCGCATGCTTATGGCGTATCAGTCGACGAAATCGTCCACCCGCTCGACGATGATCGCGGGGGCCATCCCGCCCGCAGCGCACATGGTGACAAGGCCGTAACGCTTGTTCTGGCGTTCGAGTTCGTCGACCATCGTACCGATGAGGATCGACCCGGTGGCACCGATCGGGTGGCCCAGCGCGATCGAGCCGCCGTTGACGTTGACCTTGTCCCAGTCGAGCCCGAGATCCTTGACGAATTTCGCGGCGACGACGGCGAAAGCCTCGTTGATTTCGAACAGGTCGATATCGTCGGTGGTAAGTCCGGCCTTGGCGAGCACCTTTTTCGCCGCGGGTACGGGGGCATTCAGCATCAGCGTCGGATCATCGCCCATATTGGCCGTCGCAACGATGCGCGCCCGGGGCTTGAGCCCGTGCTTCTGCGCATAGTCCTTGCTGGCGACCAGCACCGCGGCGGCGCCATCGACCACGCCCGAGCTGTTGCCGGCGTGGTGGAAGTGCTTGATTTCGACATCGGGGTACTTTGCATTCACCAGCCCGGCGAAGGTGGTGCCGCTCTTGTCGAGCGGGACATTGGCAATCTTGGCAAAGGCGGGTTCGAGTTCGGCCAGGCCTTCGCGCGTGGTCTGCGGGCGCGGATATTCCTCCTTGTCGAGCACGACATTGCCCTCGTCGTCCTTCACCGGGACGACCGACTTGTCGAAACGGCCTTCCGCGATCGCCTTGGCGGCGCGCTGCTGGCTGCGATAGCCGACTTCGTCGAGCTCCTCGCGGGTGAAGCCTTCGATCGTGGCAATCGCGTCGCCGCAGACGCCCTGGTGGCTCTGCGGGTGCGAGCGCATCAGGCGCTCGTTGTGGCTGCCCATCATCGGCGGCTTGAGCCCGGCGGCCATCTTGTCCTTGGTCATCTGAGCGGTGAGGCTCATCATTTCGGTGCCGCCGGCGACGACGCAGTCTTCCATCCCGCTCATCACCTGTGCCGCAGCCAGCGCCACGCTGGTGATGCCGCCGCCGCAGAACCGGTCGAGCGTGGTGCCGCTGGACGTCACGTCATAGCCTGCATCGAGCGCGGCCATGCGGCCCAGGTCGCCCGCCTGCATCCCGTCCTGCGTGCTGACCGACCAGATCACGTCGTCGACCGTCGAGGTATCGAGATCGTTGCGATCCTTGATCGCGGTGAGACAGGTGGCCGCGAGGTGCTGCGGGTGCATGTGCGCGAGCGCGCCCTTGCCCTGCTTGCCGATCCCGCGCGGGGTGCGGACAGCGTCGATGATATAGGCTTCGGCCATGGCTTCTGACTCCTCTCGTTTTGTCTTTTTATGCGGCGAATGCCGGTTGACGTTTGCGTAAACGTCGCGCAGCAAGGGCGCAAGACAAGTTTCGATTTGAAATGGGAGAGAGCGGCTATGTCCGAAGAAGTTCTGACGAGCGAAGAAGACGGCATCCTCGTCGTCACCATCAACCGGCCCGATGCCAAGAATGCGATGACCAAGGCCGCGGCCGAAGGCATTGCCGCGGCGATGGACCGCCTCGACAGCGACGACAATCTGCGCGTCGGCATCCTGACCGGCGCGGGCGGGACCTTCTGTTCGGGCATGGATCTCAAGGGCTTCCTGCGCGGCGAATCGCCCAGCGTCGAAGGGCGCGGCTTCGGCGGCGTGGTGCAGCAGCCGCCCGAAAAACCGCTGATTGCCGCAGTCGAAGGCTATGCGCTGGCGGGCGGGCTCGAACTGATGATCGCCTGTGATCTGGTGGTCGCCAGCGCCGCGGCCAAGTTCGGCATCCCCGAAGTGAAGCGCGGTCTTGTCGCTGCAGCCGGCGGCGTGATGATGCTGCCCGACCAGATCCCCGAACGGATCGCCATGGAACTGGCGCTGACCGGCGATTTCATCGACGCACCGCGCGCCTATGAGCTGGGCCTCATCAACCGCGTGACCGATGGCGATGCGCTGGCCGGGGCCAAGGAACTCGCCGCGCGGATCGTCGCAAACGGCCCGCTGGCGGTGAAGGTGTCGAAGCAGGTTATCAAGCAATCGCGCGGCTGGCCGATGGACGAGCGCTACAAGCGCCAGACCCAGCTTATCGCTCCCGTCTTCGTGTCCGAAGACGCCCGTGAAGGCGCCGCCGCCTTCGCCGAGAAACGCGCGCCGAACTGGAAGGGCAAGTAAGACCCTTCGGCGCGTCACAAGAACATTCGAGAGGATCCGAGAGATGCCAGCAATCAACGTACCCCAGCCCGAGTTCATGGAAGACGAGGAGATCTCCATCTTCGCCGATGCCGTGGGCAAGTTCTACCAGCAGCATGCGCCGGAAAAGCGCGTGCTCAAATGGCGCGAGGACGGCCAGGTCGAACGCGAGTTCTGGAACGAGGCGGGCGAGGCCGGCCTGCTGGGCGTCTCCGTGCCCGAGGAATACGGCGGCCACGGCGGCGATTTCCGGCATGACATGGTGGTGATCGACCAGCAGGCGAAGCACGGCGTCGAGGGCTTCGCCGCCAGCCTGCACAACACGGTCATCCTGCCCTATCTGGTGCGTCACGGGACCGAGGAGCAGAAGAAGAAGTACCTGCCCAAGCTTGTCACGGGCGAACTGGTCAGCGCCATTGCCATGACCGAACCGGGGGTCGGCTCCGACCTGCAGAGCATCACCACCACTGCGCTCAAGGACGGCAACGGTTACCGCATCAACGGGGCCAAGACCTATATCTCGAACGGCCAGACGGCGGACTTCATCATCGTCGTCGCCAAGACCGATCCGAACGAGCGCGCCAAGGGCATCTCGCTGATGCTGCTCGAGACCGAGGGCGCCGAAGGCTTCCAGCGCGGCAAGAAGCTCGACAAGGTCGGGATGGACGCTGCGGATACCTCCGAACTGTTCTTCGACGATGTCTTCGTGCCGGCAGAGAACGTGCTCGGCGGCGAGGAAGGCAAGGGCTTCTACCAGCTGATGGGGGAGCTACCGCAGGAACGGCTGATCATCGCCATGGGCGCGATGACCGGGATCGAGAAGGCGCTCGAAGTCACCATGGACTTCGTCAAGAACCGCAAGGCGTTCGGCCAGACGATCTGGGACTTCCAGAACACGCAGTTCGTGCTCGCCGACCTCAACGCGCGCGGCACTGCGGCGCGGGTGTTCGTCAACGACTGCATCGCCAAGCACCTCAAGGGCGAGCTCGACGTGCCGACCGCGTGCATGGCCAAGTACATGGTCACCGAACTTCAGGGCGAAGTGGTCGACAAGTGCCTGCAGTTCCACGGCGGCGCGGGCTTCATCAACGATTACCCGATCGCGCGCATGTTCCGCGACAGCCGCATCACGCGGATATTCGGCGGCTCGAACGAAGTGATGAAGATGGTCATCGCCCGTTCGATGTGACCGCATCCTCCGGCGCGGCGGAAACCGGCTGCTTCAGTCGATCCCGCCGCGGCGGAGCATCGCGTCGATGCTGGCGACCTTGCGTTCATAGCGCGGATCGTCGGTCGCGCCGTAGCGCGCTGCGAATTGGGCATCGGTCAGCCCGTCGCTGAGCGCGAGCGCCGCTGCGGGAAGCAGGTCTTCGTCCTGCGCGCCCAGCAAGGCCGCGCGCGTGTCCGCCATCCGCTCCGGATCGGTCAGGCGCCGCGCGATCTTGATCCCCGATCGGTCGCTGGCGAGATCGACGAAGGAGAAGCCGCTCGGGTCCTTGGGAGCCAGCAGCGGATCGCTTTCCAGGCTGTCGGCCAGTTCCTTCCATTCGCCGATCGCCGCGCTGATGCTGCTGCCGGTGGTGGTCTCGAGCGCTGCCGACAGCGCCCAGTGTTTCGCCCAGTCCGCGCGGCCCTGCAGCGTCAGCGTGACCGGCCGGGCCGCGCAGGTGCCGATCGTGCCGTCGACACCGCCGAACAGTTCGGCCGCCTCGGGCCCGAGCGAGAACAGCGCAAGCGCAACGAGCGCGGCGGAATGCCCTTCGGGGCTGGGCTGCGAAGCCGCGAGCGCGCGGCGCAGTTGCTGCGCCAGCAGCGGGGCAGGCTCGCCGCGCTGCCGTTGGGCGAGCGCGCAGTAGATGGTGCCCACCATGCCTTCGTCGACCGCGGGAACGCCGGTTGTCCGGGCATGCGCGAGCAAGCTGCCCTGCGGCATGAGGACCCGCGCGGTGACGCTGTCGGGCCCGATCCGCATGCTGCGCACGATCGTGTCGATCGGCGGGAGGGTGCCGCCCTGCGCGGCCATCCGCCGCTGGATCAGCGCCAGTCCCCATTGCGAGAACCAGTCGGGCAGGGGCAGCGCGCCGATCTTCACGGTGAAGGTCGGCAGCCCCTCGCTGGCCCCTGACGCCTGCGCGCGGATGTTGATCCAGCGGAAGAGCATGGGCCGGCTGCCGGTCAGCGTGAGCACGCCATCCTCGACGCGCGCGTCGAAGCGGTTGGGCGCAAAGCCCTGCGTCACCATCGCCGAGGTCGCGGCCAGTTCTGCTTCGGCGAGCGTGAGTTCGACCGGCTCCCCCGTCGCCCGGCTTTGCCGCGCCTGATTGACGAGCGCGCGCGCGGCGGCGACCTGCTCTGCCGTGGCATGCCGGCTATCCGGTACGGCCGGTTCGGAACTGGTCAGGAGCAGCGCCAACGCCAGCACGCCGCCCACGATGAGGGCGAGCGCGAGGCGCCAGCGATGCCCGCGGGTCGGGGGGGCGGACATGATGCGGTTTTCGGTCAGCTGGGGCCCGTCAGGCCTCCACCACCGTCTGTTCGATCGCCCCGAAGATCGAGTGGCCGTCGGCGTCCTTCATCTCGACGCGGACGCTGTCGCCGGGGACCATGAAGCGCGTGCTCGCTTCGCCCCTGGCGATGG